>QLAH01000107.1_pt1 | contig 75346 bp, 68 predicted proteins | sample 4693081 | NCBI WGS metagenome assembly QLAH01 (sample SAMN09425401, study PRJNA476045) | Lake water metagenome, whole genome shotgun sequencing project.
TGTGCGTTTTCAATGGATTCTTTGGTAATCATTTGTTGCTTTTTTCTCTAATCAATTTAAATTCAGAACCGTCTTTCCATTTTGGGAAACTCGTTTCAAAACCCATTTTGCGGCCAATGGTAAACAATAATTTCAAATCGTTAATAGCACCATCACCTGTCCAAGTTTTAGGATCATAATTGTCTGATGGCTGGTGGTAATTTTTACGGGTATATTCATTTTCCAAAGCTTTCCCATATTCTTTTCCTTTGCCCTCAAAATCTACCCCACTGTTAGCAAACAATGCAGGAATACCCACTTTAGCAAAATTGAAATGATCAGATCTATAGTAATGCCCTGCTTCGGTATGGGTATCAAATGAAAGGTATCCACCTGTTTTTTCAATGGCTTCCTTTAAATAATCTTCTAACTCAGATTGGCCCTGCCCAACTACCACCATGTCTTTGGTTTTACCAAAACGATTGAGCCCATCCATATTGATATTGGCCACTGTTTTATTAACTGGATAAATTGGATTCGCTGAATAATAAGCTGAGCCAAGTAACCCTTGCTCTTCTGCTGTAACTGCTAAAAAAACAATTGTACGTTCTGGCTTTGTGTTCATTTGTTTAAATGCCCTTGCCATTTCCAATAAGCCTGCAGTGCCTGATGCATTATCTAGTGCACCATTATAAATTGAATCACCAGATTGATCTGGACGGCCTATGCCTAAATGATCCCAATGCGCTGTGTAAACAATTACTTCATCAGGCCGTTTAGTTCCTGTAATTTTTGCAATTACATTACTCGACTTATTGAAGCTTGCTTTCACTTTCATGGTAGTGCTCAATTGCAAACCTAAAGGCACCGCTTTAAAGCCAGGTTGATTGGCTTTAACCAACAAACTAGAATCATACCCTGCTGCTGCAAATAATTGGTGCGAAATTTTTTCTGGTATCCAACCTATCATATCACAATTGGGAATATTCTTTCCTCGATTGTCTAATTTTAAACGTGTTGTATTAAAACTATTTTGTTGTACACTAAACGGATAACTTGCTGCAGCTGTGTTGTGAATGATTAAACAAGCTTTTGCTCCTTGCCTTGCTGCTTCTTCAAACTTATAAGTCCAACGCCCATAGTAAGTCATCGCTTTCCCTTTAAAAAGGGTGGTATCACCAACCCAGAAACCTGGATCGTTCACCATTACCAATACTACTTTTCCTTTCACATCTAAGCCTGCATAATCGTTCCAATTATACTCGGGAGCCACAACTCCATAGCCTGCAAATACCAACTCAGCATCGTTTAGGCTGATACTTGAATCAGTTTTATCGGTCCAAATTATATAATCATCAAAGGCTTTTAAATTGAAAGTTCCTTTAGCAGATTTTACTTGCATGCTAGGAGCAGCTGTTGCCAAAATATTGGCCATAGGTACCTCTTGAATATAGCTATCCCCATTGCCAGGTTCTAGCCGCATTTGCTTAAACTGTTCTTGTAAGTAAGACACTGTTTTGGTTTCACCTGCTGTAAATGGCATGCGTCCCATAAATTCATCAGAAGCCAATACTGAAATATGCTTTTTGAGTGTATCGGCGTTGAAAACGGAGAGTCCGTCTTCTTCATTAAATGGAGAGTTTTTGCTTTCACATGAAACAAATAAAACACTAGCAATCAATGAAAGATGCAACTTATTCATATTGGCTTTTTAAGATTAATAACCAATATACAACAAAGAAAATTACCTTGGAGGGATTGTAATAGTCTTTCTAGCAGTATCGGCACAGCCGTTACCGGTTACAATTAATTGAACAGTATAAGACCTACTAGTAGTTTCTTTATTATAAACCGTTTCAATAAAACTAAAGAATTCATTATTGGTATTACCATTGCCAAAATTCCACTGATAAGAATCAATCGTACTCGTAGGTATAGTAGAACGACTATTGAACGACCATCGCTGCGTAGTAGGATAATCCCAAACCAATGTTTCTTCAAATTTAGCAGTAGGTTTAGGATTCTCTCCTTTTGCATTTACCAATTTATTGGTTCGATAAATTTCTCTGCCATTTAATTTAATGCTCATAATGACGTCATAGTCATTAGGAAACTTGTACTTGTACATGATTGGATTTCCAGTTCTAGTACCCGTTCCATCAGAAAAATTCCATTCATAAATAGCACCAGTAGGAACATTTTCTGCTTCGGCTGTGAACAAAATTCTTTCGTTGGTACAAGCATCAAATGATTCTGTTCTAAATTTTCCTTTGATATTATATCTGCCAGGAATAGTAACCCGCACTGTTGTATCATCCGTGCAACCAAAATTGGACAAGATGGTTAATTTGACTGCGTAAGTTGTGTCAAAAATTTTATGAGGAAATTCATGTCGTACTAAGCCTACAGAACTTATGTATTCTGTTCCATCACCCCAATTATATTTAAACTGAATAATGTCTCCTTGGTTAACCGAAGATGCGCTATTAAACGTCACATAATTTAAATTCTGAGGAAAATCAAATTTGGTAGAAAAAATGGCTTCTGGTTTTGTTTGTTGCCCTAATGCCTTTACTCCAAAGCTAACCTTCGCTAACATATTATTGGCGTTTGCCATCACCATTAAAGTAACTACAAATGACCCTGCTGCCTGATAATAGTGAGTCACATTTGAACCATTCTCTATACTCCCATCCCCAAAACTCCAACTGTAATAACCTCCTGCAGGCAATGCAACTCCTGATGCAGTAAAAGTGAATACTTCTCTTGAAGGGAAACAAGTTGAAGTTTGACTAAACTTAGCTTCTACGTTACCATATGTAACTGTTGTAGTATCTTTTGAAACAGTTACAATTGCTCCCTGTGTTAATTGCGCAGAGTCTACTTGAACAAGGGTATTCAAATCGACCACTGCATCTTTTTTACAAGAAAAAAGAAACAGCATCACAAAGCTTACGATATAGAATACTTTAGATTGCTTCATGATAAGGCTTATTTAGCCGGAATAGTAATATTTGCAACAGTAGTATCTTTACAACCTGTATTGCTAGTTACAATTAATCTGATGGTATGATTAACTGGTGTAGCTTCTCTAGTATATTCTTGCTCAACAATAGTATTAAAGTTGTCGTCTACTCGATTAAATGGCATTTCCCATCTGTATCCTGTAAGATAACCATGTGGAATATTTGATTGACTATAAAATGCCCAAATTACTTTTGTTGGAGTAGAACTAACAACATTCTTAAGCATTAACGCTTTAGGTCTAATATTTTGTCCAAAAGCCCTCACCGGTCTATGTGTTTGATAAATGATTTTACCTCTCAAGGTAATGGTCATTTTTACGTCGTAATCATTTTGATAAGTAAATTGCTTTTTTACAGGATTACCAGTAACAACACCAGTGGCATCTGCAAAATCCCATGAATAAACAGCACCTGCTGGAACACCAGTGGCATTCGGAGTGAAAATGAAATACTCGTTTGTACAAGCATCAAATTGTTCAATATTAAAGTTACCACTGATATTGTATGATGCGGGAACAAATACATTTATTGATGCAGTGTCTTTACATCCAGAGTTTGCCGACACAACTAATCTTACAGGATAGGTTTTATCTTCTGGAACTTTGGGGAAATTTTTTGGCATGAAAGAATTAGAACTATTGCTTGTTGTGCCGTCTGCCCAATCCCAAAAATGATCTACAATTGTTCCGGTAGGCACTGTTGACCTACTCGTAAATGTCATATTATTTAGGAAATTGATATCCGGAAGTGCACTTGAAAAAATAGCAGTTGGAGTAACTTGTTGTCCGAGTGCTTTTACTGAAACAGAAGCTTTATGTATTAATGCATCAGCTGCAGTTTTAATTTGTAGTATGATAGTGTAAGTCGCCGGATTTCTGTACATATTTCTTACAGTAGTTCCTGTAAGCGATTTCCCGTCCCCAAACTCCCATACAAACTTTGCGCCGGTAGGCAAACCAGCAGCAGACGCTGTAAAAGAAAAAATTTCATTGCTAGGAAAACAAGCATCAGACTTAGCATAAGTAATAGTTACTTGACCATCTTTTACAGAAACAGTGTCTTTAAATACCGCGGTGGCTCCACCAATGGGTGGACTATTGTCTTCAGTAGTTTGCGGTAAATTGGCCGGTTTGTCTGCCTCTTTTTTACATCCTGAAATCACGATAAACGTGAAAACGCAAAGAGACACGAAAATGTGCTTGGTTTTCATACACTAAAATTAAACTATTCTTTCGAGAACGCCGATAAATAGGCTATTTTATTGTAATATAAGCAAAAAACTATATTTTGCCAATATACCTGCCAAACTTACATTTGCACTCCTTGGGGGGTTAGCTCAGTTGGCTAGAGCGCTTGCATGGCATGCAAGAGGTCGTCGGTTCGACCCCGATACTCTCCACCACAAAGCCCCCTTTCAAAGGGGCTTTTTTATGTATTTAAGTCACCCCTAATTGATTTTGTTAAAAAATAAAAATACCCAATGATTGGTATTCACTTTTGCCTTGTATTTGACCTATAACCTTACAATGGGTATCAAATGGGTATCAAAAAAATCAAAAGCAGAAAATATATTCACAGATGGTATTATATTTAGTCGTTCGCAAGATTTCTCCGCAAAAATCATTTTGAAAACAACTCATCTTGAAAAATCTATCTTTTTATATACCTAAAATATTGTGTTTAGCCCTTTTGTTTATGCCTATTATAAACGCGCAGGCACAAACAACTTTAGAAACAACAACACTTCGTTGTGAGTTAGATGAAACGGGGCGAGTAAAAGCCCTGATAGATCGCAGCAGCGGCATTAACTACGTGCCTGATGTACATGTGGGGTATTTGATCCGCCTAAAAATGACTAATCAACAAGAATTGACCCCGCAGCGGATGCAAAGAAAAGGCAATCAAATTTTGCTCTATTTTGCGAACGGCCTCAAACTAGAACTGCGAGTGAATGCGCAACCAGCATATTTGAGTTTTCAAGTTCTGCGTTGTTCCGATACCCGTCAAATAAATACATTGCTTTGGGGGCCGTTGAACACTTCCATTCGGGACACAATCGGAGAAGTGGTTGGGGTGGTGCGCAATGCCAATTTTGCCATTGGCATTCAGGCCTTGAATGCTAAAACCATCGGAGGTAAGCAACAAGGCGAAGACGGCACTACTGCAAGCTCTGCGGGCATTACTGGATCCACTGCCACTTCAGAAATACATGGGTCATCACTACAAGCATTTTGCTTGAATGCAGCACTGCAGCGTCAGGTAGATGTGTTACATATGAAGCCAATACCGTTCCTGCTATTCCCAACTATACCATTGAAGGTAGCGCGATTGCCCTTTTTGGTGTGCCGAATAATCAAGCATTACAAACCATCGGCATAATCAGTCAAAAAGAAAAATTACCCTATCAAACCATTGATAGCCAGTGGATCCGTACTTCGCCAAAACGCAATAGGCCATATTTAATCACCAACTTTTCCGAGGCAAATTTTGATGAGCTGTTGGATCTAACACGTCGCTTGGGCTTTTACTCTATTTATCATGAAGGGCCGTTTAATACATGGGGGCATTTTGAATTGGAAAAAACGCAGTTTCCAAATGGTCGTACTGGCATGAAACGCAGTGTGGAGAAAGCCAGTGCGGCTGGTATTAAAGTGGGGGTGCATACGCTTACCAATTTTATTTCAACCAATGATACGTTTGTATCGCCAACGCCTTCATCAGGTTTACTGGCTACTAATACCAGCATTATTAGTGAAGCCATCAGTGCTGAAACCAAAGAAATTCCCATTGCTGACTTGGCCTTATTTGATTTTAAATCGACTTTGAATTGTGTTCAAAGTGGTACAGAGCTCATTCGTTATCAAGAAATCAGTAAAGAGGGTGTACCACGTTTGCTCAATTGCCAGCGAGGTGCATTTAGTACAGTTGCACAAGCTTTTCCGCGTGGTGCAAAAATCAAAAGACTCGCCGACCATGGATATAAAACCCTTTTTCCCGATTGGCAATTACAAGAAAAAATGATTCAAAATCTTGCCAACTTTTTTAATGAAACTGGCGTGTCTCACTTAGATTTTGATGGGCATGAAGGTGCCCTGTATACAGGTTATGGCGATTTTGGAACGAATTACTGGGTAGATCAATTCATGAAAAAAGTAGGCCATCAGGTATTTAATGGGTCGAGTATCATGAACCATTACTACTGGCATCACAACAGCTATATCAATTGGGGTGAGCCTTGGTATGCCAGCTTTCGCGAGAGTCAGGCCGATCATCGCTTTCGCTTACAACCGTTTTTTGAACGCAACTACATGCCCAATATGTTGGGCTGGTTTTTAGTGACCCCAACCACTTCAGTAGAGGATGTGGAATGGATGATGTCTGTTTCGGCTGGTTACAATGCAGGCTTTGCATTGGTGTTGCGTTATGAAGCGCTTAAGAAGAATCCGAATATTGATAGCATCATTGCTACAATTGCGCGATGGGAAGAAGCAAAACAGCAAGGAATTTTTAATCCAACACAACGTGCATTACTGAAAAATACCAAAAACGATTTTCATTTAACGCATGCAGCACCTGGTAATTGGCAACTGCAGCATTATGACAAATTTCGCTTTGAACATCAGGCAAAATCCCTACAACCTGGCGAGCCGCAACAATCCGTTTTTACATTCAACAACAAACAGTCTACACAGCCAATGCATTTGTATCTTCATGCAGATGGGAAAGAAGGGAATATTGTGAACCCTGCTCTTGAAATAGATGGTTTTTTTGAAATTAAACTGCCTATTACATTACAATCCGGAGAAGCATTGCTTTGGGATGGCTCAGATACAATCAAATACTTCAACGCCAAAAGTGTATTTGTCCGTAATTTAAATATTGGAAAATCATTACCGCTACTCAAGCCAGGCCAACATCAGATAGTGGTGTCTGCCGAGCAAATAAATGGCGAGCATACTTTGCTAAAAGGCGTTGTACGTTTGAAGGGAATCGTAGAAAAAATACAGCACTAGAAAATATATTGAAATATTAAGCAACTGGTATTTGAATATGCACTTTTGTACCTTTGGGTTGATTAGCGCTAAAAGTAATTTGTCCCTTTAAATAATTTATTCGAACTGCAATATTTTTTAAGCCTAAACCGCCTTTGTTTATAACTTCCTTGTAGTTAAAGCCATTGCCGTTATCTGAGAGTACAACATTAATATAGGATTCAGAACGCTCCAACAACAAATAAAGCTCATTTGCATTGGCATGTTTAATAACATTATTGATGAGTTCTTGAATAACCCGATAAAGAATTACCTCTTCATTAAACTCTAATTGCTCTTTAAAACCTTTTGTTTCTAGTTTTATTTTAAGGGTATGTTCGTCAATTTTTTCAATAAAACTGCGAATATCGCTGGCTATACCGCTCTTCAGCAAAAAGTTAGGCATCATTTTATGGCTAATTACCCTCACTTCTTTACAGCTTTCATCAACCAAGGCCATTGTTTTTTCTGCTAAAAACTGATCATCTTTCTTAGGCAATTCAATCCGTTCAAATAGTGCTTGCAAATTCATTTTTACCGCGCTAAAAAGCTGTCCAACCCCATCATGTAAATCTGCGGCAATTCGTTTTCGTTCAGACTCTTCTGCATCTACAATAGCCTTAGTAAGTTGTTGTTGTTGCTCACCCCTAATTCGCAAGGCTCTTCTGCTTTGTCCTAACCAAGTAATAGTGGCAAAAACAACTATGGCAAAAACAATACTAATAATAATGTACCTATTTTTTGTAATTGTATACTTCTGCTCTTGAATTAGCTTTTCTTTTTCAGCTGTTTCATATTTAATGGTTAATTCTTCCGCTAATTCATTATTAGCAATTCTTTCGATAGAATCCTTGTAAGCAAGGTGCATTTTTAAATAAACAAAAGCAGAATCAATTTTTGATACTCGACTAAAAAAATCACTTAAAATTAAATATGCTTCTATTATTTGTTTATCATTTTTTATTGATTGTGCAATTTTTAAAGCTTGTTTACTGCTTATTTCCGCTTGTATATAATTTCCACTTTTTTCATAGTTTTCTCCCAAATAATTATATGTATAAGCCAATTCTATTAATTCATTTTGGCGCTCTCTTATACCAATAGACTTTTTTAAGTAATTCTCAGCCTCTTTGGTTTTATTAAGATACATGTAAGCAGCTCCAATATCATTATAAGTAAATGCGATTGCACTTGAATCTTTAAATGCTAACCTTATTCTCAATGCTTTATTGTACAATTCAATTGCATCTAAATATTTGGATTGTTTCCTTTTTAAAATTCCTAAATTTTCATACCCATAAGACATACCAATAGAATCGCCTGTAGCTTTATAATAATCAATTGAACGTTGATGATAACGCTCTGATCGAATAATATCTTGCATGGAAGAATACAATGTACCTAAAGATGAATAGATTTCAGCTTTTAAGCTATCAGCATTTAATTCAGTTGCAATCGCCTCACATTTTATAAAGCTTTTTAAACTCTCAGTATACTTTTTCTTTCTCCGATAAATATGACCAATAGTTTTATTTGTTGAAAATTCAATAAAAGGAAACTTCTTCTTGCTGCATATATTTAGTACTGAGTCACAATACGTCAATGATGTTTCTAACTTTCCCATCATATATAAGGCTTTTCCCTTTTTCAAATAACCAACTGCAGATAAAGAATCATTTTTGATAGTTCTTGCCAAGGAAATTACTTCTGATATATATATGACCGTTTGTTCTGGCTTAGAAATTGTTGACAGCTCAAGAAATAGGCTTATTCTTTTTAATGGATTAGTAGTTCTTTTAAGTTCATTTAGTAATGAATCTTCACTGTTTGCAAATAAATTAACACTTGAAAAAAGTAACGCAACAAGCAGTTTATATTTCATAAAAGTAAAATAAGTTGCAGTAGTAATATAAAGAAATTAACCTAAATGAATCAGGATTTTTAAAATACATAGGCTGTCTCATTTTAGAGACAGCCTATTCATAGCATCACAATATTAGTAGTGTACAAAATATTATGAAAGACTTATTTCAAATCATATCCCACAATAATATTCTTCTCTTTTTTGAAGTACAAAACATCATAGTCCTCATCAACTTCGTATTCAGGCTTTTTATCGTCTAATATAATTTCTGCTTCAACTTTACCGGTATTTTTATTCATTTTAACTAAGCCAATACCATCATTTAATTTTGTTAAGATATATACATGATTTTTAGTGCCTGATGTTGCCCTGAATTTTTTATTCATTTCACCCAGCATTCCATTAGCAGCGCCTACAGATTGGTTAGCTGATTTAGTTCTGCCAACATAGCGTTCACCAATACTTTGTCTTGTTAAATAAACTGCTACTGCACCCATTGCCACTTTACCCAATAAGCTTTGTCCGGGCGCTTTAAAGTATGACTCATAAATCACTTTTCCATCGTAAGAAAACAGTGTATTACTCTGCGCCGAACCAACCAAGATACCCGATTCACGTAATTCAATTTTTGAGGGTGTTTCGTTTTCTTTAAAATCTACATCTGCAACTTTTTTAATATCCCCATCAGATTTAATGAAGAATAATTCAGTACCAGTACTTACCACTAAACGATTATTCTTTTCATCGTACATGGTAATCATATTGGTTACTTTTTTGAATTTAGTAGCTTCTTTAATTGGTTCCCCAGTTTTTAAGTTCACCACACCCATATCTTTGGTTGTTAAATAAAATGCCTGATTATTCGGTAATATTTCAAAAACTTTAAAAGTAGGGCCTGTTTTGATATCTTTTTTTACTGCAGGACTGCCAGTAGCTAAATCAATGGTGTTTATTTCGCCTTTGTTGGCTGCATATATAATTCCAAAAGGGGTTATGGATGCTTCGTGGATACTACCACCTACCTCATACGCATCTTTCCATACTTTAGCTGCATTTACTCGGTCGTATAATTGAAAGTACGTTGTTTTTAAATCTGCAGTATGTGTAAATAAATAATTGTCGATTAACTCAAACCTTTGGGGCATCCCTTCCAACTTCGTTGGCTTTTTAGTGGTTAAAGCACCATTAGCATCTAGTTTATGTAAATAATGGTCTTTCCCATTACTTTCACCAATATAATACTCTCCTTTTTTCGCATCTGCCACCATTTTAATTATACTTGAAGTTCGCTCCAAATCGCTGTAAACCCAATTAATGGTTAATGAGGCTTTATCAATACAAACAATGCCTTTTTCGGTTCTCACAAAAATCTTTCCATCAGACTCATAAAAGTTTAAGGCATTAATATAGGCTCCCATTAGCTTTTTATCTATAAAATCTACTATGCCCTTTTGAGCAAAATTCACCAAATCATAAACTCCCAATGCATAACCCCCTGTCATCCTTGTACCCATGATGGTCATGGTATTGTTCTCTAAATCTGGGTAAACACTCATTATTGCTCCCCATCCGTTATTTGCTTGAGTAAATACTTCGTTACCATTAGTATAATCAATGATTACTTTACTGTAACCACGAGATAAAGCCAAATAGGGTGTATTTGGAATTAATTGTATTTCTTCAGGTTTGATTTTACCCATTTTTGTATAGGTATATTTAACATTGCTGGTTTGTGCCTCTATACCACTTAATCCATCAGAAGAACCTACTAACAAATAACCACCTGGCGCTTTTTCAATCATTTCAATATTCCCTTTAATGGTATATTGATACTTTTGCTTAATTGTATTTTGTGCAAATACTCCTACTGTCATTATCACAAAGGATAAGCTAAAAAATAACTTTGCATAAGCATATTTCTCTTTTTGTTGCTTTATAGTAGGCAACCAGCTAAAATTTAAGCCTAGAGAACTAATAAATCTTTTCATGGTATGTTTCATTTTATAAAACAAAACAACCATTTTAAGCTAAGTGCCGCAATAACGCATTTGTAGTATTTTATTAAATAAAACCCACTAGCGAACCACAATCTCATCAATAAACACCCAAGAACCACCACCTGCTGATGGATGCCAATTAAATAATTTTTGTGTTCCTTTTATATCAAGCTTAACATAACGAAAACTGCCTAGGGTTTTATTGAACAAAAAATGATGCGTTAAATTTTCTTTACGTTGTTCCCCATCAATGGTTTGGGTTTCAATCAATCGATATGATATACCATCTTCTGATACTAAACAGGTGACTGATTTGGGATGCATGATCCAACTTTTAGGGTCATACAAGCTTGATACTTGAATAGATTGATAGTGCTTTGCTGTTTGAAGGTCTAATACAAGTTCAAAATCTTGCGCTTCCCAACCAAGCCAATGAGCTTTAAAATCATTTGCCCCCTGCACTCCATTGGTCAAAACAGATAAATCAGCTTGACTATATTTTATTGAAGGCATTGGCGTTGCATTCGCTTTTTTACGGAATGCATAATTGCCTTCCACCTGAACATCAATAAATCGCTTAGTTGCTTGATAATATTCTAAAGGTGTAAGACCGGCTTCATTCACATTCTTGACTTCGTTATGCTTTGATACTGTGTAAAAATCCTCAATCATTTGTTGCATGACGGGTTTTAAAATAAACTTCTCTTTGTTTTCATTATAAAAACCTCTAGATCCAAACATATCGCTTTTACCGATTTCCATCATTGCATACTGAATGGGTAAGCGACAGAGTTTTACGCGTTGTAATAATAAGGCATCCTTGTTTACTGCTTTTTCAGCAGCATCAAAATATTGGTTGTATTGAATTATGTTTTCATTCGATAAAAATGTTTTAGCGTGAGCTACAGGATGACCGTATATATCCAACCATTCACCTGTTTTCTGAATTTCTTTTGTTAACTGAGTAATATATTGTTGAATATATACACCTGCTGGGCCATAATAGCCATTCAAAAAATCAGTCATCACAGAATCTACATTAATTGATGGGTTCCACAACAATCGCGCAATCAAATAGGCTTTTAATTCAGAAAACTCATGCCCCAAGCTAGCATTGGTTTGTTGAAAATGCGCATTCACTTTGTTCTTCGTAAAAAATTGAATATTCTTTTGAAGTGTGTGCAAATTGGGGAATGGCGAAATATGATGCGAAAAATTAACTGTGTAATCCCATAAGTAAATGTTTTTACTGATTTTACCCCAATCAGTAATGTCTTTCAAAAAAGAAACGCTGAGGCTGTCGTTTTCAATAGCTCTACTCCTATTCAATTCAATGGTACAAAGCATGATTTGTACATTATCCGCAGGTTTAATTTTCTTGGGAGCTTTCCTCGAATATTGATACGCCAGCGTTGAAATCATTTTCTCAGGAAATTGAGCCGCTACCCTATTTACAAAATGTACGATTGGGCCAGCAGCCGAGCCCTCTTCTGCAATTATTTTAGCGCATTGATTGCATTGACAATAAGAAAAATTATCCCCTTGACTTACCGACCATAACTTTCGGTCGGGCTGTATTGCCATTTCTTCTTTCAATTTGTTAATGGTTAACTCAAATACATCAGGATTGGTGAGGCATAATTGATCAATAATTCTTTTGTTACCCATCAAAGCAAAATATTCGGGGTGCTTTTCAAAATAGGTTTCCCAAGGCACCAAACGATTGAATGTATGAACATAATACCCTTTCGCAAATTCTTCATTATGGTCGTTTAATCTATTCCAGTTTCTATAGTCTTCATGCTTTTGTGTTAATTCTCCATTTACAATGCGAATAGTATTCACTGGCTTATCTAATTCACATAAAACTGGCAATGTGATAGTCGTTTTTTTAGGTATTAATTCTACATTAGGCGCATACATTCTACAACCTAAATATTTTTCAAGCAGATGTACAACACCATAAATAGCTCCTTTTTTACCTCCTGATAGAATCAATATATTGTCTTCTTGAGAAGAAATCAAAAAAGCATCTTCTAATAATTGCAGCCTTTTTGATTCAAACTCAGCAGTAAAATGTGTATTCAGTTGTTGGGGAAGCTTTGAGGGCATAATATAAATGGCATGCTGAATATTTGGCTGATCAGCTTTAACAATTTCCAACTTACTACCTGACATTTTTTGAATAGCTGATTGGAGTAATAATGCAGCTTTTTCTTCAACATTAGCAGGCTTTACAGAAAGTACAATTGAGAATTGTGGAGCACCATCTTTAACAATAGTGGGTTGTTTCTGTGCAAAAAGCTGAAGGGGTAAATTCAAAACGGATAAAAAAAGGAATAATTGAATAGACATGAAAAAAATTAAGGAATGAGTGCATTTTAAGGTAACAAACCAAGCAGGTTACAAAACAAATTTAACAGGATTTATTAAACCAAAGATTTAAAAAAAACATATCTTATGCTGAAATATTACAAGATTATATGCGACTTCGTTTTATCTTATTTACCCTTATAATCATTTGCTTTGCGTTGATTTCCAAAGCCCAAAAAGGAAGTTTTTCTATTAATGATACTGCATTCATGCTCAACGGCAAACCAACTGTTATTCGTTGCGGTGAAATGCACTTTGCACGTATTCCCAAACAATACTGGCGCCACAGACTTCAAATGGCCAAAGCCATGGGATTAAATACCGTATGTGCTTATATGTTTTGGAATATGCATGAAAAAGAACCCGGTAAATTTACTTGGGATGATCAATCGGATGTGGCTAGTTTCTGTAAAATAGCCCAGGAAGAGGGATTATACATTATCCTTAGACCTGGTCCCTACTCCTGTGCAGAGTGGGAGTTTGGTGGATTCCCATGGTGGTTGCTTAAAGACAAATCCATTCAACTGAGAACTCAGCACCCCTATTTTATGGAAAGAAGCCGGCAATATTTAATGGCCGTAGGAAAACAATTAGCACCCTTACAAATCAATCGTGGCGGTCCAATTCTGATGGTCCAAGTAGAAAATGAATATGGCAGTTTTGGAAATGACAAAGCCTATATTGGCAAACTAAGAGATTATATTCAAGAAGCTGGATTTACAGTACCGCTTTTTACCTGCGATGGACCAAGCCAATTAAAAAATGATTACAGACCAGATATTTTTGCTGTTGTTAATTTTGGCAGCAATCCGCAATCTGCTTTTGAAGACCTTAAAAAAATTCAACCCAAAGGCCCATTGATGTGTGGCGAATACTATCCTGGATGGTTTGATAGCTGGGGCAGAAAACACCATATAGGCACAACGGATCGTGTAGTAGCAGAACTTGAATGGATGTTAAAAAATAAAGCATCATTTAGTATTTATATGGCGCATGGAGGTACAACTTTTGGTACATATAGTGGTGCCAATTCTCCCCCATTCTTACCTCAAACAAGCAGTTATGATTATGATGCTCCGATTAATGAAAGTGGAGAAGCCACAGAAAAATTTTATAAAATAAGAGAGCTGTTCAGCAAGTATTTACAAGAAGGAGAAACCTTGCCTAAAGTACCAGCACCAATCCCCACACAAAAAATAAAACCATTCATATTAACCAATGCTGCACCATTATTCAACAATTTACCTAAACCAGTAAAATCAGACTCAGCCATACTATTTGAAGACCTCAATTTAGGATATGGCTCCATGGTCTATCAAACGCAATTACCAGCTGGCAAATCAGCAACATTAATTGCTGAAGTGCACGATTATGCAACAGTATATATGGCTGGCAAAATGATTGGCATTGGCGATAGAAGAAAAGGTAAATTATCTATTCAATTGCCTTCGAGAAAAAAAACAGAAACAATCACGATTGTTGTAGAAGCGATGGGGCGTATTAACTACGGTCAAAATATGCACGACAGAAAAGGCATTAACGGCAAAGTGATATTGGTAGATGATAAGGGGATTGAAACTGTTGTAAAGAACTGGCTGAACTATCCCATTCCAATGGGCGACAATACCATATCTGTTGATTTTTCGAAAGTATCCGCAAAGTCAATAGGGCCGAAGTTTTACAAAGGTTTTTTTGAAGCCACAGATCAAAGTGATACCTACCTTGATGTACGCGGATTGAATAAAGGTTTGGTTTGGATTAACGGCATTTGTTTGGGTCGATACTGGAATATAGGTCCAACACAAACCATGTTTTTACCAGGCAGTTGGTTGAAAAAAGGTCGCAACGAAATAATGGTTTATGATATTTTTGGATTGAACAATGCAACACTACAAGCGTTAACTGCACCAATTCTTGACAGCTTAACAGAACAAGCTGCAGCTGTTAAAACCAGACCAATCAAAGCCATTGACTTTAAAGGTGTAGAACCCATTTACAAAGGAGCATTTGACCATACAGAAAAATGGCAAACAGCTAATTTTAGTTCGGTGAAGAATGGGCAATACTTTTGCATTGAAGCCTTAGATGCGCATGATGGCAATGCATTTACCACAATAGCAGAATTAGAATTAATAGACGCCAACGGCAAAGACATTCCACGTAATACTTGGAAAATCATTTATGCAGACAGCGAGGAAACAAGTGGTGACGATGGAAGAGCTGAAAATATTTTTGATCTTCAGTTTACCAGTATTTGGCATTCGCAATGGCAGGATCAACAACCCAAACATCCCCATCGATTAGTCATTGATTTGGGCAGTACTAAATCCATCAAAGGCATTAAATACTTGCCACGACAGGATTCCAAGAATGGTCGCATCAAAAATTATCAATTGTATTTTTTGCAAAAAGGGAATTTATCCAAACAATAAATATTACCCCCACCCTCCACCAAGTGCGCGATAAATATTTACTCTCGCACTCAATTGTTTCATACGAATTTCAATCAATTGCATTTTTGATTCCAAAGCTTCTCTTTGAGTTAATAATACTTCCATATAATCTGCTCGAGCAGAATTAAATAAATTATTAGAAATGGCAACAGACTGCAATAAAATATCGACTTCTTTTGATTTCATCTCATAACTGGCTTTAAAATTATTAGCTTTTGCCATTTGATTCAGCACTTCTGTATAAGCAGTTAAAATAGTCTGTTCATACATATAAACTGCTTGTATTTGTTGTGCATTGGCATTATAATAGGTTGCAATAATTGCGTTCTTATTAATTAATGGAGCCATCATATCACCAGCAAGATTATACAATATTGAAGCTGGCCTTACCAAATACAAAGGATTAAATGCTTGAAAACCAAGACCTGCTTGAATGCTAAATGACGGATAAAAATTAGTTCTAGCAACCTGCACATCCAACTTTGCAGCTGCGATGTTTAATTCTGCTTGTCGAATATCAGGTCTGTTGATCAATAATTGAGAAGGTATGCCAGTTTGCATTTCATCCATCGGAATATGACTAAACAAAGTAGAATTTCTAGTAATGGTTGGCGAATACTTACCTGTTAGGAATCTGATTTTATTTTCTGTTTCAGTGATTTGTTGATTTATTTGATAGCGAAGATTCTGTGTATTTAGCAGTTGTGCTTCAAATCGATTTACGGCTAATTGAGTGACTTTTGCTGCTTCCTTTTGTTGCTTTATCACTTTCAATACGTTACTCTGTAACTCAATATTCTGTTGAATAATATCTAATTGATTATCGAGTGCCATCAACTCATAATATGACGCTGCTATTTCTGCAATAATATTGGTGACCATGAAGTTTTTCCCCTCAACTGCTGCGGAGTACTTAATAGCAGCAGACTTAGTAGCATTTCGCAATTTTTTCCAAACATCTAATTCCCAAGAAAAATAAGCTCCGACCATGAAATCACCTATATATTTCGGCCCTTTATCAGGATTGGCTTTTAAATCCTCTTCTGAAAAGCCATCCCAAGTATATTTAGCTGCTCTATCAGGTCCTGCCCCTGCTTTTAAATTTACAAAAGGTTTATACTCACCATTTCTTTGCAAAACTTCATTCTTACTCATTTCAATTTCTTGAACCATGATATTTAACTCCTGATTATTTTGGAGTGCAGTATCTATTAATGAAATGAGATTAGGGTCTGAAAAGTATTTTCGCCATTCCAATTTGACCATATTCATCGTATCCTGAATATTATTAAAAGTGGAGGGAATCGTTTTATTTTCTTCCTTACTTATAAGTGCAGGAACTTTACATGCTTGCAGCCAAACTATAGTGCAAAGAATTAAAATATAGTTAGTTATTTGTTTCATTATCTTTCTTGTTTCTAAATTTTAAAAATATTTTTTTGATTTTGTTGGTCATTGGCGTGTTGCTTTCAACAAAATCTTCACTTAGAGGGTTCTGATCTTCATCGCGGATTAAGTATCTCCCTTCTTGGAGTGATCCAAAAATGTAGTAAAGCCCGGGTACAATGATTACACCAAACATGGTTCCAAATAACATCCCCCCTAAAGCAGACGACCCTATGGTATGATTTCCCACTGCACCAGGACCTGTTGCAATCACCAGCGGTATTAAACCAGCAATAAAAGCAAAAGATGTCATAAGAATAGGCCTAAATCGAGCTTTAGCTCCTTCAATAGCGGCATCTAAAACAGTTGCGCCTTTATTGTGTTTTTGTACTGCAAACTCCACAATTAAAACCGCATTTTTACCTAACAGGCCTACCAACATGATTAAGCCTACTTGTGCATAAATATCATTTGAAAGCCCCATTAATTTTAAAAGAAAAAAAGACCCAAATATACCAGGAGGCAAAGAAAGCAATACCGCAAAAGGCAATAAGAAACTTTCGTACTGTGATGCTAAAATTAAGTAAACAAATAGTATCACAATTAAAAATAAATACAATGCCTCATTACCTCTTTTAGCCTCATCATAAGATAAACCTTCCCAAGCGATATCATAACCACGAGGCAATGTTTGCGCAGCTACTTCTTTAATGGCATTAATGGCATCTCCTGATGAATATCCTTTCGCCGGAGTACCATTTATCAATGAAGAAATGTACAAATTATATCGTGCTATTTCATTGGGTCCTTGTGTTTTCTTTATGGTCATAAAAGCAGAATAGGGCACCATTTCGCCATGATCGTTTTTTACAAACATATTTAGGATATCAGATGGTTGCTTACGGAATTCAGGACCAGCCTGTGTATATACTTTATAGTAATTATTAAATCTAATAAACCCTTGCTCATAAGTACTTCCAATCATTACATTTAAATTCTCCATTGCATTACCCAATGAAACTCCTTTCTGCATAGCCAAGGCATTGTCTACAGAAATTTCATACTGTGGATACTTTGCTGAATAGAAAGAGAACAATCCAGTTAATTCCTTTCTTTTTTTAAGGGAAGCTAAAAATTCGGCGTTTATTCTATCAAATTCTTGATAATCCACATCACTTCCCTTATCGAGTAATCGCAATGAAAATCCATCAGAAGTTCCATAACCTGGAACTGCAGGCGGTTCAAAATATTCAATATTGGCAGGAAGATCTTTGGATTCTTTTTCTAACTCTTCAATTACTTCTTTAACAGATTGTTTTCTTTCGGACCAATCTTTTAAGTTAATTAAACAAGTACCTGCATTAGAGCCTCGCCCTTCAGTCAAAATTTCATACCCAGCTAATGATGTCACAGAAGACACTCCTTCAATTTTGCTTGCAATCATTTGCAATTTTCTAGAAATCTCATTGGTACGTTCAAGTGTAGTACCAGGGCTTGTTTGAATAATTGCATAAATCTGTCCTTGATCTTCACTAGGAATAAAACCAGCAGGAAGTATTTTGTTGACACTAAAAATTCCAAAAGAAAAAATCACTAGGATTCCATAAGTAATCAATCGTCTGTTAACAATTAATGATAAAAACTTTGTATATCTGCCAGTTAAGCGCTCAAATTTGTGGTTAAACCAATTGATAAATTGATTGATAGGTGTTTTTCTTTTAGGCTTACCATGTGTATTTTTTAGTAGCATAGCACAGAGTACTGGAGTGAGCGTCAGTGCTACAAAGCCCGAAATCACAATAGCACTTGCCATAGTCAATGAAAATTGTCGATACAACACTCCTACTGGCCCAGTCATAAATGCCACTGGCACAAACACAGAAGTCATTACTAATGTAATTGCGATAATTGCTCCACTGATTTCTCGAATAACTTTTTTAACTGCTGCAAAAGGAGATATATTCTCTTCTTCCATCTTTACATGAACTGCTTCCACTACAACAATGGCATCATCCACAACTACTCCAATCGCAAGAACCAATGCGAACAAAGTAATCAGGTTAATACTTAACCCAAAAAACTTCATCAATGCAAATGCACCAATTAATGACACTGGCACAGCTAAAATTGGAATAATAGTTGAGCGCCAATCTCCTAAAAAGATAAAAACTACAATTGCAACAAGTATAAATGCTTCTAACAAAGTGTGTAATACTTTATCAATAGATGCATCCACAAATTTTGATACATCATAATTGATTTCGTAATCAATACCTGGGGGGAAATCTTTTTTAAGTTCAGCTAATTTTGCTTTAACCTCACTAATCACAGTGTTTGCATTACTACCTGGATTTTGTTTAAGCACTAACGAAGCAGATGGATGTCCATCCTTATTTGAATAAATATCCACAAATTCACTCCCAACTTCTACTTCAGCAATATCTTTTAACTTAAGAATCTCCCCTTTTGCATTTGCCTTTATAATAATATTTTGATATTGTTCAGGCGTGTTATACCAACCTTTGTAGGTAAAAACATATTCTTGTGATTGCGCTTTTTTACCTGAGCTTAATCCCACTCTACCTGGCCTAGCTAAAACACTTTGCTCATCAATTGAATTTAAAACCTCTTCTGCAGAAATATTATATGCCCTCATTCGCTCAGGGTCTAACCATACGCGAATAGCAAATGCACGGCTTCCTATTGCTTGGGCAAAACCCATTCCATTGATTCGTTGAAGTTCTGGCAAGATGTAAGTATTGGCGTAGTTAAATAAATACTTTTCATCAACATCATTGTCTTTACTAAAAAGATTTAAATACATCAACATGCTCGGCTGTAGTGGCGAAATAATTACACCTTCTCTTTGTACGAGTGGCGGTAAATTTGTCATAACCTGATCTACCCTTGACTTCACTCTAACAGCAGCTAGTGTTGGATCTGTGCCTGGTTCAAAAATTACTTCAATGGTTGCTTCACTTGCACTTGTGGCATCAGAGATCATATATTGCATTCCTTGCACACCATTAATTGCACGCTCTATAATGGTTAATGTAGATTTAACCAATACATCAGCATTTGAGCCAGGGAACTCAATAAATATATTCACTCGAGGGGGTGCAATTTCAGGAAACTGGGCAACTGGTGAAGTTTTAATGGCTAATAATCCCAAAAAAACAATCACAACTGATAAGGCAATGGCAAGCACTGGCCTTTTAATAAACTTATTAAACATTGTTTTACTTTTTTTGATTTGCAGGACTATTCTGCGTGTAAATTGTTTAGCTCTGCTAGTTCTTTTGCAAAAGGCATAAATGAGTATTTTATTCGCTCATTATTTTTAACCTTCCCTAACCCCTCTGCAAGAATTTTATCTTTAGCGTTCAGCCCTGAAGCCACCACATATAAATGTGGCATTTCCTGTGAAACCGTTATCTGCTTTGCCTTTAAAGTATTGCTCGCATCAACTATATAAACAAACTTTTTATCGAGCACATCAAAAGTGGCCCTTTGAGGAATTATAACAGCATTCTTGAGAATAATAGGCATTAGTATTTTACCTGTTTCACCATGTCGCAGTATCCTTTTAGGATTGGGGAAAGTAGCTCTAAATGCGATATTACCCGTTTCATTATTGAAATCTGCTTCTATGGTTTCAACTTCTCCTTTTTGATCAAACACTTTATGATTAGCCATTTCTAACATTACAATGGCATTATTTGCTCTTTTCTCTAATGAAATATAATCTAGGTATTCTGCCTCTGGCACATTAAAATACCCCCACATTTTACTGTTATCTGCTAGAGTGGTTAGTAATTCCCCTTCATTTAAAAGGCTCCCAAGACGCACATTAAATCGATCGATAATGCCATTGAAAGGTGCTCTAATTTCCGTAAACGAAAGATGGGCTTTTGCAAGTAGCAACTCCGCTTTTGCTTTGTCTAACTTAGCTTTTGCAAGTGCAAGTTCATTTTTTGAAACGATATTGCTATCTGCTAATTGCTTCGTATTTTGATATTCAATCTTAGCAAAATTAACTTCTGCTTCAGATTTTTGCGTTTCAGCTTGATAAATCAATGGCATAATCTGAAACATAATTTGCCCTTTCTTTACATATTGGCCTTCATTAACATAAATATTTTGCAAATAACCTTTTTCAAGTGCCCTAATTTCAATGTGTTGTACAGATTGTAACTGACACACATATTCCTTATTAAAAGTGGTGTCAATTTCAATTGGACTCGTTACAATAAATTGAATTTCTTCTTTTTTTTCTTCTTTGTGTTCTTTGCAACTAGTAGTAAATAAAATGGTTGCAGATATTATGGAAATTAAACCCTGTTTCATATTTTTCGATTGACTAAGAAATGTAAAATGACTATGTCAAGTGAGGCATCACACACTAAAGAAGTGGATGCATCAGTTGCATTAAATACTGATCAAATCAAAAAATTAAGCGAGGTTACTTTTCCAAGAATGATGGAGCACAAATAGTGGGATTGGAATAATTTGCTGTACTGCTTGCTCGTTTTGAAAAGACTGAACTGAGTAAGTTTCAACGGATTCATTAAATCCAAATATCAGTTCAGAAAAAATGGTGAGCGCCATTTTTTTACCTTCATCAGATTCATCATCAAAGGCTGCATTCAATACTTCAGATTCCTCTGGCAATTGGAGTGGGTCTGAATTATTAAATGGTAAATTAGATTGATGATGGTTAGATGCAACTGCAGTGTTAGTTGCTTTAATAAAAGGTGAATGTGGAATTTTACTTTCAATTGTACCTGCAAAAAAAATAAGTACCCATACCATCCATGCCATGAAACCAAACATAGATTTGACCATGTTGTAAGAGCTATTATACTTAGATTTTTGAATCAATGATACCATTTGATAAGGTAAAAGTAGTTATAATTTGACTGGCAAAAAGTGAAAAAATCATTAAATAGTTCAAATAATAAAAAAGTTATATTTACTTTTTTATTAGATACCAATACAAAATTCAAAAGCAATGAAATACATCATCACTGGTTTATTCATTTTTGTTTGTTCATTTGTAACCGCACAAACCAAATACGAAAAAGACTTTCTAGCGTTTTGGAATGACGTGAATGATAACTATGCATATCTAGACCAACAAAAAATAAATTGGCTCAAAGTAAAAGAGATCTATTCACCACTTGTGAAACAGGTATCCAGTCAACAAGCATTTATCAAATTCATGGAAGGGGTCATTAACGAATGCTATAATGGCCATATTTCACTTTATACAAACCTCTCTACCTCAAACCGAATTATTCCAAGCGGTCAAGACATTTATGTTGAAAAGATTAATCATCAATTCGTAATTACCGATTTAAGAAAAGGGTATAAAGCTGAAAAGTCAGGACTTAAAATTGGAGATGAAATATTACTTTTTCAAGGCAATGCCATTGAAAGTCAATTACAACAGTTCTTGCCCAAATATACCAATACCCATACCAATGATATGTATCAATATGCTATTAATATGCTCTTTGCAGGCACGCATAACACCAATCGGATATTAACCATAAACAGAAATGGAACAACAATTAATTTAAACGCAGACAGCATTAAATTAAGCTCAAAATCATCCCTTTTAGAAACAAAACAACTGAATCAAACAACTGCTTACATTAAAATCAACGATGCATTAGGCAACTTCAACTTGATTAATTTATTCGATCAAGCATTAGACAGCTTTCTATTATTCAAGAATATCATTATTGATTTAACTGAAACACCTGGTGGAGGTAATACAACCGTTGCAAGAAGTATCATGGGTAGGTTCATTCATAAAGCACTCCCCTATCAACAACATGAATTTGATGAAACTGTATTTCAAACAAAAAGACAATGGGTTGAATATGTGACGCCTCGCAAAACCCAATATAAAGGCAATGTATATATCATGGTTGGTCATTGGACAGGCAGCATGGGTGAAGGCATGGCTATAGGATTTGATGGACTGAAAAGGGCTAAAATTGTAGGCACAACGATGGCCAAACTGTTAGGGGCGGTTCAAGGATTCACAATGACCGAAACCAATATTGGGTTTCAAATTCCCACAGAAAGACTGTATCATATCAATGGCATACCCAGAGAAAAATTTATCCCAACTATACCCACGAAAAACATAGAACAGACCTGGAATAAAATCTTACAAATAAAGTGAATTCAACAGGAAGGGATAAAACTAATTTCACAAAAAAACCCGACCATTTTCATAGCCGGGCTGTATATTGAATCAGGAGAATTTTACTCCCAAATTTGATCTTTACCTTCTAACCAAAGCTTCACAGACTCTGTTGTTACAGATTTAGGACGCTCTAATGGAGAACCTAAAGCCCTATCCCAACATAAGCTCGCCATAACACCCAATGCGCGGCTGACTGCAAATAAAACAGTATAGAATTCATACTCTACAAAACCATAGTGTACCAATAATGCACCGCTGTGCGCGTCCACATTTGGCCATGGATTTTTGATTTTACCCAATGATTGTAAAATTGGCGGAACCGTTTCATAAATATTCCAAACAGTGTTAACCAATTTATCATCTGGCATATGCTTCTTACCAAATTCCATTTGCGCTGAAAAGCGTGGATCAGTTTTGCGCAATACTGCATGGCCGTATCCAGGTACAACTTTGCCAGCATTCAATGTGTCTTGCACATATTGGGCAATTTGTTCCTTACTAGGACTATCGGTACCTAATTGCTCTTGCATTTCAAAAATCCACTTAATTACTTCTTGGTTAGCCAATCCATGCAAAGGACCCGCTAATCCATTCATTCCTGCAGCATAGCTTAGGAATGGATCGCTTAAAGCCGAACCTACTAAATGCGTGGTATGAGCAGATACGTTTCCACCTTCGTGATCTGCATGAATAGTCATATATAAACGCATCAACTCTTTAAAGCTTTCATCGTCGTATCCCATCATATGGGCAAAGTTTCCAGCCCAATCTAATAAACCATTGGGTTGTATATGTTCGTTGTTGCGATATTTTCTTCTATAAATGTAAGCTGCAATCCTTGGCAAACGAGCAATCAAATCCATCGCATCATCGTAAGTAGCATCCCAATAATCCTTCTTATTCATGCCGTTAGCGTATTGCTTAGCAAAATTACTCTCGGTTTGTAATGCCATTACACCTACTACAAACATTGTCATAGGGTGCGTACTCAATGGTAATGCATCAATAGTAGCAAACACATGGTTAGGAACATGGCTTCTACGTTGCCAAACACTGGTAATATGATTAGCTTGTTCTTCTGTTGGTAATTCGTTCATCAACATTAAGTAGAACAAACCTTCTGGCAATGGTTCTCCACCATTAGGTGCTTTAGGCAATTTATCCTGTAATTCAGGGATTGAATACCCTCTGAATCGGATGCCTTCTTGAGCATCGAGTAAGCTGGTTTCAGTTACTAACCCAGTTATTCCACGCATTCCCTGATAGATTTGCGCAAGGGTAACTTCTCCAACTTTTTTGTTCCCGTGATCTTTTATGATTGATTTAATTTCTGCACTAGCTGTATCAGCTTTTGCTTTGAACCTGTCTTTGATAATTCCCATGGCAATCTTTTGTTATATTATCTAATGCTTCAAAGTTAATTGAAGTTGTAAGTACAACAAAATCAATGCCAGTCTTGTTGCAAATTTTCACAAATAATTATTTGGGGGCAGTACGATACAAATACACTACAACTATTAGGAATATCATATTCGGAATCCATGCTGCCATTAACGGGGGCAAATTCCCCTTGGTAGAAAATATGGTAGAAAATCGATCAGTAATAATAAATAAAGCTGCAGTAACAAAACCAACTGCTAAGTGCACACCACTACCACCCCTTACTTTACGTCCGGCAATAATGGCACCAATTAAAGTCAATAAAATAACTGTTACACAGGTAGCATCACGTCTATAACGTTCTACTTTTAAGCTATTCAACCCTTCCGACCCCCTTAACTCTTCTAAGGCAATAAAACGGGTTAACTCGGGTGTAGTTAATTTGTCTTTCGTGTATTTATCTCTGTTTAAGTCGGATGGCTTAAAATTGAAATTCATTAATCGGGTAGCTTCTTGCAAAACCACTTCTTGCATTGGCTTTAACTTACGATCTAACAAAACATCTAATTTCCATTTTTTGCTTGCGGTATCCCAAATAATTGATTCAGCTCTTAAGTTCTCTGTAACTATATTATCCTTTACAGTATATAAAAAAACAGGACCGCCTCTTTTAATAAGCGTATCATAATAATGTATACCTGCATAAGTAAAGGAATCTATGCGCAGATAAATATGATTCGACTGACCTAATAGTGCATTATAGCTTGAGTTTGCATCAATATATTTTGCCTCAAAATTTCCACGCAAAACATTCGCTTTTGGTACGATATACTGATTAGCAAACCATAATAAAGTAGCCATTAGAATCCCTCCGATCCAATAGGGCCTCAACCATCTTGAATAACCAGTTCCACTTGCTAGAATAGCAATAATTTCGCTATTTCCCGCCATTTTTGATGTAAAGAAAATCACAGCAATAAAAACAAATAGTGGAAATAAGAGGGCAATAATATGTGGTATAAAACCAGCGTAATAGTCGGTTATAATCCTCCTAAAACCCAACTGCGATCGTACAAAATCGTCGGTCTTTTCACTTACATCCACAACAACTGCAATCACTGCAAAAAGAAAAATAGCAAAGAAGAAAGTAGTCAGGAATTTTTTGAGTATGTACCAATCAAGCTTCTTCATTGTCTCAAAGATAGAAAAATACATCCATGAAAATGGATGTATCAATTTTAGGCTTCAGAGGTAACGGATTAGTAAGTAATGCTAATCTACTACTCAAATTTTAACTGTAAATACAAATAGTATTCAAGTGAATAAATAAAAAAAGCACTTGTGCTTATCCACATCGGTTTTCCCAAGGGGATTATAATCGCCGCTTAATAATTTCTAACATTTCTTTTTTCCAACTGCTGAAACTATTGTCTAGTATATGCTTCCTAGCTTCCCCAACCAACCACAGGTAAAAACTGAGGTTATGGATACTGGCAATCTGCAATCCTAAAATTTCTTCCGCTACAAATAAGTGTCGTAAATATGCTTTGGTGTAATATTGACTGGTTTCAGCAGGCAAGCCTGGATCAATCGGGCTAAAGTCTTTATACCATTTTTTATTCCGAATATTAATCACTCCTTGTGTGGTAAATAACATCCCATTTCGTCCGTTACGCGTGGGCATTACACAATCAAACATATCAATACCTAAATCAATACACTCCAATAAATTCCACGGTGTTCCCACACCCATTAAATAACGAGGCTTATCCAAAGGAAGATGCTCGGTACACAATGCAGTAAATTCATACATCATTTCTTCTGGCTCACCCACACTTAATCCTCCAATGGCATTTCCAACTGCTCCACGAGAAGCAATGAATTCGCAAGAAGCTTTTCTCAAATCTTTGTAGGTGCTACCTTGCACAATGGGAAACAAATTTTGGGTATAGCCATATTTATCAGGTGTTTCAGCCAATCGTGCAATGCATCTATTTAACCATCTATGTGTTAACTCCATGCTTTTTTTTGCATAGTCATAATCACTCGGATAAGGAGGACATTCGTCAAATGCCATAATAATATCAGCCCCAATACTCCGTTGAATATCCATGACCGATTCGGGCGAAAACAAATGTTTACTTCCATCGATATGCGACTGAAATACAACTCCTTCTTCTTTAATTTTTCTATTTGCGGCCAAAGAAAAAACCTGATAACCGCCACTATCTGTAAGAATTGGTCTATCCCATCCGTTAAAGCGATGTAATCCCCCTGCTGCTTCTAGCACATCGGTGCCTGGTCGTAAATATAAATGATAGGTATTGCCTAAAATAATTTGGGCTTGAACATCTAATTTCAATTGCTGTTGCGTTACTGCTTTAACTGAACCAACGGTGCCCACTGGCATAAATATGGGCGTTTGAATGGTCCCATGGTCGGTTTGAATAATTCCCGCTCTTGCTGCGGATCCATCTGCGGTATTGTTTAGTGTAAAACTTAGTGCGGCCATGCTGCAAAAGTAGTAGTCTTTGCCCTATTTTTGCTGCATGATCATACCCGCTATTGTCTGGACCATTTGTTTCGGACTTTTTTGTACTGTTATAGCTATACAGGTTTTCTATTATCTGTATTTCTTTAGAAGGATGGCTTATTACAATGCATCCGAAAAAGCAACTTCCGTAGAACATCCTGTTTCGGTAATTATTTGTGCACGCGACGAAGCCCACAACCTGGTTAAAAATCTACCCGGTATTTTAGTTCAAGATTATTCAACTACACATGAAGTAGTTTTAGTAAACGACAATTCAACAGACGAGAGCAAATACGTTATTGATGAATTCAGGCGCTCTTTTAAGAACCTGAATATGATAGAACTTACACAAGAAGCAAAAATGATTAGCGGAAAAAAATTTCCATTGTCTATGGGGATTAAAAGCGCTAAATATGAAATAGTCCTACTTTCAGACGCAGACTGTGTTCCGGCATCTGAAAACTGGATTAAAAAAATGCAGGGAGCATACGACGATGAAACAGAAATTGTATTAGGTTATGGCGCTTACCATAAAAAACCAGGCCTATTAAACAAGCTAATTCGTTTCGAAACTTTCCATACTGCACTTCAATATTTTTCATACGCTTTGGCGGGCAAACCTTATATGGGTGTTGGTAGAAACTTGAGTTATAAAAAAGAAATTTTCTTTAAAAACAAAGGGTTCTCTTCCATTAATCAAATACCTAGTGGAGACGATGATTTATTCATTAACCAAGTTGCCACTTCAAAAAATACGGCTATTTTACTAGACCACGACGCACATACCCTTAGCGATGCTAAAAACAGCTGGGGAGAATGGATGACGCAAAAATACCGACATTATTCTACCGGGAAATATTACAAACCCGTTCATAAATTTTTATTGGGATTGTATTCGTTTTCCTTGTTTTTTGTATACCCACTTTTTATTCTAAGCATCTTATTTTTCAATTGGCAATTAGCACTTGGGGTATTTGTTTTGCGTTTCATTATACAAGCCATTGTATTGTACAAGGGCATGATTAAACTAAATGAAAAAGACCTATATCCTTGGTTCCTATTTTTTGATATCTGGATGTTTTTTTATTACCTATTTACTGTACCTGCTATATGGAAAGCACCCCGCAAAAACTGGAACTAATTACCAAATACTTTGATGATTTTACGCCCACCCAACTCGAGCAGTTTAGGTTATTAGAAGAATTGTACAAAGATTGGAATGCTAAAATAAATGTAGTCTCTAGAAAAGACATCGATAGCATTTACCTGCATCATGTATTGCATTCCTTAAGTATTGCCGCAATAGCAGATTTTTCAAAAGGAATGAATATCATTGATATTGGCTGTGGTGGAGGATTCCCAGGTGTTCCGCTGGCCATTTTTTTCCCAGACGTTCAATTTCATTTAGTAGATAGCATTGCCAAAAAATTAAAAGTAGTAGACGCCGTTTGCGAAGCTGCAGGCATTACGAATATTACCACCAAACATACTAGGGCAGAAGATATTACCAATCGTAAATTCGATTTTGCCGTTTCTAGAGCGGTAGCGCCTTTAAAAGAGTTATTAAAATGGAGTATGCCCCTTATTAAAAAACCTACTGCGCCTATTACAGATGGTGGGCTTAGAAATGGATTGATTTGTTTGAAAGGAGGCGACCTTAACCAAGAAATTTTTGAAAGTGGTGCCCGTCCTAAAATGATGCCTATTTTCAAAATATTTCCAGAAGCTTATTTTGAAGAAAAATATATTATCCACGTAGCTAAATAAAAAACCGCCTCGAATAATCGAGACGGTTCGCATTATTTCTATTCAGGAATAACTAGTTTATTGTTAGTTCTATTGATGTCTGCTAATCTTAAGCTTGGGTCTATTTCGATAGACTTTATATCCCCAATTGCTCTGCTGGTTGTAAACGCATAATCTGGATGTGTCCACTTCCAAGGTGCATGCACGGTAGTAGGCATTTTTGTTTCTGCTGTTTTAGCACCATACATTAGATTTAATGGCATGTAGTGCATTTCTTGCGTGCCATCTTTGTATGTTACCAAAACATCAATTGGCATAGGCATTTTACCAACACGTTTGATTGTGATACTTGTTTTATTATCTACCATAGCAATATCACCTACTGCATAATCAATAGTCTTCGTGCTATAAATCCAATACTCTTTGTACCAATCCAATTCTACACCACTAACTTTTTCTGCTACTCGAATAAAATCATTTGGATTGGGGTGTTTAAATTTCCATGTATTAAAATAATCACGTAAAATTTTATCTCTGGTATCTGCGCCTACTATATAGCCCAACTGCTCAATAAAGACGGCGCCCTTGCTATATGCAGATGAAGTAGATGCAAAATTGGTATTAAAATGATCTGCATGGGTGCTTGCAGGTTCTTCATATCCGCTTCTTGCTAAACGATTGTATCCACCATAAGAACCATTGTACCAAAAGCCAGGACTATTTCTTAACATGGCCATTGCCCTAGTACTAGAATAGTCAGTAAATCCTTCATCCATCCATGCGTACAATGCTTCATTACTTCCTAAAATCATTTGGTACCAGCTATGCATCCATTCATGAATGGCTGTTCCTATACTGGCAGTTTTTATCAAAGTAGCCATCGGGTATTCCATACCACCATCACCACCTTGTACAAAAGTGTAGGTTTTATATGGATATGCTCCAAAGGTTTTAGCAATAATTGGATAAATTAACGCACAAGTGTCGGCCATTTTCTGCCAACGATTTTCTAAAGAATCTACTTTCTTGTATACAACACGCAACAATGGTCCTCCATCTGTTGTACGAGTAATCATTTTGTAGTCTGGATCTGCTGCCCACATAAAATCATGTACATTATTGGCCTGCCATTTCCATGTCAAAGTCTTGCCAGTTGCAGGTTTTACTGCTACACCCTTTGATTCATACCCAAATCCTATTTCATTGGCATTTAATAAGTCTCCGCCTGCAGTAACCATATAATTTTTATCAATCGTAATATTGACATCAAAGTCTCCCCACACCCCATAAAATTCTCTGGCAATATATGGATTAGCATGCCAGCCTTGATAATCGTATTCTACTACCTTAGGATACCATTGAGACATACTGTATCGGATTCCTTCTGCATTATCTCTTCCACTTCTTCTAATTTGAACAGGCACTTGTGCTTCAAATACCACATCAAGGGTAACTTTCGTTTTAGGTAAAATAGGTTTTGCCAATACAATTTCTAAGATAGTTTCGTGCTCAATTAATTTTTGCGCAACGCCATTCACTACAACCGACTTTACGTTTTGAAATCCGATTTCATTGGGTGCTAATTTGCTAATTCGATCCTTCACTCTTGCATCCCAATCTAATCCATCATTATTTCTTCTAGGGTCAGCCAATTTAGTTTTGCCCAACTCTCTACTTCTTACATCCATGCTGCTATTGGGCTGAAAGGCATTCCAATATAAATGCATAAATATTTTACCAAGGGTATCGGGTGATTGGTTAAAATAATCAATCTTTTGTGTTCCGCTAAATCGATTAGCATTTACATCCATGTTTACATTCATGGTGTACTTGATTTTCTGCTGCCAGCGATCGGGCTGTGCCAATAAGCAGTTGCTTAATAACAAGCATCCCATCAAAAAAGAAAGGGTCAATTTTTGCATATTCATTGTATTATCGTTAGGTAGAAATAGAGTATAAATATATTGCATAAAGTATTAGTCTGCACCAGCCACTACCAATACAATCTCCCCTTTCACCGATTTTGATTTAAAATATTCGGCAACTTCTTTAAGGGTTCCTCTTTTATTCTCTTCAAATAATTTCGTAAGCTCTCTAGCAACTGAACAGTTGCGATCCTCCCCAAAATATTGCCCCATATCTTCAAGCGTTTTAACCAATCGCATAGGACTCTCATAGAAAATCATGGTTCGCTCTTCTGTGGCTAACATTTTTAACAAAGTTTGCCTGCCTTTTTTAATGGGTATAAATCCTTCAAAAACAAATCGATTGGTAGGAAGTCCACTATTGACCAATGCCGGTACAAATGCAGCTGCGCCTGGCAAACACTCTACCCGAATATTTCTTTTAATGCATTCCCTTACCAATAAAAAAGCTGGATCAGAAATACCTGGTGTACCTGCATCGGTTATCAATGCCATGGTCTTCCCTGCTTCTAGTTGATCGGCCAAATGTGATACAATCTTATGTTCGTTATGTTGGTGATAAGGTGTGAGCGGTTTTTGAATATTGTAATGTTGTAATAACTTTGAAGATGTGCGCGTATCCTCACACAGAATCAAGTCCACTAAATTTAATACTTCTAGTGAACGCAAGGTAATATCCTTTAGGTTGCCTAAAGGTGTAGGAACTAAATAAAGCAAATTAACCGTTTATGGTAATCTCAAAATACTCCATTACCTGATTAGCCAACAATTGCTTTGTGGCATTTTCTGCAATAGCTTTTGCTTCTTCTTCTGAAGCTGCTTCAACCGATAAAGTAATATGCTTTCCTACTCTTACATCTTTTACTTCGCTAATGCCTAAATTAGCCAGTCCACTCAACACTGCTTTACCTTGTGGATCTAATAAATCTTTTAATGGCATTACATTAATAGCTACTTCAAACTTCATGATTCGGTTGGTTTAAACAACAAAGATAGAATTACATACGCAATAAATCCTGCGGAAATTGCCAACCATCCAAAAAGAAAGGCAATGGGTACAGCAATGAGTAGGATGATTAAAAATGGTAATATCTTTTTAAAGCTCAATCCACTGAATTTGAGTGCAAGCATGGGTATAGTTGATACCATTCCAGCGCTTAAGAAAACAATTAAGCCATACCATAACCACTTATTAAGTAAAAGATCTAATATCCAAGCTTCGGTTGCATACCAGTTTACCAAAGGAAATGATGCGATGAATATTCCTGCTGCTGGAATTGGAATACCCTTGAATCCCGTAGATTTTGATTGATCTAAATTAAATCGAGCTAATCGATAGGCACCAGCACAAGGAATTAGTAATGCAGGCAAAATATATGCCATTGATATATCTAACCCACCTTCGGTACTGGCATAAGAAAATCGCAAAAATTGAACAATCATTAATCCGGGTGCAACCCCAAAACTCACTACATCGGCTAAAGAGTCTAACTGTTTACCCATTTCTGAACTAGAGTTCATCAAACGGGCAACAAATCCATCAAAAAAATCAATTATCGCAGCACCAAAAATAAGTAAACTGGCAATCATCATTTTTTCGGGAATACTCACCAACCCCTCACCTGATGAATCATAGGTTAAACCGGGCTGAAGTATATATAGAATGGCTGTTGATCCTAAAAACAGATTGAGTAAAGTAAAAAGGTTTGGGATTTGCTGCTTCATATTTATCGCTTCATATAAGATTCAATCTCTTCTACCGTAATAGGAATATTTTTCATTAGGTCGGTATTACCATTCTTGGTGATCCAAAAATTATTTTCAATTCGTACACCCATTTTCTCTTCTTCGATATAAATTCCCGGTTCAATCGTAAATAACATTCCCGCTTTTATAGGTGCAGTTCTAGTTCCCAAATCATGCACATCAATTCCGAGATGATGAGAAATACCATGGTATAAATACTTCCGATAAGCCCTATTTTCCTTGTCTTCATTTTTAACATCCGACTTATTCAATAAACCAATTTTAATGAACTCCTTAGTTGCTTCCTCGCCTACTTTATCGGTATAATCAAGAATACTAATGCCCGGTTTCAAAATAGACTTGGCATAATTATGCAAATTCAAACATGCATTATAAACTATTTTCTGACGCTTCGAAAATTTCCCGTTCACAGGAATAGTACGAGTTAAATCTGCGCAATAGCCTCCATATTCTGCTCCAAAATCCATCAAAATTAAATCCCCGTCTTTACACTCTGCATTATTAGAAACATAATGTAGTGTTCTTGCGTTATCCCCACTTGCAATAATGCTTCCATAAGCTGGTCCCGTTGCGCGCTGGCTTAAAAAGCTATGCCAGATTTCAGCTTCTATTTCGCACTCATTCACACCAGGCTTTATAAACTTCATCAATCGTCTAAACGTGTTGTCTGTAATATCAATTGCTTTTTGCACCACTACAATTTCCTCTTTCGATTTAATAGCGCGCAATTCTTTCATGATTTTTGCAGCTCGCAAAAATTGATGCAATGGATATTGCAATTTCATTTCTTCAATAAAACGATACTCTCTGGTTTTAATAAAAGAAGCTTTTCGATCATTCTCGTTACTATCTAAATAAATATGATCGGCTAAATGAATCCAACCCTGTAAAAGTGCATCCAAGCTATCTAGCCATACAATGGTGTTTATTCCCGAAATTGCTTTAGCTTCTGCTGTTCTCAATCTTTTACCATCCCATTTTTCTTTGAGTTCGTTAGGGCGAACCAATACCAATACTTCTCTGAATTTTGGATCAGGATTATCCGGAAAAAGAATCACCATAGAATCTTCTTGAACGATTCCACTTAACCAATATAAATCACTGTTTTGCTTAAAGGAATGCAAAGCATCTCCATTACTAGGCCATTCATCGTTGCTTACAAAAACAGCAATGCTGTTGGGCAACATATTCTTAACGAATCGTTTTCTATTATTAGTGAATATTGCTGAATCTAAAGGATGATATTTCATACGCATCTAATTGAGATACGCAATATATAAAGTTTGCCGCACTTAAAACCTTACGGTAGGACATTTAACTGATCGGCCTAATGAACTAGAGAAAATTCCATGTTTTATGATAGATAATTCATATGCGCCTCTAGAAGCATTAAACCTATTGACCGACGAGATAGTAGCATCATAATTAACCGTAATTTTAAGATCATTTATCTGATACCCAACCATAGGAATTATAGCATCCTTATTTCGATAATAAAGTCCAAGAATCATTTGTTGTTGTCCGTTTCCCCCTAAGTTTCTATTGGCATTCAATCCCATGACCAACTCATTGGTATTACCAACTGAACTAAAATAGATATTTGGATTTAAAATCCATAAATCTTCCATTTTTATACTAGCATTCGCAAAAACATTATATCGTATTGGAACGCGCGCATCACTGATATTAGATGCAAAAAAACTTTCTTTAGGCCTATTCAAGTGCATCAAAGATACTCCAGCATTAAAATAAAAGTTTTCAGAGGCAAAATAAGCATAGTTCAATCCCATATTTAAATCTAAATAGCCAACCTGACTAAATGCAAAAGGCTCATTAGAAGGAATAGAAACATCAAAAAATTGGCCGTTCCACTGATTGTCAAAATTCAGCTTTGAAATATCAACCCGCTTCGCAGTAATTCCTGCACTAAATCCGGCACTTAATAAACTATTATACCCCAACATTTGATGCCATGCTAATGACAATGCTGCGCCAGTTGCTGATAATTGGCCAGCACCTGCAACATCTTTATTAATGGTTGCTCCAATGCCCATCCAACCATTTTCAAAACGGTTAGCAAACAATTTTGAATCAGCCCAAACTCCCATTGTTTTATATCCTGCACCAAAAGCAGACCAACTATTTCTATAATTTAGCCCTGCGCGATAATCATAGTCAGGATTAAATCCGGTATTAGCTGGATTTACGAGCAGTGGAGCATTATAATATTGCGAATAACTCAATGCTTGTGCATTCGTTTTTTGATAACCAATCACAATGGCCATCATCATCAAAAAATATTGTATCAATTTTATTTTAGCCATTATCGCAATAGGGTTATATCTCCTTTTTTAGTTGCTTTTTCTCTATCACTAAACTCTAATTCTAAAGTATAATGATAAACTTCTTGTGGTTGCAGCTTGCCGTTATATTTACCATCCCACCCATCTGTAATACTGTTACTTACAAATATCAAGTTTCCCCAACGGTTGTATATTTTCCAAGTCATTTTGGTGATGCCAAATCCGCGTACAAAAACTTTATCATTCACGCCATCCCCATTGGGTGTAAAAGCATTGGGGACATTAAACCCGGGTACAATCGTTATTGCAATTGGCGCACAACTGGTATCGGCACAGCCGGCATCATTGTAAGCGATTACACACGCATTATAAGTTCCAGTTGCATTGTATAAATGTCGAACCAATGTGTCAGACCTTAGTGTATTCAGTGTATCTCCATCTCCAAAAAGCCATTTATACCTATTCGCTCCAAAACTATTATTCGTAAATGTAACTGGTGTATTGGCTTCTGTTGGATCTGGGCTAAAGCGAAAGCTGGCGGTTGGATTATCTCTTACACTAATAGGTACAATAATACTGTCTGCAATATTGCAAGTAGAGGAATCGATTACTACCAATTTTACATTATAGATTCCAACAGCAGGATAAATATGTTGCGGTGAAGTGGCAGTAGAAGTATTACCGTCTCCAAAATCCCATCTAAAAGTTCTTCCTGCAAGTGATGTATTATTAAACACTGCTGTATAAGGCACACAGCCCAAAGAAGGTGTTTCAAATTGCGCTTTTACCAACGGAGAAATACGTATTTGTAAGGTTATACTATCTAACTCGTTACAGAAACTGGTATCAAGTAAAATCAATCGAACGTTATAAGTACCCGCAGTAGCATATGTATGTGTTACTGGACCAAATGATGCAACACGTCTTGTTCCATCTCCAAAATCCCATCGGAAAGCATTTGTGCCAAATGTTCTTGTTGCGAATGAATTATTATCAAATCGATAAGTCAAAGATTCACATGGCAGTAATTTATTGGGTGTAAATGCCAATGTAGCTTCGTCTGATCTAACTCGCATGGTTATAAAAGAAGTATCACTTATATTACAAGAAGCAGAATCAATTGCAATCAACCTTACTCGGTATACGCCAACATTATTGAATGTATGCGTTACAGAATTATTGGAAGTAGTCACTTCTGGCGAACCGTCATTGAAATTCCAACGATAAGTTTTGGCTAATTCCAAAGTATCAGAAAAAACAACGGTTAGTGGAACACAGCCCGAAGTATCGCGAGCTACACCATTAATAGCGGTTTTAATCCCACCACCTACACCAGCTAAATTAAATGCAATTTTGATGGCTAATAGGTTACAAGAGTTGCTTCTATTCGTGGTAGACCATGCACCTCCTGTTCCAACAATCGGCCTACTTGGATCACCAATTCTTTTACATGAACAAATCGATTGGTAAATAGTCCCATTCGGATCAAATCTACTAGTACCCCCATCTACGTGATCAGCAAATCCACCTGTTTGCCCAAAATAAGAACCATAAATTTGTCGCTGAGCATCCCGCTCTAAAACAAAAAAATAAAAATCCGACCCATCAGTAGATGATTGGTAGGCATCACTTGTTGGAGGCGGCAAATTACTGAGCGGAGATGTTAAAAAGTTATTGATGGTACTACCACCCCATCCAGAAACATATACTCTACCACATCTATCAACCAAGAAAGCAGAAATAGAAAGACTTGGAGAAGAAGCAGTACTTAAACCAAAATTAGTAAAGTAAACATAGCCTGAAAGATCTGGTTGTAATTTGGCAATAAAATGTTTTCCTGCAGCCTGATTTGGATTGGCTGTATTATAGGGCGAATTAATGGGCGTAAAAACCCCCGTTGTAGTCCCAACAATATAGGGGAACCCTTGCCGATCAAACTGAATTCCAAAAATAATATCATCCCTATTTGTTCCTATATAGCTAGTGCTAATTAATGTGGAACCGTCTGTAGAAACAATGCTAATAAATCCATCTACAAAACCATTGTTATTTTGAAAACTGGCTATTGCATTAGATCTCGCGGGCAAATCTGTACTGGCAGTTGCACCTGCAACATAGATATTATTATTCGCAGGATTAATGGCTAATACAAAAGCAGCATCATCATTATTACCCCCTAAAAAACTAGAGAATAAAACCTGAGATAAACTAGCATTTAATTTAATGAGCACACCGTCTTGCATTCTTCTATCACTATTTGTTCTGGCTGCTCCAGGAGTTCGTTGAAAAGCGCCTGTTGAAGTAGGAAAATCAGCTGACTGTGTAACAGACGCTAGAATAATATTTCCCTGATTATCAAAAATGACTTCACTTCTTGCATCATCGCCATAATTTCTTCTAGTTGTTTCTGGTCCTTGTGGATTATCGTAATTAGCTCTAATATTTATTCCATCTTTACCTATACCACCTATTCGTAAAGAACCAATCAACGCGTTACCCCTACTATTAATTTTGGTTAAAGCAATATCAAAGTCTCCTCCGGCACCATACAGCGGCAAGGAACCTGCTACAGTTGGATAACTCGTACCTGAAGAAGTTCTTCCAGCAATAACCAAGTTGCCTGCTGCATCAGCCACTAAGCTATGTGGCTGTTCATTACCTGTACCACCTAAATAAGTTGCATAAATTAAGCTGGTACCACCCGGCTCAAATTTTAAAATCCCCATATCATATCCATTCAGTCCAAATTCTGGAACACCACTTCTATAAGTGGTTTGAACCGCTCCATTGGTTACAGGGAAACCAGCACTAAATACAATACCCCCAGCATAAAAATTACCAAGGTTATCATAAGTTGCAGTAAATCCCCAATTGTCTGCAGTACTTCCTGAATAACTGATAAATACAGGCTGTGGATCTATTACTAATGTACTATTGCGATTATATTGATTGTCTAATTTAAACTTGACTAAATTCCCTTTTACTTCATAGGCACAATCAATTTCTTTTCTTTCGCCATTGGTTACTTGATAAGTATAAGGCACTGTTTCTTGCAAAGTACCTACTGATGTTTTGATTTGTAAGGCTCCATTCTTTATACTCAACCCATCTGAACCTTCTACAAATAAAATCACTTTATTAGGGTCTCCACCTGGATGAACAATGATATCATATTTTAATACACCATTGTTTGTATAATAGCGTACGTCTATATTCGGATACATGTTTTTATACGTTACCGATTGAAAAGTCTTACAATCGGTTGCCCATTTATTCGGGTCGTTACCTATAAAATAGTTACTAACTCCCCCTAATGGTTTTTCTCTGATAATGGTTGGACTGGGATTGGCATTTAAAAATTTCACTTCGTAGGCATGAGAACGTAGGATTAAATCACGCTCTCCGTTTTCCCCGAATTTTGGAGTAATATCTGATTTTTTTTCAGCTGATGAATGACCTGTATGAAAATGCCTAGAATCGGCTATAGCTGCGTAATCATCTACATTATGCTGTAATACTCTGTATCCATTTTTCGTTAAAGCAAATGCGCTAGAAGACAGTTCGCTTTTAAACTGAATAGTATTTGGCCACTGCCCTTTATTTTCAATAAAATCAAGGTAACCTTGTGCATTTAAGCCAAGCATTCCTATCAAAAAAACGACTATTAATCCTATTGATTTCAATACCATCTATTTAAGTTACGAAATTTTACTCCACCCATGTTTCAATTGTTGAGCTGCTAAATAATCTTTTAACATTGCATTCTCAGTTGAATCTAAATACAAATCTTGTTCCACAATTTCTGCTGCTTTTTCCTTTGCCTTTTCTAGTAACGCTTTGTCATTAACAATACTAGCCAACTTAAAGTTCAAAGCACCACTTTGTCTGGTTCCTTCTATATCTCCAGGACCTCGCATTTCAAGGTCTTTCTCTGCAATTTTAAAACCATCATTGGTGGCGCACATTATATTGATACGTTCTTTAGCTTCTTTGCTTGCTTTGCTACCCGTTAATAAAATGCAAAAACTTTTTTCGCTTCCTCTTCCTACCCTTCCCCTAAGCTGGTGTAATTGAGACAATCCAAATTTTTCGGCGCTTTCAATTACCATAACCGATGCATTTGGTACGTTCACACCAACTTCTATCACAGTGGTACTCACCATTATTTGTGTATCGCCTTTTACAAAACGTTGCATATTGGCCTCTTTCTGTTCTGCTGGTTGTCTTCCATGCACCATACTAATTCGGTAATTGGGCTCAGGAAAAAAACTTTTTACTTGCTCATAGCCTTGCATCAAATCTTCATAACTCAATTTCTCGCTTTCTTCAATAAGCGGATAAATAAAATATGCCTGTCTGCCTTTTGCAATTTCTTCTTTTACAAAGCCCATCACACTGGCTCTGGCCATTTCATTTCTATGGACCGTAGTAATGGGTATTCTTCCTGGGGGGAGTTCATCCATCACACTATATTCTAAATCTCCATAGGCTGTCATTGCCAATGTTCTAGGGATTGGCGTTGCGGTCATCACCAAAACATGAGGAGGAATCACCGCTTTTGTCCATAGTCTTGCACGTTGTGCAACACCAAACCGATGTTGTTCATCTACAATTACCAATCCCAAATTTTTGAATTGCACTTTATCTTCTATAATCGCATGTGTGCCTACCACAAAATGAATAGTGTCTTCTTGTAAGCCTTTTAAAATTCTTCTTCGCTCTGCTGTTTTAGTACTACCTGTTAACAGTGCTATTTCTAATGGCATTTCTTTTAATAAACTGGTTAAACTTTGGAAATGCTGTTGTGCTAATATTTCGGTGGGGGCCATTAATGCACTTTGATAGCCATTATCTGCAGCCAATAACATACTCAACATTGCCACAATCGTTTTTCCACTTCCAACATCTCCTTGTAACAAGCGATTCATTTGCCTGCCCCTTGCAGTATCTTGTCGTATTTCTTTAATGACTCTTTTTTGTGCGCCTGTTAAAGCGAATGGGAGATAATGCTGGTAAAAATCATTAAAATTAGCACCCACTTTTTCAAAAACAACTCCTTTACTGAAACTATTTCGCTGCAGCCGAACCAACTGCAATCTAACTTGTGCAATAAAAAATTCCTCAAACTTTAAACGCTCCATCGCTTTTTTAAAGTGTAAATCAGATGTAGGAAAATGAATACCAGCAAAAGCTTCATATCGGCCCAATAACTTCAATTCTTTCAACACATTCACTGGAATATTCTCTGGCAAATCATTTGGGGTTAATTGTTGAAGCAGGGTATATGTAAATTTAGCCAGCTGTCTTCCATTCAAACCCCTTGCTTTTAATTTTTCTGTGGAAGGATATACAGGCTCTAAAAATGCTGCACCCCCCATTTTAGCAGGCACAAATACTTCTATTTCTGGATGTACCATTTGTGCTTTTCCATTAAAAAAAGTTGTTTTGCCAAAAACCAAATAATCTGAACCTACATATAAACTTTTCTGCACCCAGTTAATTCCTTGGAACCAGGTTAATTCAAGAACTCCAGATGCATCTCTTATTTGTGCAACCAATCTTTTGGCCCGTTTTTCTCCGATTACATCAAATTGAATTAATCTTCCTGCAACTTGTATATATTCTGTTTGAAAATTAATATCACTGATTTTGCTAACCTTGGTTTTGTCTATATGCCGGATGGGATAGTGTTGCAATAAGTCGTTAAAAGTGAACAACTCCAGCTCTTTCTTAAGCATATCAGCCCTAAGCGGTCCAACCCCCTTAAGGTATTCAATAGGCGAAGCGAGTATGGTATTTACAGCTGAAATAATGATAATAATATGGTTCCGGCTACAATTTCCGATTTCTTTTGATGCCAACCATAAAAAACCAATCACTATATTTATCTTCGCCCGTATGGAAAAAGAGGTTGTTGTAAGTGGAATTCGGCCCACCGGATTCCTTCACTTAGGTAATTATTTTGGCGCTATGCGTAATTATGTACGCATGCAAGACGATTTTAATTGTTATTTCTTTGTGGCCAACTGGCATAGTTTAACCACACACCCAGATACCAAAGAATTAAAAAATAGTGTGTACAGAGTGATTGCAGAAAATATTGCTTGTGGATTAGACCCACAAAAAGTGGCATTTTATGTGCAGAGCGATGTGCCTGAAATTGCAGAACTCTATTTGTACTTAAATATGCTTTCTTATAAAGGAGAGCTAGAAAAAACAGTAACTTTTAAAGAGAAGGTAAGAATGCAACCAGAAAACGTAAATGCTGGATTGCTTACCTACCCTGTATTACAGGCTGCTGATATCATTATTCAAAGAGCGGTGAAAGTTCCTGTTGGTAAAGACCAAGAGCAACATTTAGAAATGGCCCGAAATTTTGCAGATCGTTTTAACTATCGATACGGAGAAGTGTTCCCTTTACCCTATGCATTTAATTATGGGGACGAATTAATTAGAATCATGGGATTAGATGGGAATGGCAAAATGAGTAAGAGTGAAAATCAAAACGCAACAATTTACTTAGCAGACGATGACGAACTGATTAGAAAAAAAATCATGAAGGCCAAAACCGATCAAGGACCATTAGAGCCCAACGCTATAAAACCTGATTATATTCAGAATTTATTTACCATGATGAAATTGGTAAGTAGTGCCGATACAGTAGCCAAATTTGAGGCAGATTTCAATGCCAGTTCAAATGGAAATTGTATCATTCGATACGGTGATATGAAGAAGCAATTGGCAGAAGATATGGTATTATTTATTAAACCCATCAGAGAGAAAGCTTCAGACCTTTTAGGAAATCCAGCTGAGTTACACAGAATAATCAAGCAAGGAGCTGATAAGGGCAGAGCTAGAGCTGCTGAAACTTTAAAAATGGTTAGAGATGCAGTGGGTTTAAATTATTAAATCATAAACCACCAAAATCAGATTAGTTTACTTAAGTTGCGACACTTTAATAGAATCTACCAATGGCAAAACCTAAAAAACCAAAGCACGTAGCAATAGCAGGAAATATTGGTGCGGGCAAAACAACTTTAACAGAAATGTTGAGTAAACATTATCGCTGGATACCCCAGTTCGAAAATGTAGATACCAACCCGTATCTAATGGATTTTTATGAGGACATGCCACGTTGGAGTTTCAATTTGCAAATTTATTTTTTGAATAGCAGATTGAATCAGCTGTTAGATATACAACATGGAACTGAAACAGTTATCCAAGATAGAACCATCTACGAGGACGCGAATATTTTTGCTCCCAACTTACATGAAATGGGATTAATGAGTAAAAGAGATTTTGATAATTATTATCAATTTTTCCAAACACTTAAAACAATGGTGCAGCCTCCCGATTTATTAATCTATTTAAAAGCGTCTGTACCTACATTGGTTTCTCAAATACAAAAAAGAGGCCGAGAGTATGAAGAAAATATTCGTTTAGATTATTTGAAAAAACTAAATGAGTATTATAATAAATGGATTGATGGCTATAAAGAAGGTCAGCTGTTAATCATTGATTGTGATAAAAATAAATTTGCTGAAAATGAGGAACAATTTGGCGAAATTATTAGCAAAGTAGATGGAATGTTATTTGGACTTTTTTAATCGGTACTAACCAAAATATGAATTACGAAGAACTAGTAAAAAATCATTCAGGAGAGTTAATAGAAAAATTGGTAACCCATGTTGTTAGCCAAGACCCAGTTGAAGTATTGTTCAATTTTGAAGACAACGATCAATGGGCAATTGTAAGCATGCACCAATATGAGGAAGACTTAGAAATATCACTTAGGATGCATTCCAATCAAACAATTGATTTATTCGTGGGATATTATGATGATGAAGATGAGTTTCATGAAATAGTGCATGTATTAACCGAAACTGAATTAGAACAATTACCCGATGGATTAAAAAAAGTGATGCGCAAAGTGGTAGACGACGAAAAAGGCATGCGTTTACCGGGCAACTTTTTATCGGCAAAATAAAAAAGCCTCCCTCTTTTCAGAAGGAGGCTCATTAGGCAAACAATCGCAAACCTTTTAGCAATCAATAGTTATACGATTGGAGCAGCCGCCAGAATCTCTGCCGAAACACCAGCTGCATATTTTTCAAAATTCTTAATGAATTGTTGTGCTAAATTTTTGGCTGTTGCATCATATGCTGCAGCATCTTTCCAAGTAGATTTAGGATTTAAAATTTCCGCCGGAGCACCTGGACAGCTTGTAGGAATCATCATTCCAAACACTGGATGCTGCTCATAACTAACATTGTCTAAACTACCATTTAAAGCTGCGGTAATCATAGCTCTTGTATAGCTTAATTTCATTCTACTGCCCGTACCATAAGACCCTCCGCTCCAGCCGGTATTAATCATCCAAACATTCACTTCATTTTCTTTCATTTTAGCTCCTAACATTTCAGCATATTTTCCTGGATGTAAGGGTAAAAATGGTGCTCCAAAACATGCACTAAATGTAGATTTAGGCTCAGTTACACCAGCTTCTGTTCCAGCTACTTTAGCAGTATAGCCACTAATAAATTGATACATCGCTTGACCAGGGCTTAACTTACTGATGGGAGGTAAAACTCCATAAGCATCACAGGTTAAGAAGAATATATTTTTAGGCAATCCACCAATACTTGGTTCCATTGCATTCGAAATAAAATGCAATGGATAACTTACCCTGGTATTTTCAGTAATGCCTTTAAAACTAAAATCAATTTGATTGGTTCCATTGATAAAACCTACATTCTCTACTAAAGCTCCAGGTTTAATTGCATGAAAAATTTCAGGTTCTTTTTCTTCACTTAAATCAATGGTCTTTGCATAACATCCACCTTCAAAATTGAAAACACTATTGCTGGTCCAACCATGTTCATCGTCTCCAATTAATTTTCTATTGGGGTCTGCACTTAATGTTGTTTTACCTGTTCCACTCAAACCAAAAAATACAGCTACGTCTCCTTCCTGACCCATATTAGCGCTGCAGTGCATACTCAACACATTCTTTTGTTGAGGAAGGATATAATTTAAGATGGTGAAAATTCCTTTTTTCATTTCACCCGTATACCCTGTTCCGCCAATTACGATGGTCTTATGGGTAAAAGATACTACTGCAAAATTGTGCTGTCTGGTTCCGTCTACTGCAGGATCTGCTTTAAAACCAGGCGCCTGAATAATATGCCATTCTGGTGTAAAGTTTTCTAATTCTGTTTCTGTTGGTCTCAAAAACATATTACAAGCAAATAAATTGCTCCATGGGTTTTCGTTAATTACGCGAATATTTAATCGATAATTATCATCCGCGCAAGCATAAGCATCTCTTACCCACACTTCCTCTTGTTGCCCTAAATAATCCAACACTTTTTTCTTTAACTGATGAAAATATTTTTCATCAATTGGAATATTAAAGTTGTTCCAATGAACAGTATCTGCTGTTATATCATCCTTTACAATGAACTTATCTTGCGGACTTCTTCCTGTAAATTCTCCAGTATTGATACAAAGCGCACCGGTGTCATTTAAAACACCTTGTCCTTTTGCTACTGCTTGTTCCACTAATGTTTCAGGAGATAATTGATAATGAACGCCGTGCTGATTGGTTAAACCCAATGCTAATAATTTTGATGCGTCTACGGTAAGTGTTGGTAATGACATATACAAACAATCGTTAGTTAGTATGCAAAAGTACATTGTTTAATTATTTGAATGCATTATTTGTGTACTATTTACACAAATTTTAAGGCCATTGCGTCGTATTTTTACCAGAATTTAATCTATCAAGGCAAAATGCATCAAGGCTTAATTACTTCAGAAATACTTTCTCAGTTTCGGTCTATTGTAGGACCAGATCAGGTCATTTTAGACGAAACCCAACTAAATCATTATGGGCATGACGAAACCGAAAAATTAGTTTTCGTTCCAGAAGTAGTATTAAAGCCTGCCAATAGTTTTCAAATAGCTGAAATCCTAAAAATTTGCAACCAACACCATCTACCCGTTACCCCTAGGGGAGCAGGAACTGGCTTAAGTGGCGGCGCTTTACCACATTTAGGAGGGGTTTTATTGTCAACTGAAAAACTCAATAAAATTCTTTCTATTGACGAAAGAAATCTGCAAGTTGTTACTGAACCAGGTGTTATTACCGAAGTATTACAAGATGCGGTAAAAGAAAAAGGATTGTTTTATCCTCCAGATCCAAGCAGCAAAGGGAGCTGTTTTATTGGTGGAAATATTGCGGAAAACAGTGGTGGACCAAGAGCAGTAAAATATGGAGTTGTAAAAGATTATGTGCTCAATCTTGAAATAGTATTGCCTACAGGTGAAATAATGTGGACGGGCGCCAATGTGCTAAAAAATGCAACTGGCTATAACTTAACACAGTTGGTTGTTGGAAGCGAAGGCACATTATGTATTGTTACAAAAATTGTTTTGAAATTAATTCCACATCCAAAGTTTGATTTATTAATGTTGGTCCCCTTTGGCTCTTTAGAAAATGCAGGTGCAGCTGTGAGTGCCATTTTCAGAGCAGGATTTGTACCTAGTGCATTAGAACTAATTGAAATTAATGCATTACAAATTGTTAGCAAAATGGTGGAAAGCACTGCCGTTCCGGTAAACGATTCCATTGAAGGGCATTTGATTATTGAAGTGGATGGGAATAATATGGATGTATTAATGCAGGAGATGGAAGCCATTGCAGAATTAATGACTCAATTTGATGCTGGAGATATCTTATTTGCAGACGATGCTCAGCAAAAAGCAGAATTATGGAAGTTGAGAAGAAGAGCAGCTGAAGCTGTAAAATTGGAAGGATATACTATTGAAGAGGATACTGTAGTTCCAAGAGCAGAATTACCGGCCCTAATAAAGGGGGTAAAAGAAATGGGTATACAGCACGGTTTTAAAGTGGTTTGCTATGGTCATGCAGGAGATGGTAACTTACATATACGCATCAATCACCCAACAATTAAAAATAGCCATGACAACCCTGAAATGACGAATATATTGAAGTCATTATTTAGTCTGGTCAAAAGTTTAGGGGGAACGATTAGCGCCGAACATGGTATTGGGCTGATTCAAAAACCCTATATGGAAACCGTTTTTAGCAAAACGGCTATTCAATTGATGAGAGATATCAAATTAGCATTTGATCCTAACAATATTTTAAATGCTGGAAAAATATTTGACAGCAAGGATTGAGTATTTTTACCAAAATAGTGTGTATGAAAAAAGGAATTTGGATATTTATTTGGATATTTTTTGGAATAACTAATTTAACTGCGCAAATAGAAACTCCAGAAAAACCAATTGGCTTTGACCGGTCAAGGGTTTTTATTGGCTCAAGCTTAAACCTTGGACTCTCTAATCGTTTTTTCAATTTAGGGCTTAACCCACAAATTGGATACAGTTTAAATAGTTGGGTAGATATAGGAGTGGCAGTCAATTTGAATTATTACTCTCAAAGTGCTTCGGATTTTGATCCCTTCAAATACAAGAACTTTAATTACGGTGGCGGCGCCTTCTTAAGGGTTTGGCCAATTAATTTTTTACACTTACAAATTCAACCAGAATATAATTGGATTAGTTCTTCTCAAACCGATGCTTTTACAGGACAATCTTATCGATTAAAATTTCAAGCGCCCAGTTTATTAGCCGGTATTGGATATGGGTCTAGAGAAATAGGTAGCCGTATGTCCCATTTTACAATAATGATCGATTTAAATCAGGCAATAAATTCCCCATACCGAAATGGTATAGCTGGCGACCCACAACCCATTTTCAGGGGAGGTTTTGGATTTTATCTTAATCCAAAAAAGCGATAGCTTCTTTTGCTGTTGAAGCAACTAATAATCGATCTTTCCAATCCTCATACAAGAACCCTTGTTGATACATCCGATCAATATGGGCAATTAAATTATCGTAATATCCGTTGCAGTTGAGCAATACAATCTTTTTATTATGAATCTTTAATGTGTTCCAAGTGAGCATTTCAAACAACTCATCCAGTGTTCCATTACCCCCTGGTAAAATGATGGCTGCATCGCAGAGTTCATAAAGTAATTTTTTTCTTACATGCATATCGGCTACTACGCGTAAATCAGTAATCCCTTTGTGCTGGTGCTCCCACTCTAACAATACCTCAGGTATTACACCAATGACTTTACCTTTACCTTCCATCACAGCATCCGCTACTGCGCCCATTAAACCCTTATTTCCCCCACCATATACTAGTGTAATTTGATTCTGAGCCATTAACTTACCTAACTCAATGGTTTGCAACAAGTATTCGGGATCATTCCCTGCTTTAGAACCACAGAAAACAGCTATATTTTCAATTTTCATACTATACTATTAGGAGAGACAAAATACCTGAATTATTTTTACTACTTTACAAAATTCTTTTAACGAAACAAAAAACATATGTCTCCCCTTTTGCTGTTTTCATTTGTTATTGGTTATTTCTTAATATTATTAGCAGTTGCTTGGTACACTGGTAAAAATAGTGATAACCATTCTTTCTTTATTGGAAACAAGAACAGTAACTGGATGTTGGTTGCTTTTGGAATGGTTGGTACTTCTTTAAGTGGAGTTACTTTTGTAAGTGTACCTGGGGCTGTTGCAAAAGAATCATTTGCTTATATCCAAATTACAATCGGTTATCTATTTGGATATTTAATGATAGCATATATCTTGCTACCACTTTATTACAGGTTAAATCTCACTTCTATTTACAATTATCTAAGTTCTAGAATGGGCTTTAATTCATATAAAACGGGCTCTTCGTTTTTTATATTATCTAGAACATTAGGGGCCACTGCAAGATTATATTTAGTTGTAAATATTTTACAAGAAGCAATACTCAATAGTTTCAATATTCCTTTTTGGGCAACTACCATCATCATCTTAATCATGATTTTGTTATACACTTATGAAGGTGGAGTAAAAACAATAGTTTACACAGACACTTTACAAACCACTTGTATGCTAGCTGGTTTAGTGATTTGTGTATTCTATATTCTTAACCAAATGAATATGGGTTTTGGAGAAAGCTTATCGGCAATGAATGATCGAGGTTATTCAAAAATATTTTTTACCGACCCAAATAGTAAATTTTTCTTCTTAAAACAAATCATTGCAGGAGCTTTTATTACAGTTACCATGACAGGAATGGACCAAGAAATGATGCAAAAAAACATTTCTGTGAAAACATTAAAAGATTCACAAAAAAATGTAATGTCTATGGCCATTACTTTGGCGATTGTGATTATAATCTTTTTATTCTTAGGAGGTCTACTTTATTTATATGCTGAAAGTCTGAATGTTTCTGCTACTGGAGATAAAATTTTTCCTGTTTTAGCCATGGAACATATGCCACCAGTGGTTTCTGTCATTTTCATTATCGCTTTAATTTCTGCACTTTTCCCAAGTGCAGATGGTGCAATCACTGCATTAACATCAACTTTTTGCATTGACATTATTGGCATACAAAGAAGAGCCGACTTAAATGAAGCTGCTCAGAAAAAAATAAGGCAGCGCGTACACTTAACTTTTGCAGCCATTTTTCTAGTTTTTGTATTGGTATTTAAATGGGTAAATGACCCTAGCATGATAGGACTTTTACTCAAAATTGCTGCATATACTTATGGTCCATTACTCGGATTATTTACGTTTGGTATTATTACAAAGAGAGTAGTTAATGACAAATTGGTGCCTTATGTTTGTATTGCAGCCCCTATTATTTGCTTTATCATAGATAAATACCAGAAATCTTTATTAGGTTCTTATGAAGTAGGTCTTGAATTATTAATTATAAATGGGTCAATTACATTTCTAGGTCTACTGTTGATTTCAAAAAAAGGAAATGGGCAGATTGCTATTAACTAGTATTTGCCCATCATCTGCTTAAAATATGGAATTAATAAACCCCCTTGTTGAAACTTATACAGCACTATTTACTAGCCCAGAACCCATTGAATTAGAATCGGTTAATAAGTCTACTGCTGCAAAACATCCGCTGGCACATATGATTAGCGGGCACGTCCAAGGACAATTCTTAAGCATGATTTGTGCTATGGTAAAACCGAAGTACGTACTAGAAATTGGCACATTCACGGGATACAGTGCTTTATGCCTTTTAAAAAACTTGCCAGAAAATGGCATGATTCATACGATAGAAATCAGACCAGAAGATGCTGCCACTGCGGCTGAAAATTTTAGCAAATTGAATGCAAATAAGCAAATAACTTTGCATATAGGCGATGCTAAAGAAATCATCAATCAACTCCCCTATCAATGGGATTTGGTTTTTATTGATGCCGACAAAACAGGCTATATCAACTATTATGAAATGGTTGTTCCACTTTTAGCAAAAGATGGAATTATTATAGCAGACAACGTGTTGTTTCATGGGCAAGTATTAGAAGAGCCTTTAAAAGGGAAGAATGCAAAAGCTGTTCACGCTTTCAACGAGCATGTTCAGCAAGATCCCAGAACAGAGCAAGTGATGTTATCTATCAGAGATGGATTAACCATCATCAAAAAGAAATGAGTAAAATGAAATTGACTGTAACCATACTAGGACTAATCCTATTTTTTCAATTACATGCACAGAATACTAAAACTGTTGCATACATTGATCAATATAAAGAAGTGGCCATTGCAGAAATGATTCGTTCTGGAGTTCCTGCTTCAATCACCCTTGCTCAAGGAGTATTAGAATCTCAGTCAGGAGAAAGCCCTCTTGTAAAAAGGTCTAATAATCATTTTGGTATAAAATGCAAACCTGAATGGACTGGCGCTAGAACTTTTCATGACGATGATGAAAAAGGCGAATGTTTTAGGGTATACGATAATCCAGAAGCTTCCTTTAAAGATCACTCGGATTTTTTAAAAACAAGAGCACACTACCAGTTTTTGTTTAAATTAAGTCCTACAGACTCTGAGGGATGGGCAAAGGGATTGAAAAAGGCAGGATATGCCACAGCGCCAACATATCCGCAAAAACTCATAAAAATTATCAAAGACTACAATTTAGATCAATATAATACGATTGCTTTAGCAAGAAAAAATAACCCAACTGAACCAATTTTTGCAGTAAACACAGTTGAAACTCCAGTTACAGTATTACCAGAAACAATAAAGGAAGAGCGTCAGGAAACTACGAAAGAAGCAAAAGAATCAAGTGATTCAGAAACATTTATCCCTGTAGCAAAAAAGAACAAAGAAGAAACGCAGAATAAATATGGGCACTTGAATTTTCCTGAAGGTTTATTTACCATTAATCAAACAGGGGTATTGTTTGCAAAAGCTGGCACTTCTCTATTGGCAATAGCCAATCAATACAATATTTCACTCAGCAAATTGCTATTGTATAATGATTTAGAAGAAGTAGACGTGCTAACTGAAGACCAGTTAATTTATGTTGAAAGAAAACAAAAAAAAGGGGAGCAAGCATTTTATATTGCAAGGCAAGGTGAAACCTTAAATGATATCTCGCAATTAACAGGTGTACGATTAGAAAGTCTGTTGCAATACAATAAATGGGATAAGTCTACCTTACCAACTCCAGGAACTAAAGTTTTTCTTAAAAGTCCTATTGTTACCAAATCAACCCCTAACAAAAAATAAGTATGTCTAATATCAGTTTGTTTAACAAGACTTTTGAACCTTATTTACCAGAATCATTAATTCAGGAAAAAATTAAAGAATTAGGGGAAATGATAAGCAAAGAATATGAAGGCAAGAAGCCCTTATTTATAGGGGTTTTAAATGGCTCTTTCATGTTCGCCGCTGATTTGTTTAAACAAATTACCATTGAAGCTGAAATCTGTTTTATTAAGTTGGCTTCATATAAGGGAACCAAGTCTACAGGAAATGTAATTACTGCAATTGGCTTAGATACTGATATTCGAGACAGACACTTGATTTTATTAGAAGATATTATTGATACGGGTAAAACCATGAATGAGTTTATTCCGCAATTGTACCATCAACAACCTGCATCCGTTAAAATGGCTGTTTTATTACATAAACCCGAAGCCACTATTTACCCTGTTCAAATTGATTATTGCTGTTTTAGTATTCCCGACCGTTTTGTGTTAGGATATGGGCTAGATTATGATGGGTTTGGCAGAAACCTCAAAGAAATTTATCAGCTAAAAGAAAGTGAATAATTGCCACTAGCATTTAAGAATCAATCAGATTGCTTAAATTGTTTCGAATGAACCGGTTGCTCCTAATACTGTTGTTTTTCTTATACGCACCTACAATAGGTGCTCAGTATTATTTAAGAGGAGAAATCAAAGATAATCGAGGTAAAAAATTAGAAGGAGTAACCATACTTTTACAATCAAGGGGCAGTGTTCCATTTTTTAGTGGGAAAGATGGCGACTTTGGTATTACACTCAATAAACTATCCGATAGTATTTTCCTTTCATTACCAGGCTATGAAATAAAGAAATTGGCGGTCCATACTGCTGTATTTAAACATATTGTCTTAACCATGTTACCCAATACTGCAAGACTGTACCAAAAAAACTTGTCTTCAGTAATTACAGATTTAAAACCTTCAGAAACGAATCAGTATGCAGGAATGGGTGAGAGTTATAGTGGAATAATTGAGAATGGATTCATTGAAGCTGCTAAGTATCCACAAACAGGATTTTCACTTCATATAGATAAAGCTGCTTATAGTAATGTTAGGCGTTTTTTAAAGAATGAAATGCGGGTGCCTATAGATGCAATTAGAGCAGAAGAAATGTTGAACTATTTTTCTTTTGAAACCATCAATAATAACTACACCAACCAGTTCAAACTCAATTCAGTTGTTACAGATTGTCCATGGAATATTCAACATCGATTGCTGCTAGTAAATTTGGCAGCGCCCAAAATCAATCTTGACCAAATCCCTCCCAGTAATCTAGTATTCCTAATTGATGTTTCAGGCTCTATGGATCATCCTAATCGTTTGCCATTATTACAATCTGCTTTCAAGTTATTAACTGCAAATTTAAGAAGCATTGATACCATCAGTATCGTTACTTATGGTGGCAACGTAGCAATTGCCTTGTACCCTACCAGTGGGGATGAAAAAAAAACCATCAACGATGTGATTGATTCTTTAAGTGCGAATGGAGATACCCCCGGTGAAAACGCCATTAAAGTTGCATACCAATTAGCTAAAGCTAGTTATATAAAGGGAGGAAATAATCGGATTATTTTAGCAACAGACGGAGATTTTAATGTAGGACAAAGAACAGAAAAAGAACTGGAAGAAATGATTACAAACTATAGAGAGTCAGGAATTTTCTTAACCTGTTTGGGAGTAGGTATGGGTAATTATAAAGACAGTAAACTAGAGATTTTATCAAAAAAAGGCAATGGGAACTTTGCCTATTTAGATCAGGTTGCAGAAGCAGAAAAAGTATTAGTGCAAGAATTTACGTCTACACTTTACTCCGTTGCAAAAAATGCCATCTTAAACGTTCAATTTAGTAAAGAAGGAGTGGAAGCCTATAGACTAATCGGATTCGATAATAAAAGAGATGCAATTGCAGACAGTAATGCTATTTTAAATGGGGGTGAAATAGGGAGTGGACATCACTCAATAGCATTATTTGAAATTGTGCCTGTAAAGGATAGCCATTCAGAAGAAATTGCATCCGTTTCACTTGAGTACTATCCAATGAATAATACGAATAAAAAAGTAAATCATTTTAAACTGAACAATCAGTTTATAAATTTTGATACGTTAGATTCAACATATAAAAAGTTGATTGCAGTTGCTGCTTTTGCCGGAACACTAAGAAAATCTGAGTACATGAATCAGTACGAATATGATCAGGTATATCAACTAGCTGTTGCTGCTTGCAATCCCAACAATAAATTAGATACAGAGCTTTTAGAGCTTATTCAAAAAGCGAATAAAATATATAATCCCGTAAACAGAAAAAAGCCTCGCAAAACTAAAAATTAATTGTTTGGCGAGGCTTGATATAATAAGCGTGTTCAATTAACTAAATGCTTCTTTTACTCTATCAAAAAAGCTCTTCTCCCCTTTTGCAGGATTGGGTTTAAAATTTCCACTATTCCCGAATTTTTCTAATGCTTGTTTTTCTTCTGCACTTAAATGCTGAGGTGTCCAAACATTCACATTAATCAACTGATCGCCTCTATGATAGCCCTGAACTTCAGGAAATCCTTTACCTTTTAATCTAAATATTTTTCCACTTTGAGTACCAGCAGGAATTTTTATTTTAGCCCTGCCATCAATAGTTGGCACTTCAACTTGAGTTCCAAATACAGCATCAGGGAAAGAAATGTATAAATCATAAGCAACATTTAAACCATCTCTATGTAATTCTTCATGCGTTTCCTCCTCAATTTGTATAATTAAATCGCCCGGAGCACCACCACGTTCGCCCGCATTACCTTTTCCGCTCATGCTTAACTGCATACCTTCTTGAACACCAGCTGGTATTTCAATACTGATGGTCTCTTCGCCATATACACGACCTTCCCCTTTACAAGAGCCACATTTTGCAGTAATAGTTGTGCCTTCCCCATTACAACTTGGGCAGGTAGAAACAGTTTGCATTTGACCTAAGAAAGTACTGGTTACTTTTCTTACCTGACCAGAACCTCCACAAGTTGAACAAGACTGTGTACTATTTTTATCTTTCGCGCCACTTCCAGTGCAAGTTGTACAAATAACATGTTTTTTAACTTTCACATTTTTGGTGACCCCCTTCGCAATCTCTTCGTAGTTCAATTTGAGTTTGATACGCAAATTAGACCCTCTAGATCCGCGTTGTCTTCCCCCACCCCCACGCTGTCTTCCTCCACCTCCAAAAAAGCTTCCGAACATATCATCTCCAAAAATATCTCCGAACTGGCTGAAAATATCATCCATATTCATGCCTGCACCACCACCATAATTTCCACCACCGGTTCCAGGACCAAATGCAGCATGACCATAACGATCGTACTTGGCTTTCTTATCAGCATCACTTAATATTTCATAAGCTTCCGCAGCTTCTTTAAACTTTTCTTCAGCTGCTTTATCACCTGGATTTCTATCAGGGTGAAATTGCATAGCCGTTTTGCGGTAAGCTTTTTTTATTTCATCAGCCGAAGCAGATTTAGATACACCTAGTATTTCGTAAAAATCTCTTTTTGCCATAAATTTTAAATTGGATTATTTTCCTACAACCACTTTAGCAAAGCGAATCAGTTTATCGTTTAAAAAATAACCCTTGGTTACTTCATCAATTACTTTACCTTTTAGCTCTTCAGAAGGTGCAGGAATTTCTGTAATGGCTTCGTGCTTTTCTACATCAAAGTCTGTTTGAATACTTTCCATCACTTTAACGCCCTTCTGCTGTAAATTGCTACGAAGTTTATTGAAAACCAATAAAATACCTTCCTTTTGAACCGCAATATCATCATTGCCATTTAATTGTTTTTCTGCTCTATCACAATCATCTAACACGTCTAACAAAGAAACAATCACGTCTTTACCCGCAGTTTGAATCAATTCCAATCTTTCTTTAGCCGTTCTTCTTCTAAAATTGTCGAATTCAGCCATTAAACGAAGGTATTTGTCCTTTTGTTCTGCCAATTCTTCTTCTAATTTGGCCATTGCTGTCTCTTCTGCAACTGGCTCATTTAAATGGGCCGTTCCGGCTGCAGTTTCGTCAGCATTGATATTCATTTCTGCACTTTTTTCTGTTGTTTCGCTATTATTCGGTAATTCTTGCTCTTCCATAGTATAAAATATTTGATAGCCTATATAGGCAATAATTTTGCCACGCAAAGAAAAGGGAAAAATTGACAGTCCCTGCCACTTATATTTGCCAAATGATTAAGGTATATCTAAGAAAAAAAATTGCCCCAAGAATAGCCAATGGACACCCTTGGATTTATGGTAATGAAGTAGACCGGGTAGCTGGCAATCCGGAACCAGGCGAAATTGTTGAAGTTCGATTTGCCGATGGAAAACTGGCTGGGGTAGGATACTATAACCCTCAATCACAAATTGTAATTCGTCTGCTGAGCAGAAAAGTAGAGGAAATTAACGAAGCTTTTTTTTATCAACGAATTCTTCAAGCATGGCATTACCGCCAAAAAACAGGCTACACCGAAAACTGTAGATTGGTATTTGGTGAAGCAGATCAATTACCCGCTTTGATAATAGACAAATTCAACGATTACTTTGTCATTCAAACATTATCGTTAGGAATCGACATTTGGAAACCAGCCATAATTAAAGCACTCGAGACTATATTTAAACCGAAAGGGATATATGAGCGCAATGATGTTCCCGTTAGAACCTTAGAAGGTTTAGAACAACAGAAAGGATTTTTATCGGCTCCATTCGATACCAATATCACCATTAACGAAAATGGATTGAAGTTTTATGTAGATATAGAAAATGGTCAAAAAACGGGCTATTTTTTAGACCAACAAGACAATAGAAGAGCTATTCAACATATTGTTAAGGGAGCAGAAGTAATGGGGGCATTTACATACACTGGAACCTTTGAAATTCATGCAGCTCATTATGGAGCTAAATCTGTTTTAGGAATTGATATCTCAGAACAAGCAGTTGCCCAAGCCAATAAAAATGCTGCATTAAATGGTTTGGAAAAAATAGTAGCATTTAAAGCAATGAATGCATTCGATGTTTTAAAAGATTGGGGCAAAGAAGGACCACTGTATGATGTTGTAATGTTAGATCCTCCCGCATTTACAAAGAATAGAGAGAACATTCAAAAAGCAGTTACAGGTTACAAAGAAATTAATTTAAGGGGAATGAAGCTGATACGTAATGGAGGCTTCCTCGTTACATCTAGCTGTACTAATTTAGTGAATCCAGAACTATTCTTACACACTATCAATGCTGCAGCAAAAGATGCAAGAAAGCGAATTAAGCAAGTTACTTTTCAAGCGCAAGCCAGTGACCATCCAATCATTTGGGGAATGGAAAATACCAACTATTTAAAATTCTTAATTGTAGAAGTAACAGATAGATAATTATCTGGATACTTGAAATTTGCCCGATTCAATAATTCTACCTGATCGGTCTTTTAGTTGAAAGATATACAGTCCTCTGAAATAATTGTCATCAAAATAAATAGTCATTTTAGAACTTGTAATTCTTTGTGAATTCATTTTTCTACCAATAAAATTGAAGATCTCTAATGAATAGGTTTTATCAATTGATGGATCAAATTGAAAGTGAATGAACTGTGTTGCAGGGTTGGGATAGAATCGCTGAACCTTGCTGTCCGAAGAAGTAATTACAGAATAGTCTATAAGGGTTCCAGTGGCAGTAAAAGCACTGCTACAAAAAACAAACAAGACCCATAAACTTATTTTGTAAAGATTTGCCATCCAATAAAATGTACTATAAAGTTAAACCCAATTTTGGATAGCTCCAAAAATACCTATGGCATTGTTTTTCAATAAATTGAAAAACAATGCCATAGACTTAATTAACATTTATAATGAAGCTAAAGTAGCTTGGATAGCATTAAAATCTGGTAAATCACCAGGAGTAGGACATACTTCTGCATATTGTACCACACCATCTTTGTCAATTACAAAAGCTGCACGCTTGCTTACACCCATCATTTCGAATGCAGGGAAGGTTTCATATAATACCCCAAAAGCAGTTGCTGCTTCCTTATTGAAATCGCTTAATAACTGAAAATTCAGGTTTTGCTCTTTGCTAAATTTATCTAAAGTAAAAAGGGAATCAACTGAAATCCCAAATACCTGTGCATTGGTGTTATTGTATAACGCTATATTGTCTCTTACGTTACATAGTTCTGCAGTACAAACACCGGTAAAAGCCAAAGGGAAAAACAATAATACGACTGGCTTTCCTTGTTGTTCTTCTAAACTTACTTTTTGCTTTTCGGTATTAAATAGCGAGAACGCTGGAGCCTTTTGGCCAACTTGAATACTCATTATGATTTATTTTTATGGTTTATGATAATGTAAATATTAAACAGTTTATTCAACAAATGGTTTGGAAATAATTGTGCATTTAAATATCCATTTCAGGAACAAAGTCTGGAACAATTAGTTTGCCAGCAGTTTTGGCAACGATTTCTTCTACTGTTACCCCCGGTGCACGCTCTAATAATTGAAACCCCTCCGGTGTAATAGCTAAGACTGCTAATTCAGTAACTACTTTTTTAACACAACCAACTCCGGTTAATGGCAAACTACATTTTGGCAATAGTTTACTTTCCCCTTTTGGGTTTGTATGCATCATGGCAACAATAATATTTTTAGCACTAGCAACTAAATCCATTGCACCACCCATCCCCTTCACCATTTTACCCGGTATCTTCCAATTTGCAATATCTCCTTGCTCACTTACTTCCATTGCGCCAAGAACAGTCAAATCTATTTTGCCAGCTCTAATCATCCCAAAGCTTTCAGCACTATCAAAAAATGCCCCCCCAGGAATCACGGTTACGGTTTCTTTGCCAGCATTAATTAAATCTGCATCAATAGCAGATTCTTCTGGATAGGGCCCCATTCCTAAGATTCCATTTTCACTTTGAAAGACAACCGTGATATCATTGGGAATATAATTGGCAACTAATGTAGGTATGCCAATTCCCAAATTCACATACATACCATCTTTTAATTCTTTTGCGATACGCTTTGCAATTCCAAATTTATCTAATGCCATAAAATTGACTTAACTAAATGATTGTAATGAATTAGATTCTAGTGGTCCTTCTTTCAATTCTCTTTTCATAATTACTACCTTGAAAAATTCGGTGAACATATACACCTGCAACATCCACTTCATCAGGATCAATTTCACCAGGTTCTACTAAATGTTCTACTTCCGCAATGGTAATATTACCAGCTTTTGCCATTGAAGTAGAAAAATTTCTGGTTGCTTTTCTAAATACCAAATTACCTGCTTTGTCTCCTTTCCATGCTTTTACAATTGCAAAATCTGCGTGAATGGCTTTTTCCATTAAATACATTTTACCATCAAACTCCCTGACCTCCTTACCAATCGCAATCTCCGTTCCATACCCTGCAGGTGTAAAATAAGCAGGTATTCCCATTGCAGCCATTTGAATACCCGTTGCAAGGGTGCCCTGTGGTACTAAGTCTACTTCTAATTCTCCGCTTAATAATAGTTTTTCAAACAAGGCATTCTCTCCAACATAGCTACTAATCATCTTCTTGATTTGTCTAGTTTGTAATAACAAGCCCAAACCAAAGTCATCTACTCCAGCATTGTTAGAAATACAAGTTAACGCTTGTACATTATGTTGAACTAATGCAGTAATAGCATTTTCAGGAATTCCATTTAAACCAAATCCACCCAACATAATTGTTGCTCCATTGGGTATATCTGCCGTTGCTGCAAGTGCGTCTGAATAAACCTTATTCATTTTTTAATGGGTTGAGTTTTTTGATAAAGCAATGTTCTTTGTCTATTTGATAAGGCATCTATAGAATCAACTAAAATTTTAAATTGAGCGGGATGAGATTCATAATATGCATAACTATCATAAAACTTTTTTCTATTGATCCCATAACTACGAAATACCTGATCGTACAATCGAATATTTTCTTTTGTTAGTTTATTCAAGGAATCTTTTGCAGTAAGGCGAACATAATACTCATCCATTTTCATAATGTCCCACATGATAGAAGACATGTCGTTGATTGGAATAACCTGTTTAGGAATTTTTTCCCCCGCACAGGCCATTGCAACTACCATCAAGAAAAAAAATAGTATGTTTCTCACTTTAACTCCTCTTTATATTTGTTGGAATTAGGGATGTCTAATAAAGATAAAATCTCTATGGCTTTTAATTTTTCTTCAGGTGTGCCTTTTTTAAAAATGCCAATTAATTCATTGGATTTGCCTTGCATAAAAAATTGCAAAATCATCGAATTAGGATTCTCTTTGTTAAATGCATTTAATTGAATCAATGCCTGCAAAATATTCCCCCTTGCTTCAATTTCATTTTCATATAATTTGTCTAAGCCAGCACGATAATAAGTATAAATCACATCGTGAATGATATTGAATTTTGTATTGATTAAATTCTCATTTAACCAATAACGGTTTCTTAATCCATCAAACATTCTCCAACCCGCAATACGCTGCCCCTCTGGAGCATTATTCACAATATTCTGTGCTTTTCTAAAATAGGGTTCTCCTGTTTTAGGAGAAAATGAATCGTAATCTAAGCCAATAATCATGTAAGCATAGTAAGCTAACACTGCAGTTAAATTTGCCACCCCTGCATCAACACCTTGAATTCTATTTTCATTAAATTCAACTGGCTGAAATTCGACATATTTAAACAATAATTCAGGGTCAATAAAATTGACCAAAGCTGCCTGATAAGAAGCATTAAAAACAGGCCTTGCTGCTTGTACGGTTAATGAAGCTTTATAAACGTTTGGCTCTACAGTAGATTCAATATTTACGATAAAACTGCACTCAATTTTTTCATTCTCTCTAAATACATCCGCAGTCCACTTGCGGTTATTCATGAAATTATTCAACTGAGTTTGTAAAGTTGTGAAGATTTTCCTATCCACTGTTGTAGCTACTCTTACAGCCATAACAGTTACTTTTGCCTTAAGTTCTTGTGCAACCAATTGCTTACTCAACAATGCAAAGCATACAAAAAGAAATAAACAAAATTGCTTACGCATAATGAAAAAGATTAGAAAAAACTAAAGTAACAAAAAACGACAGTAAAATACTGTCGTTCAAATCATTTTAGAAAGATTTAGCTTATCGGAATAAATCGGTGTCTAAATTTCTTCTGTGATACACTTTACCTTCCATGAATTCTGTGGTAGCTAGAATTGCAGGATTAGGCATTTTCTCGTATGCACGGGAAATTTCAATTTGCTCTTTATTCTCATGAATTTCTTCTAAGCTATCAGTGTGGCTTGCAAACTCTTCTAGCTTATTGTGTAATTCTTCGCGAAGAGAAATGTTAATCTGATTGGCTCTTCTTGCAATAATAGCAATAGATTCATACAGATTACCTGTTTTCTCTTTTATAGAGATTAGGCTTTTGGTTTCTACCACACTAGCGGTGTTGGCACTCATCTGCCTTCTTAATTTACTCATTTTTTCCCGTTTTTTTAAGTATGTTAAGGGTTTGTGTTTTATACTTGCTTACTTCTTCCAAGAATTTACTATCGGTAAAACGATCGGCAAATTCATTGCATTCAGAAAGCACTTTTTCGTAACGTTCCTTTTGTTTCTCTTCGTAACTCATTTCAGCATACTTGAAATATGACTTAATCATGAGCACTTTGTATTCGTCTGATTTTTTTGAATCAGGAAAATTATCTGCAACATTACTAAACGCAATTGCAGCAGCTTTGTAAAAGCCTAAATTATAATACAACTCAGCACTTAAAAATTCTTTCCGCTCTAATTTCTCTCTACACAGGTCAATAATATCGGTTGCATCTTTTACTCTAGGAGAATTTGGATGCGTGCTAATAAAAGCCTGCATCAACCCCATGGTTTTAGTAGTATTTGTTTGATCAAGTTCTACTTTGGGAGACTGCTTGAAAAAACAATAAGCCCTCATGTATTCGCAATCTTGACTTCTTGTGCTTGCAGGAAAATTTTCAACAAAGCTTTTGAACATATTTTCCGCATTCAAGTAATCTTTGATATAGTAATAAGAATATGCATATTTATAATACAAATCTTCATATCGTTGAGAACCTTTTAAATAAGGAAAAATGTCTTCAAAGAGCTTTAAAGCCTCTTGGTATTTTTTATTCGCATAGTACTGCTCAGCCATTTTATACTTGTACTCATAATCTTTACTCTTCAAGATTTTAGCAAACTTGGTAGTACAAGAAGAACCCAAAAAAACGGTCAGCAATAAAATAGTTACAATTCTACCCATAGAAGTTGGCGAAATTACGTATAAAATAGCAATTTAAGAAGGGTTTTTCTCAAATCAAGTTTAAATGCCGTTAATTAATAGCTAAAAAGGCCGCCCAGCGTTTTACAACCGGACAGCCTTTTCTATTACAACTTCAGGTGATATTACTTGGTATCACCCTCTCCTTCCTGCAATTTAGCCTTGATTTCAGCAAGGGCACCTAAATCACCCAGGGTAGCTTTTTCAACCTTAGCCTGGATATTTTTTACTGCCTTCTTGGTGTTATCAGATTCAGCTTTCGCTTCTTTCTTCGCTGCTTCTTTTTCTTCAGCAATATGCTGCTCCCAAATACGAGCGTGGCTTAAAACAATTCGCTTTTCGTTGCGATCAAATTCAATTACCACAAATTGAGCAGTTTCGTCGGCTTTAACCTGAGAACCATCTTCTTTGTTGAGGTGACGGTTAGGAGCAAATCCTTCTAAACCGTACTGTAATTGAACCAATGCACCTTTATCATCCTTACGGGTAACAGTACCTTCATGGATAGATCCAATAGCGAAAGTTTCTTCTAAAGAATTCCAAGGATCTTCTTCTAGTTGTTTGTGACCTAACTGAAGCTTGCGGTTTTCTTTATCAATGCTCAATATAATAATATCAATTTGATCAGAAACTTTTGTGTAATCAGTTGGGTGATTAAAACGCTTCAACCAGCTTAAGTCGCTGATATGAATCATACCACCAATTCCTGGCTCAAGCTCAACAAATACACCATAAGGAGTAATGTTCTTAACTAACCCCTTGTGCTTACTATTTTCAGGGAATTTATTCTCGATGGTATTCCAAGGATCCTGAGTCATTTGCTTAATGCTCAAGCTCATCTTACGAGCATCTTTATCTAGAGTAACCACTTTAGCTTCATGCTCATCTCCTAACTTGAAGAATTCTTTTGCATTGATTGGTGTGTTAGCCCATGTAATTTCAGAAACGTGCACTAAACCTTCAACACCTGGTTGAATTTCTAAGAATGCACCGTAATCTTCAATATTGACTACTTTACCTTTTACAACAGAACCTTCAGCCAATCCTTCTGGTAATACATCCCATGGGTGTGGAGTCAATTGTTTTAGACCAAGGCTGATACGCTTCTTATCATCATCAAAGTCTAATACAACCACTTGAAGTTTCTGATCCATCTTAACCACTTCACTTGGGTGAGAAATTCTACCCCAAGAAATATCAGTGATGTATAATAAACCATCTAAACCACCTAAGTCCATGAATGCACCAAAGTCGGTAATGTTTTTAACGATACCTTCTAGTACTTGACCTTTTTCTAACTTACTCATGATTTCAGCACGTTGTGCTTCAATATCACTTTCAATTAAGGCTTTATGAGATACAACAGCGTTCTTAATAGTTTCGTTAATCTTCACTACTTTAAACTCCATTGTTTTACCAACAAACTGATCGTAATCAGTTACAGGCTTCACATCAATTTGAGAACCTGGTAAGAAGGTTTCCATACCAAACACATCTACAATCAATCCACCTTTGGTTTTGCTAGTAACAGTACCTGTTACAACTTCACCAGTTTTGTGAACTTCCACAATTCTTTCCCAAGCACGGTAAATACGAGCAGACTTGCGGCTTAAATGAAGATTACCAGAGCGGTCTTCTTTTTCTACCACCATCACTTCTACCTCATCCCCTACTGCCAATCCTGGCAAATCACGGAATTCGTTCAAAGAAACCAATCCGTCGCTCTTAAACCCAATGTTTACAACAACATCAGTTTTAGTTAAAGCAACAACGCTACCATTGATGATTTCGCCATCTTCAATTTGAATAAACGTGTTGTCGTACACTTTGTCATACTTTACACGCTCTGATTCTGCATAATGACTAACATTTCTTTTGTCAATACTCCAATCAAAATCATCGTGAGCGGTAACTACTTCAGGTGCATTTGTTGTCGCAGTAGGAACAGTAACGGCTTCTTCTGAAGCGGCAACGTTCTCCTGAGCATCTGCGTTTAGTTGTTTGTTAAATAAATTCATACAATAACCCGATGGTTTTAATCGGGGTGCAAAGCTAATCAATCTTGTGAAAATTAACAGTATTTAAGGCTTAAAATACTTGACAGAAATAGTATTTATATAATTTTTTCGCTATTTTAGTATTCCAATAACCATTTTCTAATGAAAATAAACCTGTTATCCCTATTATTAGGATGTATAATCGGTACTACATCCTATGCACAATCCTATGATCCAAGGATAGAAAAAGCCTTGCGAGCTCAAAAAAAGGCCATGGATGCTCAAACCATGGCCAACAAAGCGGAAAGAGCCAAAGCGAAATCGATGGGAATTAAAGAAAAGAAAACTGGCCCTTATTTTACTGAAGCTGAAAAAGCTGCAAAGAATAAAGAGAATATGGACCGCATTCGTAGAAGAATGAAATTCCTCGAAAATCATGCAGGTAACTCAAATCCAGAAGCAAAATATAAAGCAGGACCAGGTGGAGCAGCAGAAAGAATTGGAACACCAGGGTACAAGAGTCCAACCAATAATTTAGTTAGAAAAGAAGCAAGAGTAGTAAGAACATATCCTAAAAGATATTAACAATGAAAAAGTACTTTACATTCCTATTAACCGGAATATTGGTTATAACACAGTTAACAGCACAACAAAAAAAATACCAGCCAGAAGAGGTTGAGAAAATTCAATCGACGCAAAAAGGCATCAAACCCAATGGAAAAAATGCTGCAGTAGTTCATCCCACAAAATCGGATGGTACCATGGACATGCGTTATAAATCTAATAAAGAAAAGTTTAAAGCAACAGCAACAGGACCCGGAAAAGCAGATGGATCCCCAGATATGCGTTACAAAGAAAATAAACAATTTATTAAACCCACTGCTAAAAAAACAGAACCCATAAAGAAAAAGCAATAACAATAAGTTTCATAAAAAAAATCCCGTTCTACTTAAGTTGAACGGGATTTTTTTATGGAGTATAAATTATAAACTAATCTGCCTTTAATGCTTTATCAATCAAGAACAATAAATGCATTCTATGTGCTTTAGTATCTTCATTGGGCGATACAGCTGCAGCCAATTTAGTTCTCAATTTTTTCAAAGTATACAATGTAGCAGACTTAGATACATCGTCTAATGGTGCAGTTGGAGCTAATAAACTTGCAGCACCTTTTACAAAAGTAATTTGAACATATCTGCGATATACATTTACATTGGTATTCATATCAGCATCAAAAATTCCTTTTACAAGATCATTCATTATTTCTACTACACCATATTCATTTCCGTACAAGCGAGTGTTATTTACTCTTTGCAATGTGACTGGATTTAAAATATGTGCCAATGCACCATTAACTTGCAATCCTAAGAAATTATTTGTCACTTTAAAATCTTCACCGTTTCCAGGTTGATTAAAGCCTCTACGTTGCATTTGCAGGTAAGGAAATATTTGAGTGTCTGCATCAAAAGCATTTGGCGCAAATACATATTTATTCAAGACTTCCATTGCCTTTTTTTGTGTAGCAAGTGGCGTAGGTGTGTAAGGTTTGTTAGTAGAATTTTGCTCAGGGAAACTTCTATCGATATATACTCCCCCTACATAACGGCTCACAGCATTAACTTGACCACTTCTTTGGCCTTGCAACATTAAATATCTATTGCGAAGCTCAGCATAAGACTGACCAGGCTTGGTATATTTTTGAATTAATTTGCCCATTATATTATTTACCAGCTTAAATCTTTCTTCTGCATAAGCAACTGCATCACTACTCATATCATTTACATTGATGCGAGGATCAATTGCTTTTCCGGGTGCACGCATATCATCCCCATCATTACCAAATGCCAATTTAGGGTCATTGCTTCTAGACAAGATTTTGCTGATCATCGCTTCTTCCTCAGCTTCTGAAAATGGGGTATAGCCAAATTCAATTGCCCAAAGATCATAAGGCCCCGCTTTGGTAGTATAATAGTCTCCTTGCTTAGACCTGTCTAAAGAAATATTGATTGCGGGATAATCCATCACCGAACCAATCAACCCAATTTTACGAGTAATTGACGTGTTATGCACTTCTGTTGGAGACAACATTTGGCTACTCTTCATATTGTGATTCAATCCAAGTGTATGGCCCATTTCGTGCATAATCAAATAAATTAGAAATTGTTGGTGCATTTCTTTTATTTCTGCAGCACTTGCGTTCATGGTTTCAAGGGTAGTTAAACCTGCGGTGTATTGCATTTTTAATTCAGCACCAATATTGCAATGTTGATGCTGCTGATGCTCCATACCAGGGAAAACCAATTGTGGCATTGATGGGCCATTGAATAATTCATCATTAATAGGTGTAGCACTACCAGAGTACCATTCAACGGTAATATCTGATCCTAAAATTTGTCCTGTTCTTGGATTCACAAAACTTGGTCCAATTGCTCCATAAGAAGGTTGAGCAGAAGACACCCATCTAATAACATTATAACGAATATCAGCAGGGTCCCACTTAGCATCGTCGGGCATAATTTTCATTTGCACGGCGTTTTTAAATCCTGCTTTTTCAAATGCTTCATTCCACTTTAAGCCTGCATCCACAATGGTTTGACGGTATTCTAAAGGAGTAGTATTCTCTACCCAAAAAACGATGGGTTCTACAGGCTCGCTCATTGCTGCTGACGGGTCTTTCTTTTTCAAAAACCAACGGTTAATCATATCCTTATAAGGCGTAACACCAATACTGGTCATATCGGTACGTTGTTGCATAAAATAACCTACTCTAGGATCATCTCTTCTTGCCCTAAAATCGTTTTTAGGCATTTCTAAAAAGCTATGTTGCATTCTAACGCGAACATATCTAGGATCCACTACATCTGGACCACCTGATGCCAATGTGGAAGGATTATCATAAGATAAGTCTACTACAATGTCTGTATTGTTGGGATAAGATCTTACGTCTACATATTTTGATTTAGTCGGATTTAATCCTCCTAAATTAAACATAAACATAGCCATTGGACTTGGTGGCATTTGAGGTTTAACTGGATCCATTTTCTCACTTAGGAATAAACCATCTACGCTAACCAAATATCCATTATCGTCTTCAATGCTAAACTTATCATTAAAGAATACCGCTTCTGGTTTATCTACATTAGCAGATTTACTAACGGGATTATTTTGATCATAGTAAAAGTTGGTATTCACTTCAGAAAACTCTAGTTTGTCAAAAGCTCTTTTAATTTTATAAACCGAAGTATTTCTATGCATACTTTGATTTAAAAATAAAGTAGTAGGACCACTGATAGAAAAACTCTGATAAATGAACTCTTTATCTAATTGATCTTTACGAATATACATTTGCAGGCTTCCAGTAACCGTATCTTGGTAAACAGTAAATAAACCTTCTATTTTTTTATTGCCTTTTGTTTTATCCGCAACAGTTGGCTTTTTTGGAGCAGCTGGTTTGGTAGTATCAGCTGCAGGCTTAGCTGCAGGAGTTGGCGGTTGTTGTGCATGAACCATAGTAGAAACTCCTACGAATAGCAATGCTGTGCTGAAGAGGTATCTTTTCATATAATTAGTTTAGGTAATACAAAATATGCATTCTATTCATTTGAGAGAATGAATTAACAGAATGTTATATAATTGGCATAAAACACTTAGTTGAAGTAATTTGACGAGTACGAATGGTATGCTTAAGATTGAAGATAATTCTCCAATTGAGTAATGGTCTCCTTTTGACTTAAAATGGTTTCTGTAACCACATCATTCATACTTACAATTCCTGCCAACTTATTGTCTACCATAACAGGCAAATACCGAATATGTCTAGCACTCATTAACTGCATACAATGTTCAATTGTATCAGTCATAGATACACTGGGGAAATCTGCACTCATGATTTCACTTACCGGCGTTTTTGTAGAGTTCTTCCCCATTAAAATGACTTTTCTTGAATAGTCTCGCTCAGTAAGAATGCCTAAGAATTGGTCATTCTCTGCAACAACAACAGAACCAATGTTTTTTTCTGCCATCATTCGCAATGCATCAATTACAGAAGTGTCTGGATGAACTATAGCAACAGTATTGCCTTTTCTTGTAAGGATATTGCTTACTTTACTCATAGGTTAAATTTCTAGCTATAAGTTAAGACTTTTTAACATAAAATGCAATACTTACTCCGAAAAAATGAATCTATTTGACCACTAAAGAGCTGATTGAGCAATCGCGCTCGCTGCATTGAAGCCGCTAGTCCAGGCGTGCTGAAAATTAAATCCACCTGTAATTCCATCTACATCCATTACTTCACCCGCAAAATACAAGCCTGAAACCAACTTGCTTTCCATGGTTTGTGGATATATAGTCGAAAGCTGCACTCCCCCAGAAGTGACAAATTCCTCTTTAAATGTTGTTTTACCATTGATATTGAAAACATGACTGGTAAGTAGTTGAATCAATTTGTTTTGATTAACAGCTTTAATTTCACCCCATTTAGTATCTGCAGAAATGCCGGCTTCATCTAGTAGAAAAAGCCATAAACGCGAAGGCAAAGCAAATGGATATTTTGTACTTATTTTATTTGCAGAAAATTGCTCCCGATAAAATGACCAATCTGTTCTTAATATAGCATCGGTGATTTCACCCAACCAATTCACTTGAATGGAAAATTGATAACCCATATCAGCCAATTGTCTTGCGCCCCATGCTGATAGTTTTAATACAACTGGACCACTTAACCCCCAGTGAGTGATTAGCAAAGCGCCTTGCTCTTTTAGTTTAGTCCCACTAATTTTAATTACAGCATTATTAACGGATAATCCCATTAAAGTTGTAATGGGATGTTTGGGCATATTAAAAGTAAAAAGGGATGGCACTGGTGGTTGGATGGCATGTCCTAATTGGCTAATCCAATTAAACATTTCCATCTTTGGTAATCCACCCGAAGCAATACAGATATAGTCTGCTTCGATAATACTTGACTTATTCGTTTCAATTTGAAATTTGGTATCTTTTCTAGTGATTTTCTTCACTTCAGTTTGCATTTCAATTCTCACCTTAAATTGATCTGCTTCTTTTAACAAACACTCTATAATTGTTGCAGAATTATTACTTACTGGGAACATTCTACCATCTGCTTCTGCATGTAAATCAACTCCGCGCTCAGCAAACCACTCTATAGTGTGTTGTGTATTAAATTGATGAAAAGCTTTTTTTAAAAACTGTTCCCCTCTAGGATATTTTTTTACAAGTGCGGGTATCTCAAAAAGTTGATGCGTTGTATTACATCTTCCTCCCCCACTAATTTTAACTTTCGATAATAGCTTATTTGATTTTTCTAAAATAGTGACTTTAAGATTTGGATTTAGCCTTGCAGCATTCACCGCACAAAAAAAACCTGCAGCACCCCCACCAATTACAATAAGGTTTTTCATTCGCTACAAATAATAACTTGTATTCAAATTTGAATTGGCTTTCTCGGCTGCTTCAATAATACTATAATCAGATAATATAAGTGCTTTATTGCGCTTCACACACACATCATGTTCAAAGTGAACAGATGGCTTACCATCCCTTGTTCTAACTGTCCATCCATCTTCGTCTGTAAACACTTCTCGTGAACCCAAATTAATCATTGGTTCAATAGCTAACACTAAGTTTTCTTTTAGTTTTGGCCCCGACCCTCTTTTGCCATAATTAGGCATTTGAGGATCTTCATGTAAACTTCTTCCAAGCCCATGTCCTACCAACTCTCTCACAACACCGTATCCATTTCTAATTTCAGTATGTTCTTGAATGGCATAAGCAATATCGCCTATACGGTTATTAACTATTGCCTTCTCAATTCCTTTGTACAAAGACTCTTTGGTTACTTTCACTAAATTGATAGCGGCAGCATCAGCATCCCCCATAATGAAAGTATATGCATGATCACCGTGCCAACCATTGAGTATCACACCCATATCAATTGAAACAATGTCTCCATTTTTTAATGGAACATCATTCGGAAACCCATGCACCACCACATCATTTACAGATGCGCAAATAGTAAACGGATAACCTCTATAATTTAAAAAGGAAGAAATGGCATTGTGTTGTTTAATGAAGTCTGCACATAGTTTATCTATTTGCAAAGTAGTCATACCAGGCTTAAGCACTTTGGCAACTTCAGCAAGTGTTTTACTCACTAACATTGCCGCTTCTTTCATAAGCGCAACTTCCGATTCCGTTTTATAGATAATCATTTCTTTATTTCTTCTAGTCATTTGTTATAAAAAAGTAAACCTGTTTAGCATGGCTAAACAGGTTTACAAAGTTCGTTGTTTTATTTGATATTAGATGGTTGTACTAGTTACACCCTGTCTACCTTGAACTCTACCACTATTCATTAAGCCATCATATTGACGCATTAATAAATAAGTTTCAATTTGCTGTAAAGTATCTAATACTACGCCCACCATGATTAAAAGTGAAGTGCCTCCAAAGAAAGTACTGAATCCTTGGGTAACGCCTAATCTTTGAGCAAAGCCAGGAAGAATACCAACCAATGCTAAGAAGATAGCACCAGGTAAAGTGATCTTATCCATAATTGCTCCAATATAATCAGCAGTTGGTTGACCAGGCTTAACACCAGGTACAAATCCATTATTGCGTTTTAAATCTTCAGCAATTTGCTTAGGGTTAAAAATAAGCGCTGTATAAAGGAAAGTAAATCCAATTACCATAACCGAGTATATTAACATATACCAAGCATTACTATGGTCATTAAATATTTTAACAATCCCAGAAGCAGAATCCAAATTTGTGAATGATACTAAAGTTGGTAAGAACATAATTGCTTGCGCAAAAATGATTGGCATAACCCCTGCACTGTTTACTTTAACAGGTAAGAATTGACGCGCGCCACCAAATTGTCTGCTACCAATAATTTGTTTAGCATAGTTTACTGGTATTTTTCTAACACCTTGAACCAAAATTATTAGTCCCATAATGATGGAAACCAATACAGCAATTTCAATCAAGAATATTAATAAACCACCGCCACCACTTACACCTTTGGCACCAAACTCTTGTATAATGCTTTGTGGAAGACGAGCTAAGATACCCACCATGATGATGATAGAAGTACCATTACCCAATCCTTTGTCTTGGATTCTTTCACCCAACCACATTACAAATAATGTTCCGGCAGTTAAAGTAACTACAGTAGAAAACCAGAAAAATGGTTTATATGCAGGTAAAATTGCTTCTGCATAACCAGGACTATTCAAATAAGCAACATAAGCACCTGCTTGAAACAAGGTTACGATAACTGTTAAATAACGAGTCCATTGGTTAATTTTTTTACGACCACTCTCTCCTTCTTTTTGAACTTTTTGTAATTGAGGAACTAAAATAGTCATCAATTGCATAAAGATAGAAGCAGAGATATAAGGCATGATACCTAACGCAAGGATAGATGCTTGAGAAAACGCTCCTCCAGCAAACATATCAAATATGCCTAGCAAACCATTGCTCTTTGCAGAATTGGCAGCGGCTTCAATTTTATTAGGATCAATTCCTGGTAAAACGATATGCGTACCAAAACGGTAAGTTAATACCAATGCAAGGGTTACGATAATTTTATTTCGTAATTCTTCAATGGTCCAAATATTCCTAAAAGTTTGAACTAATTTTTTCACTTCACTAAATTAAATGGCGTTATAACTTAAAACCAAAAGACGCATACACGATGCGTCTGGCAAATTACGTTAAAATTATTTGATAATCTCAACTGTTCCGCCTGCAGCTTCAATAGCAACTTTTGCTTTTTCGCTGATAGCGTTAACTTTGAAACTGAGTTTAGATTTCAGTTCGCCATTACCCAATACTTTAACATTATCTGTGCGGCTAATTAAACCGTTAATATATAAATTCTCTAAAGAAATTTCAGTGAAACCGTATTTCTCTACTAACTGATCTAATTGACCAAGGTTAAATACTTTGTATTCAACTCTATTGATATTCTTAAATCCACGCTTTGGAATACGACGTTGAATAGGCATTTGACCACCTTCATGAGCCATTTTACTTTTGTAACCAGCACGGCTTTGACCACCCTTGTTACCTTTTGTAGATGTACCACCCTTACCAGATGCTTCACCACGGCCAATTCTTTTCTCTTTTTTTACAGAACCTTCAGCAGGTTTTAAATTGTGTAGTTTCATGTTAATGTGATTTTGAACTTACGGGGTATCACCCCTCGCGTTGTTTATAATAAATAAAAGTCAGGAGTAAAGATATCCGCAGAATACGGTAAATCCAAACTACTGACTTGAAAATTTCTTAATTAAGCAACTTCTTCAACCTTTACTAAGTGGCTAACTTTGTTAACCATACCTAGTATTTGTGGAGTAGCAACTACTTCTTTAGAGGCATTCAACTTTTTTAAACCTAAAGCAAGAAGGGTTAACTTCTGGCGCTCAGATCTGTCGATACCGCTTTTAATCTGGGTTATTTTAATCTTTTTCATAAATATTATCCGTTGAATACTTTGCTCAATTTAATGTTGCGACCTTTAGCAACCTGAACTGGTTCTCTTAAAAGGCTTAAAGCTTTAATGGTTGCTTTTACCACGTTGTGGGGATTAGCAGAACCAAGACTCTTTGCAAGTACGTCGGTGATTCCAGCACTTTCCAATACTGAACGCATACTGCCTCCTGCAATTACACCCGCTCCATGTGCTGCTGGCTTGATTAAAACCTTTGCAGCACCATCTTTAGCTAATTGTTCGTGAGGAATTGTACCATGCATTACAGGTACTTTAACCAAGTTCTTCTTTGCATCTTCAATACCTTTAGCAATTGCTTCTTGTACTTCTTTTGCTTTACCAAGACCTTGACCAACAATTCCATTTTCATTTCCAACTACAACTAGTGCAGAGAAACTAAATGTACGGCCACCTTTTGTGGTTTTTACCACACGGTTTATAGCAACTACCTTATCTTTCAGTTCGATGTCGCCACCCGCTTTTACTTTATTTACGCTTACTTTAGACATTTATTGAGCGATTAAATTGATGTTAGTAATTAGAATACCAGACCACCTTCTCTTGCTCCATCTGCTACAGACTTCACACGGCCATGATATAGATTTCCACCTCTGTCAAATACACAATTTGTTAATCCTAGAGCTAAAGCTTTAGTTGCTACTGCAGCACCTACCATTTTAGCTTTTTCTATTTTGGTAACTTTCTGTGCAGCAATGTCTTTATCTCTAGAAGATGAAGCGGCAATAGTTACACCATTATCGTCATCAATTAATTGTGCATAGATTTCAGCATTGCTTCTGAATACAGAAAGGCGTGGTTTTACAGCAGTACCAGCAATCTTTTTACGGATTCGGTATCTAATTTTCTGCCTTTGAATTAATTTACCCATTGTTGTTTATTTTATACCTCCGATACGGCCGGTGGATTGTTATTTTAATTATTTACCTGCAGACTTTCCTGCTTTTCTTCTTAAGATTTCACCCGCATATTTAACACCTTTTCCTTTGTATGGCTCAGGCTTACGTAGGCTTCTCAATTTAGCTGCAACTTGACCAATCAATTGCTTGTCTATACCTTCTAAAAATACTTTAGGGTTTTGACCTTTTTCAGTAGTTGTAGTAACTTTTAATTCACTTGGTATTTCGATGATGATATTGTGAGAATATCCTAAAGCAAGATCTAATAAATTACCGGTATTGGCAGCTTTAAAACCTACCCCTACTAATTCTAATTCTTTCTTGTAGCCTTCAGTAACACCTTTTACCATATTGCTTACTAATGAACGGTATAATCCGTGCATAGCGCGGTGACGAATTTGATCTGTTGGTCTGGTGAGAACAACTTCACCTTCTTTTACTTCAACTTTAATATCTCTATCTATTTGTTGAGATAACTCTCCTTTTGGACCTTTTACAGAAAGTACATTCTCAGTACTCACATTAATTGTAACACCCGCTGGAACTACTACTGGTTGCTTACCAATTCTAGACATAGTCGATTTTTTAATTTATGATGAACATTGCTCCGTGTTCAGCCACGACTAAGAGGCTTAATTGTCGGAACGGTTTATTTTAAGAAATATAACATAACACTTCTCCACCAACATTCTGAGCTTTCGCTTGCTTATCGGTTAGAACACCTTTAGATGTACTAAGAATGGCAACACCTAAGCCATTGATTACTCTCTTGATTTCAGCAGGCTTTGCATATTGACGTAATCCTGGACGGCTAACTCTTTCTAAAGAACGGATAGCAGGAACTTTGGTATTAGGATCGTATTTTAAAGCGATCTTAATTAATCCTTGTTTGTTATCGTCTTCAAATTTGTATTTCAAGATATAACCTTGATCATACAAAATCTCTGTTAAACGCTTCTTTAAATTAGAAGCAGGAATTTCAACCAGTCTATGACCAGCCAACTGAGCATTACGAATTCTAGTTAAGAAGTCTGCTATAGGATCAGTTACCATATTATTTAAATTATACTAGTTCTAAATTTTGTTTATCAAACTGACTACTACCAGCTTGCTTTTTTTACACCAGGAATCATACCATTTAAAGCCATGTCGCGGAACATAATCCTTGACAAACCAAAATAACGCATGTAACCCTTAGGTCTTCCTGTTAGCTGACAGCGGTTCTTTAAACGTACCGGAGAAGCGTTCTTTGGAAGTAGATCTAATCCTGCATAGTCACCTGCTGCCTTAAGAGCTGCACGCTTTTCAGCATATTGAGCTACCATTTTCTCGCGCTTTCTTTGTCTGGCTTTTATTGATTCTTTTGCCATAATATTGTTGTTCTGTGTTTAATTAATCTTTCTTGGTTCCTTTAAACGGCATACCTAATTCTTTCAAAAGCTCGTAAGCTTCTTCATTAGTGTTAGCAGTTGTTACAAAAGTGATATCTAAACCGGTAATTTTATTTACCTTATCAATATCAATTTCAGGGAAAATGATTTGTTCAGTAACACCTAAAGTATAGTTACCTCTTCCGTCAAAAGCTTTATCGCTAATTCCTTTGAAGTCACGTACACGTGGTAGAGCTACAGAAACTAATCTGTCAAGGAACTCATACATTTTTTCACCTCTTAAAGTTACACGAGCACCAATTGGCATACCCTTACGTAACTTGAAGTTTGAAATGTCTTTTTTAGACATAGTAGGAACTGCCTTTTGACCAGTGATCATATTCAATTCATCAACAGCTATATCTACTAATTTTTTATCTGTAACCGCTCCATTAACACCACGGTTAATACAGATTTTTTCTAATTTAGGAGCTTGCATAACAGTAGTGTAAGCAAACTTCTTCATGAGCGCAGGTACAACATCTTTGCTATACTTGGCTGCTAATCTCGGTGTATATTTCTCTGTACTCATTATTTGATTACCTCCCCAGATTTTTTAGATACACGTATTAATTTACCATTTTCACGGGTACGCTTCACTTTGGTTGGCTCGCCCTTTTTAGCATCCCACAACATTACATTACTGATGTTAATTGGTGCTTCTACTTTAACAATACCACCTTTGGTATTTTGAGCAGATGGCTTGGTGTGCTTTGTAACGATATTCACTCCTTCTACTACTACACGACCTTTATCTACAATCACTTCCAATACTGTGCGAGGCTTTTTCAAATCCTTGTCATCGCCGGCAATTACCACAACGGAATCACCTTTTTTGATGCTGAATTTGGCTTTAAATCTTGTACTCATTTTATTTAGCTTTTAGCTTTTTTTATAATACTTCAGGAGCAAGAGAAATAATTTTCATATATCCCTTATCACGCAATTCTCTTGCTACAGGTCCAAAGATACGTGTACCGCGAGGTTCATCTGAATTGTTTAACAACACAACAGCGTTGTCGTCAAAACGAATGTAAGAACCATCTTTTCTGCGGAGTTTGTTTTTAGTACGAACAATAACTGCTTTAGAAACTGTTCCTTTTTTAACACCACCTGCAGGAATTGCGTCTTTAACCGTAACAACAATTTTATCGCCGATCTTAGCATAATCCTGACCGCTATTACCGAGTACCTTAATACAAAGGACTTCTTTAGCGCCACTATTGTCAGCTACATTTAACCTGCTTTCTTGCTGAATCATTTTATTTAATTTGAAATTTTACATTTAAGTACAACACAACCGTTTATGGCAATGCAGTAACTTAAATCAATATTATTATTTCGCTTTTTCTACAATTTCAACTAATCTCCAACGCTTTGTTTTACTAAGCGGACGAGTTTCCATGATCTTTACCACATCACCGATGGTACATTCTCCCTTCTCATCATGAGCATGGAACTTAGTAGTCTTCTTTACGAATTTACCGTAGATAGGGTGTTTTACTTTTCTTTCAACCGCAACAGTGATGGTTTTATCCAT
>QLAH01000108.1_pt1 | contig 74616 bp, 65 predicted proteins | sample 4693081 | NCBI WGS metagenome assembly QLAH01 (sample SAMN09425401, study PRJNA476045) | Lake water metagenome, whole genome shotgun sequencing project.
CCAACTCGCCATCCAGACCGCGCTCGGGGGTTACCAGAGCATCAACGACCTGGTCGCGCCCGGCGGGCGCCTGTGCCGCCAGCGCGACCTGGCTCACAAGCTCCTGACCGAGATCCCCGGTGTGACCTGCGTCAAGCCCAAGGCGGCGCTGTACATGTTTCCCCGGCTGGATCCCGCCATCTACCCCATCGAGGACGATCAGCAGTTCGCCTACGAGTTGCTGGCCGAAGAGAAGGTGCTCATCGTGCAGGGCACGGGTTTCAATTACCCCACGCCCGACCATTTCCGGCTGGTTTTCCTGCCACACGAAGACGACCTGGCCGATGCCATCGGTCGCATCGCCCGCTTCCTCGGGCACTACCGTCGCCGTCACGGCACCTGACATCCGTCTTTTTCTGTTTTTTGACCAAACCCCAACCGATATGAAACCGATACAAGTGGGCCTGCTGGGCATTGGAACCGTGGGCAGTGGCACCTTCAACGTGCTCAGACGCAACCAGGCTGAAATCCAGCGCCGCGCAGGCCGTGGCATCGAAATCACCATGGTGGCCGACCTCGACACGGCCCGTGCGCAGGCGGTGGTCGGCGAGGGCGTTCAGGTGGTGAACGATGCCCGCCAGGTGATCGCCCATCCCGATATCGACATCGTGATCGAACTGATCGGTGGCTATGGCATTGCCAAGGCCCTGGTGATGGAAGCCATTGCCGCGGGCAAGCACGTGGTCACGGCCAACAAGGCGCTGCTGGCCGTGCACGGCACCGAGATTTTTGCTGCCGCGCAGGCCAAGGGTGTGATGGTGGCCTTCGAGGCGGCCGTGGCAGGTGGCATTCCCATCATCAAGGCCCTGCGTGAGGGCCTGACCGCCAACCAGATCCAGTGGGTGGCTGGCATCATCAATGGCACCACGAACTTCATCCTGTCCGAAATGCGCGACAAGGGGCTGGATTTCGATGTGGTGCTCAAGGAAGCCCAGCGACTGGGCTACGCCGAAGCCGATCCGACCTTCGACATCGAAGGCGTGGATGCGGCGCACAAGGCCACCATCATGAGTGCGATTGCCTTCGGCATTCCCGTGCAGTTCGACAAGGCGCATGTGGAGGGCATCACCAAGCTGGAAGCCGCTGACATCCGTTACGCCGAGCAACTGGGCTACCGCATCAAGCTGCTGGGCATTGCCAAGCGGGCGGCACAAGGTATAGAGTTGCGCGTGCACCCCTGTCTGGTGCCGGCCAAGCGCCTGATTGCCAATGTGGAAGGCGCCATGAACGCCGTGATGGTGCAGGGCGATGCCGTGGGCACCACCCTTTATTACGGCAAGGGCGCTGGCAGCGAACCCACTGCCAGTGCCGTGATCGCCGATCTGGTGGATGTGACCCGCCTGCACACGGCCGACCCGCTGAACCGCGTGCCCCACCTGGCCTTCCAGCCCGGCGCCATGAGCGATGTCCCCGTGCTGCCCATGAGTGAGGTGGTCACCAGCTACTACCTGCGCCTGCGAGTGGCCGATGAGGCGGGCGTGCTGGCCAAGGTGACCGGCCTGCTGGCCGAAGCCGGCATCAGCATCGACGCCGTGTTGCAGCGCGAAGCCGAGGAAGTGGGCGGTGAAGGCAGCACCCAAACCGACGTGATCATTCTCACACACGACACGAAAGAGGGCATCATGAACCAGGCGATTGCCAAAATGCAGGCGCTGCCCACCGTGCTGGCCCCCATCACCCGTATCCGCAAAGAAGAATTGGCCTGATGCACTACCTTTCGACCCGCGGGCATCCGGACCGCAAGCGTTTCTGTGAAATCCTGCTCGAGGGCCTGGCGCCCGATGGCGGGTTGTATCTGCCCGAGCACTACCCGCAGGTCGATGACACCACCCTGGCGCGCTGGCGCAAGGTGTACCACGAGCAGGGTTACGCGGCGCTCGCTTTCGAGATTCTGTCGCTTTACATCGACGACATTCCTGCCGCTGACCTGCGCACGCTGTGCGCCAGAACCTACACGGCCGAGGTGTTTGGTACCAGCGAAATCGTGCCGCTGCGCCATCTGGAGAACGGCCTCTGGATCGAAGCGCTGTCCAACGGCCCGACGCTGGCCTTCAAGGACATGGCCATGCAGCTGCTGGGTCACCTGTTCGAATACGAATTGGGTCGCCGGGGTGAGGAATTGAACATTCTGGGTGCCACCAGTGGCGACACCGGGAGCGCGGCCGAGCATGCCATGCGCGGCAAACATGGGGTGCGCGTCTTCATGACCAGCCCCCACGGTCGCATGAGCCCTTTCCAGCAGGCACAGATGTTCAGCCTGCAGGACGCCAACATCCACAACATCGCCATCGAAGGCGTGTTCGATGATTGCCAGGACATCGTCAAGGCGGTCAGCAACGACCTGGCGTTCAAACGCCAGTACCGGATCGGCACGGTCAACTCCATCAACTGGGCGCGGCTGCTGGCGCAGGTGGTGTACTACTTTGCCGGTTACATCCAGGCCACGGAACAGGCCCCCACGCTCCCCGCTGCGCGTGGTTCGCTGCCCCCCGAGGGGGCTGATTCGCCTTGGGGCGGCCCGGCGGCGAATCGGTCTCTCCAGCCGGTCAGCTTTGCGGTGCCCAGCGGCAACTTCGGGAATGTGTGCGCGGGCCACGTGGCCCGCATGATGGGGCTCCCCATCCACCAGCTGGTGGTAGCGACCAACGAAAACGACGTGCTCGACGAGTTCTTTCGCACCGGCGTGTACCGTGTGCGCGGCAGTGCGGACACGTTCGAAACCTCCAGCCCGTCGATGGACATCTCCAAGGCCAGCAACTTCGAGCGCTTTGTGTTCGACCTGCTGGGCCGTGATGCCGCACGCACCCAGGCGCTGTTCGGTGTTGCGTTGAACACCACCGGCCAGTTCGACCTGAGCACGGACCCGCACTTCACCCTGGCGGCCAGCCGCTATGGTTTTGTCAGTGGCAAGAGCACGCATGCGAACCGGCTGGACACCATCCGCGACATTTGGGCGCGCTTTGGCCAGATGATCGACACCCACACCGCCGATGGTGTGAAGGTGGCGCGCGAACACCTGACGGCCGGCGTGCCGATGGTGGTGCTGGAAACCGCTTTGCCCATCAAGTTTGCCGAAACCATCGTGGAGGCATTGAACCGCGCGCCCGAACGCCCCGCGAAGTTCAACGGCATCGAAGCCCTGCCCAAACGCGTGCAGGTCATGCCGGCCGACGTCGACCAGGTCAAGGCCTACATCGCCACCCACTGCCATGACTGATGCACGGTCCGCCCGCCCAGGCCTGATGGTGCTGGAGGAGGCACTCGATGCCTTGCTGGCTTCGGTCCAGACCGTGGCGGATGCCGAGGCGCTTGCCACTTTCGATGCGGATGGGCGTGTGCTAGCGCAGGACCTGGTCTCAGCGCTCGATGTCCCTGGGCACGACAACACCGCCATGGACGGCTATGCCGTTCGCGTGGCCGATCTGCAGGCGGCAGCGGGCGAGGCCTTGCCGGTGTCGCAGCGCATCCCGGCCGGGCACTTCGGTCCACCCCTGAAGCCTGGCACCGTGGCGCGCATTTTCACCGGAGCGCCCTTGCCCCTGGGTGCCGATGCCGTGATCATGCAGGAAGAGGCCGAAGCGGCGGGCGAGGCCGATGGGGTGTCGCTGGTGCGCTTCAAAGCCCAGCCCTCAATGGGTCAATGGATACGCCGGCAGGGCGAAGATGTGCGGCGTGGCTCCGTGGTGCTGCCTGCAGGCACCTTGCTGGGCCCGGCTGAACTCGGTCTGGCAGCCAGCATCGGTCACTCGCATCTGGTGGTGAAGCGCCGCGTGCGTGTGGCCCTGTTCTCGACGGGTGACGAACTGGTCATGCCCGGCGATGTGCCCCCAGCGCAGATGAAGCCCGGCGCCATCTACAACTCCAACCGTTTCTTTCTGCGTGCGCTCCTGCAAAGGCTGGGCTGCGAAGTGAGCGATCTGGGGATCGTGCCCGACCAGCGCGAGGCCACGGTGGCCGCGCTGCGTTCGACCGCGCAGGCGCACGATCTCATCCTGACCAGCGGCGGGGTGTCCGTGGGCGAGGAAGATCACATCAAGCCCGCCGTGCAGCAACTGGGCAGCTTGGACCTTTGGCAGATCGGCATGAAGCCCGGCAAGCCGTTTGCCCATGGCTGGCTGGAGCGCCACGGGCACGACGGGCGCTGTCATTTCGTTGGCTTGCCGGGGAATCCGGTGTCGAGTTTCGTGACTTTTGTGCTGTTGGTGCGCCCCTTTCTGCGGCGCCTTCAGGGCGTGGCGGGGCCGCAGGCCGGTGGCCTGCCAACGCCACAGCGCCTGGTGGCCCACTTTGATCTGCCCAAGGGTGACAAGCGCCGCGAATTCCTGCGTGTGCGCCGCACGGCGGATGGCGGTCTGGCTTTGTTCCCCAACCAGAGCTCGGGGGTATTGACCTCGGTGGCGTGGGGAGATGGTCTGGTGGACAATCCGCCTGGCAGCTCCATCCGTTATGGTGACGTGGTGGATTTCCTGTCTTTCGATTCGCTGTTGTCCTGACTGGCCCATGAGCATCAACGTCCGTTTTTTCGCAGCCATCCGCGAAGCCGTGGGTACCCCATCGCTGACGCTCGACACCCAGGCCGCCACCGTGGGCGAACTCCGTGACGAGCTGATCGGGCGTGGCGGTGCCTGGGCCGAGGCGCTCGCGCGGGGCAAGGCGGTTCGGGCCTCGGTCAATCAGGCCATGGCCGAAGACGCTTCCCCACTGCCCACGGGCGCCGAAGTGGCATTTTTCCCGCCGGTCACGGGTGGGTGAACAAGGCCAGCCGATGAGTCAGCCCCGTGTTTCCATTCAGACCGACGACTTCGACCTCAGCGTCGAAGTGCATGCCTTGCGCAGCCAGGACGCGCGGGTGGGGGCCGTCTGCACCTTTGTGGGCACGGTTCGGGATCGCAACGATGGCCAGAGCGTTTCGACCATGGAACTGGAACATTACCCCGGCATGACCGAGAAGGCCATCGAGGCGATGATCGACGAGGCCTTCCGACGCTTCGACATCCTGGGTGCCCGGGTCATCCACCGCGTTGGTCTGTTGCAGCCCCTGGACCAGATCGTGCTCGTGGTGGTGACTTCCGCCCACCGGGGCGAGAGCTTTCAGGCTTGCGAATTCCTGATGGACTATCTCAAAACCCAGGCGCCATTCTGGAAGAAAGAACAAACGCCGGAAGGTGCTCGCTGGGTCGATGCCCGCGTGAGCGATGACGCTGCGCTGGCCAAGTGGGGCATTCAGGCCAGCAACGCCTGAGCTGATTCAGTTTTCGTCAAAATAGTCGGTGTCTACACGTTTGATTTCGTAAACGGTATGCACAGCGACTCCAACGCCGTGGTCATACATCAACTGGGCTAGCATCGGGCCATCGATCAGGATGATTTTGGTATCGATTTTCGAGACGAAATCACGGGCTTCTTTTGAGTAGCAGGACGTGGTGATAAAAATGCCTTTTTTGGCTCGTTGTCCTTGCAAGGCTCCCGCAAACTTTTGAATGTCTGGTCGGCCAATCGTTCCCTCGTAGCGTTTAGCTTGCAAGTAAATCGTGTCAAGCCCTAACGGGTCCTCTTTAATGATGCCGTCAATGCCTTCGTCACCCGAACGACCGATGGCCTGTCCGGCGTCTTTGAGGTTGCCTCCGTAACCCATCTTCACGATCAGATCGACCACCACTCGCTCAAGAAATTCGGGTGGATTGGCTGCGATCTTGTCCAATAAGCCGCGCTCAATGTCGCGCCTTATTTGCTGATGCGCGTTCTCGACTGCCTCCTGAGGGCTGATTGCCAAAGGCTCTGGTGCGTCTGATTCGTTAGTAGGGGGCTCTGACTTGGCAGGTTTGTCTGGCAGGTCGTTCAAGAACCGAAGGTTGATCGGACCCTGATGGGCAGATAGAACCTGCCGTCCCCGCTCGGTGATCACTGAAATGGCACGACGGGGGGATGCAATCAGTCCAGCGTTCGCAATGTAGGTTTTGGCCCAGCCCACTCGGTTGTCAAAAAGCTTTGCACGTCCACTCGGCAACATCTCGCGACGCTGTTCGTCAGTCAAGCCCAGTTGTAACGCGAGGGCGTTGACCAAATCTCTGTTTACATGTTCGAGACCGTCAGCATGCAAGTCCAGCAAAGGGCGCATCAAGGATTGAAAGTCTGGAATGGACATGCTTGTGTGACTGAAGGGAGAACTTCTAGCAAGTGTAAGACCTTGAATTGGTAACTCATGGCCCCCATGTTTAGCCTAATCTGATACCTTGGGAGCATTCGAATGCGCATCGACAAACTCACCACGAAATTCCAGGAAGCCCTGGGCGAGGCCCAGACACTGGCTTTGGGCAACGACCACGCCTACATCGAACCGGCTCACGTGCTGGCCGCCATGCTGCGTCAGCAGGACGGCCCCAAAGCCCTGCTGCAACGCGCCGGCGTGAACGTGGCCGCTCTGGCCAAAGTGGCTGATGAAGCCATCGCCAAGCTTCCCCAGGTGCAGGGTCAGGAGCAGGTGCAGGTCAGCCGCGACACCGTGACACTCCTGCAGGCCGCCGAAAAGGAGTCCATCAAGCGGGGTGACCAGTTTGTGGCGAGCGAGCTGTTCCTGCTGGCCCTGGCTGACAGCAAGATGGCACTGGCCGACGAAGCCCGCAAGGCTGGCCTGAAACGCCAACCGCTGGAAACCGCTGTCGACGCGGTGCGGGGTGGCCAGAAGATGGATTCGCCCGAAGGCGAGAGCCAGCGCGAGGCGCTGAAAAAATACACGCTGGACCTGACCGAGCGGGCTGCACAAGGCAAGCTGGACCCGGTGATCGGGCGTGACGATGAAATCCGCCGCGCCATCCAGGTGCTGCAGCGTCGCAGCAAGAACAACCCGGTGCTGATCGGCGAGCCCGGCGTGGGCAAGACCGCCATCGTGGAAGGGCTGGCACAACGCATCGTCAACGGCGAGGTGCCCGACACCCTCAAAGACAAGAAGGTGCTGGTGCTGGACATGGCGGGCCTGCTGGCCGGTGCCAAGTTCCGAGGCGAGTTCGAGGAACGCCTGAAGGCCGTGCTGAAAGAGGTGTCTCAGGACGAGGGCAGGATCATCCTGTTCATCGACGAGATCCACACCATGGTGGGCGCGGGCAAGGCCGAAGGGGCCATTGATGCCGGCAACATGCTCAAGCCCGCGCTGGCACGGGGTGAGCTGCATTGCATCGGCGCGACCACGCTGGATGAGTACCGCAAGTACATCGAGAAAGATGCCGCGCTGGAGCGCCGCTTCCAGAAGGTGCTGGTGGATGAGCCGACGGTGGAAGACACCATCGCCATCCTTCGCGGGCTGCAGGAGCGTTACGAAAAGCACCACAACGTGGACATCACCGACCCGGCGATCGTCGCAGCGGCGGAGTTGAGCCATCGCTACATCACCGACCGCTTCCTGCCCGACAAGGCGATCGACCTGATCGATGAAGCGGCCGCCAAGATCAAGATCGAGCTGGACTCCAAGCCCGAGGTGATGGACAAGCTGGACCGCCGCATGATCCAGCTCAAGATCGAGCGCGAGGCGGTGAAGAAGGAAAAAGACGAGGCCTCGCAGAAGCGTCTGTCGCTGATCGAGGAAGAGCTCGTCAAGTTGCAGCGCGAGTACAACGACCTGGACGAAATCTGGAAGGCGGAAAAGGCCAGTGTGCAGACTTCGGGCAGCGTGCGCGAGGACATCGAGCAGGTCAAGCGGGACATCGAGGAACTGAAGCGCAAGGGGGACTTCAACAAGGTGGCCGAGTTGCAGTACGGCAAGCTGCCCGAACTGGAAAAACGCCTGAAGGATGCCCAGGCCAAGGAGGCCGCCGGTGACGGCAAAGCCAACAAATTGTTGCGCACCGAAGTTGGCGCCGAAGAGATTGCCGAGGTCATCAGCCGTGCCACCGGCATACCGGTGAGCAAGCTGATGCAGGGCGAGCGCGACAAGCTGCTGGCCATGGAAGATAAGCTGCACGAGCGCGTGGTGGGTCAGGACGAAGCCATCGTGGCCGTGGCCAACGCCATCCGCCGTTCACGCGCGGGCCTGAGCGACCCCAACCGCCCACTGGGCAGTTTCCTGTTCCTGGGCCCGACCGGCGTGGGCAAGACCGAGTTGTGCAAGGCGCTGGCCGGCTTCCTGTTCGACAGCGAGGAGCACCTGATCCGCATCGACATGAGTGAATTCATGGAGAAACACTCGGTGAGCCGCCTCATTGGCGCGCCGCCGGGCTACGTGGGGTATGACGAGGGCGGCTATCTGACGGAAGCCGTGCGCCGCAAACCCTACAGCGTGATCCTGCTGGACGAAGTGGAAAAAGCCCACCCCGACGTGTTCAACGTGCTGCTTCAGGTGCTGGACGATGGCCGTCTGACCGACGGCCAGGGCCGTACCGTGGATTTCAAGAACGCGGTGATCGTGATGACCAGCAACATCGGCTCACCCCTCATCCAGGCCATGGTGGGGCAGGACGCCGAGGACATCAAGGACGCGGTGTGGGGCGAACTCAAGCAGCACTTCCGCCCTGAATTCCTCAACCGCATCGACGAGACGGTGGTTTTCCACGGCCTGAATGCCGAGCACATTGCCAACATCGCCAGGATCCAGCTCAAGGTGCTGACGGAGCGCCTGGCCAAGATGGATCTGGCCTTGAACGTGAGCGAGGCAGCGCTGGCCGAACTGGCCAAGGTGGGCTTCGATCCGGTCTTTGGGGCTCGTCCGCTGAAGCGGGCCATCCAGCAGCGGATCGAGAACCCGCTCTCACGGCTTTTGCTGGAGGGCAAGTTCCCGCCCAAGAGCGAGATCCCGGTGGACGTGGACCCGATCACAGCGCCAGGACAGTTCCAGTTCGGGCGCGTGGTGCACTGACCTTTTTCAGGGGGGGGCATGCCCCCCCATTTCTTCCATCTTGCCGTCAGGCTCCTGAAAGTCCGGTGACAATAATTATGAATTCAGTTTGAGTTAACCGGAGACCCCATGTCAGTCAGCGCCAATTACGCCGAGTTTTTCCGCCGGTCCATTGATGACCGTGATGCCTTCTGGGCCGAGCAGGCCAGGCTCGTGGACTGGCACAAGCCTTACGAACGGGTCTGCAATTACGACAACCCGCCTTTCGCTCGCTGGTTTGAGGGTGGGCTGACCAATCTGTGTCACAACGCCGTCGATCGTCACCTCAAAGATCGCGCCGATCAGAACGCGCTCATCTTTGTCTCGACCGAAACCGACACCGAGAAAGCCTACAGCTACCGTGAACTGCATGCCGAAGTGCAGCGCATGGCCGCCATTTTGAAGGGCCTGGGCGTCACCAAGGGCGACCGAGTCCTGATCTACATGCCCATGATCGCCGAGGCCTGCTTTGCCATGCTGGCCTGCGTGCGTCTGGGGGCCATCCACTCGGTGGTGTTTGGTGGGTTTGCCAGCCACGCCCTGGCCAGCCGCATCGAAGACGCGACCCCCAAGGTCATCATCAGCGCCGATGCCGGCATGCGCAGCGGCAAGGTGGTGCCGTACAAACACCTGCTGGATGAGGCCATCAGCCTCAGCCCCCACAAGCCTTCGAAGGTGGTCATGGTGAACCGTGGCCTGGCTGACATGTCACCCGTGTCAGGCCGCGATGTCGACTATGCCGCCGAGCGCGCCCAGGTGATGGACGCGGTGGTGCCCTGTGAGTGGGTCGAAAGCACCCACCCCAGTTACATCCTCTACACCAGCGGCACCACGGGCAAGCCCAAGGGCGTGCAGCGCGACACCGCGGGCTACACGGTCGCACTGGCCGCGTCCATGAAGCACATCTACATGGGCAACCCGGGCGAAACCTATTTCTCCACCTCCGACATCGGCTGGGTGGTCGGGCACAGCTACATCATCTACGGGCCGCTCATCAATGGCATGGCGACCATCATGTACGAAGGTCTGCCCACTCGACCCGATGCTGGCATCTGGTGGCAGCTGGTCGAAAAGTACAAGGTCACGGTGATGTTCTCGGCGCCCACGGCCGCCCGGGTGTTGAAAAAGCAGGATCCTGCCTATCTCACCAAATACGATCTGTCCAGCCTGAAGGCGCTGTTCCTGGCCGGTGAACCGCTCGACGAGCCCACTGCCACCTGGATTGCCGACGCGATCAAGCGCCCCATCATCGACAACTACTGGCAGACCGAAACGGGCTGGCCCATCATGGCCATCTGCAACGGCGTGGAACCGGCTCCCACCAAGTTCGGTTCGCCCGGCAAGGCGGTGTACGGCTACGACGTCAAGCTGGTGGACGAAGCGACCGGCGAGGAAATCACCGAAGCCAACAAGAAAGGCGTGATCGCGGTGGAAGGCCCGCTGCCGCCGGGCTGCCTGCAGACCGTCTGGGGCAATGACCAGCGCTACATCAGTGCCTACTGGTCTGGCATCCCCAACAAGCAGATGTACAGCACCTCGGACTGGGGCATCAAGGACGAAGACGGCTACTTCTACATTCTGGGTCGTACCGATGACGTGATCAACGTGGCCGGCCACCGCCTGGGCACGCGCGAAATCGAGGAAAGCATTTCGAGTCACGCCAATGTGGCCGAGGTCGCTGTGGTCGGCGTGGCCGATCAGCTCAAGGGCCAGGTGGCCGTGGCCTTTGCGGTGCTCAAGGATCCTTCACAGGCTGCGACGCCCGAACTGGCCCAGAAACTCGAGGCAGCCATCATGAAAGTGGTGGACGAGCAACTGGGCGCCGTGGCCCGCCCGGCCCGAGTCCGTTTTGTCAATGTGCTGCCCAAGACCCGATCAGGCAAGCTCCTTCGCCGTGCCATCCAGGCCGTTTGCGAAGGTCGCGATCCGGGTGACCTGACCACCATGGATGATCCTGCTGCACTGCAGCAGATCAGGGATGTGACCAACTGACCCGATACCAAACTCAACGTTCGGCATCCTCATACACCCGGCCGTACCCGTACGGACCGGGTGTTATTATTTGTCATAGATCTATGACTGTACATTTCCTTTCGTACAGCTATGATGGTCCCATTCGTGAACCGATCAAGGGCACGGTTATATATGCAACAACCCATGGATGTCGACACCGGCCACGATAACGACCGGGTTTTCGAACTGGCCGCTGAACTGTTTGGCGTGCTGGCCACACCCATGCGTCTGAGGATTCTCAGTGCGTTGTGCGATCGCGAGAAATCCGTCTCCGAACTCCTGGCCGAAATCGACACCACCCAGCCCAATCTGTCTCAGCACCTGAACCTTCTCTATCGCTCGGGTGTGCTGGCCAAACGCAAGGAAGGGACCCAGGTCATCTACCGTGTCCAGAGCGAACGGGCCGTCACCATCTGTCGCACGGTCTGTACCCAGATCGCGATCGAGATGGACGAACCGTCCAGCATCCCGGCTTCCGAACGGCTTTCGCCTCGTCCCAACGCCTGATCCTGCCCGCATGATCTTCCGATGTCTCCCCGCCGTGGCGGCTTTCGCTCTCCTGGCCGGTTGCAGCACGGTGAACCTGGGTGTTTCCGTCCCGGTGGGCAGAGGGACGGGCGTGGGAGTGAGTGTGGGCTCCGATGGACGCGTGGGCGTGGGGGTGGGCGTATCGGTAGGGGCAGGCAGTGTCAGTGTGGGCACTTCTGGTCAGCTACCTGTCAACAAAGCAGCCGACACTCCCGAGAATAAATAAACACATCCACAGGCAACAGGTGGGTTGGCGTGTTTTCACGACACGAGCCAACCCGGTCGCAGGAGACATGCACGAATTTTTTGCCAACCCTCCGCGATCGGTGGCACAATGCGGGATTGCACAGGTCCTTCCAGTCACTGTCGCATCCGCCAACCGGTCCAGCCGTGTCGCGGAAGGTTTTTCCAACCAGCTAATGTTTCCTTCAGGGGAACGGAGGTCAGCGAATCCATGAGCGAGACGAACAGCGTCTACGTTGCCTACAACGGCAACTCCTATCTTTTCGGCGGCAACGCGCCCTATGTCGAAGAGATGTACGAAAACTACCTGGCCGACCCGACCAGCGTTCCCGATTCATGGCGTGCGTACTTCGATGCGTTGCAAAACGTGCCCGCCGTCGACGGGACCGACGCTCGTGACGTTCCTCATCTTCCGGTTATCAATGCCTTTGCCGAACGCGCCAAGCGGGGCGTTACCCAGGTGGTCATTGCCGCCGGTGCCGATTCCGACCTGGGACGCAAGCGCGTTTTCACCCAGCAGCTGATTGCCGCTTACCGCAACGTCGGGCAGCGCTGGGCCGACCTCGACCCCCTCAAGCGTGCCGAGCGCGAACACATTCCCGAGCTCGACCCTTCCTTCTACGGTTTCGCCGACGCTGATCTCGAAACCGTCTTCAACACCAGCAACACCTTCTTCGGCCGTGAAACCATGCCGTTGCGGGAGTTGCTGAACGCGCTTCGCGAGACCTACTGCGGCTCCATTGGTGCCGAGTACATGTACATTTCTGACCAGACGCAGAAGCGCTGGTGGCAGGAAAAGCTGGAAAGCATCCGCAGCAAGCCGAATTTCACCGCCGAGAAAAAGAAGCACATCCTCGATCGGCTCACCGCTGCCGAGGGTCTGGAGCGTTTCCTGCACACCAAGTATGTGGGTCAGAAGCGTTTCTCCCTGGAAGGGGGGGAAAGCTTCATCGTGGCCATGGACGAACTGATCCAGCGCGCCGGTGAAAAGGGCGTCCAGGAAATCGTCATCGGCATGGCCCACCGCGGTCGTCTGAACGTGCTGGTGAACACCCTGGGCAAGATGCCCAAGGACCTGTTCGCCGAGTTCGAACACACCGCCCCCGAAGACCTGCCTGCTGGCGACGTGAAGTACCACCAGGGTTTCAGCTCGGATGTTTCCACCCCTGGTGGCCCGGTCCACCTGAGCCTGGCGTTCAACCCGTCGCACCTTGAAATCGTCAATCCCGTGGTCGAAGGCTCGGTTCGCGCCCGCATGGACCGTCGTGGCGACCCCAAGGGCAAGCAGGTGTTGCCCGTGCTCGTGCATGGTGACGCAGCCATTGCTGGTCAGGGCGTCGTGCAGGAAACGCTGGCGCTCGCCATGACCCGTGGTTACTCCACGGGTGGCACGGTGCACATCGTGATCAACAACCAGATCGGTTTCACCACATCCGATCCGCGCGACGCGCGTTCCACCCTGTATTGCACCGACATCGTCAAGATGATCGAGGCCCCGGTGCTGCATGTCAATGGTGACGATCCGGAAGCCGTTGCACTCGCCATTCAACTGGCGCTGGACTACCGCATGGAGTTCGCCAAGGACGTCGCGGTGGACATCATCTGCTTCCGCAAGCTGGGCCACAACGAGCAGGACACCCCCTCGCTCACCCAGCCGCTGATGTACAAGAAAATTGCCCAGCATCCCGGCACTCGCAAGCTGTATGCCGACAAGCTGGCCGCGCAAGGCCTGGGCGAAACCCTGGGCGACGACATGGCGAAAGCCTACCGTGCGGCGCTGGACGAAGGCCGCCATACCGTCGATCCCGTGCTCACCAACTTCAAGAGCAAGTACGCGGTCGACTGGGCCCCGTTCCTGGGCAAGAAGTGGTCGGATGCCGCCGACACCGCCATTCCGCTGACCGAATGGAAGCGTCTGGCCGAGCGCATCACCCATGTGCCCAATACCGTCACCCCGCACCAGCTGGTCAAGAAAGTGCTCGCCGATCGTGCGGCCATGGGTCGCGGTGAAATGAACGTCGACTGGGGCATGGGCGAACACATGGCGTTTGCTTCCCTGGTGGCCAGCGGCTATGCCGTGCGCCTGTCGGGTGAAGACTGTGGCCGGGGGACTTTCACCCACCGCCACGCTGTGATCCACGATCAGAATCGTGAAAAGTACAACGAAGGCACCTACATTCCGCTGCAGAACGTGGCCGAGAATCAGGCGCCGTTCGTGGTCATCGATTCGATCCTGTCCGAAGAGGCGGTGCTGGCCTTCGAGTACGGCTACGCCTCCAATGACCCGAACACCCTGGTCATCTGGGAAGCCCAGTTTGGCGACTTCCTCAACGGTGCCCAGGTGGTGGTGGACCAGTTCATCGCTTCTGGCGAAGTGAAGTGGGGTCGCGTGAACGGCATCACGCTGATGCTGCCGCACGGCTATGAAGGGCAGGGCCCCGAGCACTCATCGGCCCGCATCGAGCGCTTCATGCAGCTGGCGGCCGACACCAACATGCAGGTGGTCCAGCCGACCACGGCCAGCCAGATTTTCCATCTGCTGCGTCGTCAGATGGTGCGCAACCTGCGCAAGCCCCTGGTGATCTTCACACCCAAGTCGCTGCTTCGCAACAAGGATGCCACCTCGCCCCTGAGCGAGTTCACCAAAGGCACGTTCCAGACCGTCATCCCCGAACAGAATGACGATGTCGTGAAGAACGCCGCCAAGGTCAAGCGCATCGTCGCTTGCTCGGGCAAGGTTTACTACGACCTGGTCAAGAAGCGTGACGAAAAAGGGGGCAACGATGTGGCGATCATCCGCGTCGAGCAGCTTTATCCGTTCCCGCACAAGGCCTTTGCCGCCGAGGTTCGCAAGTACCCCAATGCCACCGACATCGTGTGGTGCCAGGATGAGCCGCAGAATCAGGGTGCCTGGTTCTTCGTCCAGCACAACATCCACGAAAACATGCTGGACGGACAGCGTCTGGGCTATGCCGGTCGTGCCGCTTCCGCATCGCCGGCCGTGGGTTACGCCCACCTGCACCAGGACCAGCAGAAGAACCTTGTCGAGGCTGCATTCGGCAAGCTCAAGGGCTTCATCCTGACCAAATAAACCACCGTACAGAACAACGCATACAAGGACCGTTAGATCATGGCTATCGTAGAAGTCAAAGTGCCGCAGTTGTCGGAATCCGTGGCCGAGGCCACCCTGCTGCAGTGGAAAAAGAAGGTGGGCGACACCGTTGCCGCCGATGAAATCCTGATTGAAGTCGAGACCGACAAGGTGGTGCTCGAAGTGCCGGCGCCTTCGGCCGGTGTCTTGTCCGAGCTGGTGGTGGGCGATGGGGGGACGGTGGTGTCTGACCAGTTGCTGGCCCGTATCGATACCGATGGCAAGGTGGCCGCTGCCCCTGCTGCCGGCGCTGCCGCACCTGCACCAGTTGCCGCCTCGGTGGCTGCTCAGGCCAAGGACATGAGTGCCGTGGCCATGCCGGCTGCGGCCAAGCTCATGGCCGACAACCAACTGGCTGCGGGCTCGGTGGCGGGCACGGGCAAGGACGGCCGTGTGACGAAAGGCGACGTGCTCGCCGCCGTGGCTTCTGGTGCCGCCAAGCCGGCAGCCGCCCCGGTCGCCATTCCCACGGGCGCTCCGACCAAGGTGCTGCCTCAGGTGGCCGCGCCCGTTGCCGCCCCCGATCTGGCCAACCGCCCCGAGCAGCGCGTGCCCATGAGCCGTCTGCGCGCCCGCGTGGCCGAGCGTCTGCTGCAGTCGCAGTCCACCAACGCCATCCTGACCACCTTCAACGAAATCAACATGGCCCCGGTCATGGACATGCGCAAGCGCATGCAGGAGCGTTTCGAGAAGGAGCACGGTGTCAAGCTCGGCTTCATGAGCTTCTTCGTTAAAGCCGCGGTGCATGCACTCAAGAAGTTCCCGGTGCTCAACGCGTCGGTGGACGGCAACGACATCGTCTACCACGGCTACTTCGACATCGGCATTGCCGTCGGTTCGCCCCGTGGCCTGGTGGTGCCCATTCTGCGCAACGCCGACCAGATGAGCTTTGCCGACATCGAGAAGAAGATCGCCGAATTCGGTCAGAAGGCCAAGGACGGCAAGCTGGGCATCGAAGAGATGACCGGCGGCACCTTCTCCATCTCCAACGGCGGCACCTTCGGCTCCATGCTGTCCACCCCCATCATCAACCCGCCGCAGTCGGCCATTCTGGGCGTGCACGCCACGAAAGACCGCGCTGTGGTGGAAAACGGACAGGTCGTGGTGCGCCCGATGAACTACTTCGCCATGTCCTACGATCACCGCATCATCGACGGCCGTGAAGCCGTGCTGGGTCTGGTGGCCATGAAAGAGGCGCTGGAAGACCCGGCCCGTCTGCTGTTCAACATCTGATCCGCCGGTTCAGTTTCCTAACGCCCCTTCGGGGGCGTTTTGCCAACCCCATCAGGAAAAATCATGTCCCAACAATTTGATGTCATCGTCATCGGTGGTGGCCCCGGTGGCTACATCGCGGCCATCCGCGCCGCCCAACTGGGCTTCAAAGTCGCCTGTATCGACGAATGGAAAAACGCCGCTGGTGGCCCAGCCCCGGGTGGCACCTGCACCAACGTGGGTTGCATCCCGTCCAAAGCGCTGCTGCAGTCGAGCGAACACTTTGAACACGCCAACCACCACTTTGCCGATCACGGCATCAGCACCGGCAAGGTGACCATGGACGTGGCCAAAATGATCGGTCGCAAGGACACCGTGGTCAAGCAGAACAACGATGGCATCCTCTACCTGTTCAAGAAGAACAAGGTCAGCTTTTTCCATGGCCGGGGCTCGTTCGTCAAGGCGGTGGATGGTGGTTACGAGATCGCCGTGGCCGGCGACAAGCCCGAGACGCTCACCGGCAAGCAGGTGATTGTGGCCACGGGCTCCAACGCACGCGCGCTGCCAGGCGTGGCATTCGATGAGGTCAATGTGCTGTCCAATGACGGTGCGCTGCGTCTGGGTGCGGTGCCCAAGCAACTGGCCGTGATCGGCTCTGGCGTGATCGGCCTGGAAATGGGTTCGGTCTGGCGCCGACTCGGTGCCGATGTCACCATTCTTGAAGGGCTGCCCACTTTCCTGGGTGCCGTTGACGAGCAGATCGCCAAGGAAGCCAGGAAGGCCTTTGACAAGCAGGGCCTGAAGATCGAACTGGGTGTCAAGGTGGGTGAGATCAAGAGCGCCAAGAAGGGCGTGAGCATTGCCTACACCAACGCCAAGGGCGAGGCGGTGACGCTGGATGCCGACAAGCTGATCGTGTCGATCGGCCGGGTGCCCAACACCATCGGCCTGAATGCCGAAGCCGTGGGCTTGGCCCTGGACGAGCGCGGTGCCATCGTGGTGGATGGCGACTGCAAGACCAATCTGCCTGGCGTCTGGGCCGTGGGTGATGTGGTGCGTGGCCCCATGCTGGCCCACAAGGCCGAGGAAGAGGGCGTGGCGGTGGCCGAGCGCATCGCTGGCCAGCACGGACATGTCAACTTCAACACCATCCCCTGGGTCATTTACACCAGTCCCGAAATTGCCTGGGTGGGTCGTACCGAGCAGCAACTGAAGGCCGATGGCGTCGCTTACAAGGCCGGGACCTTCCCGTTCCTGGCCAACGGACGCGCCCGAGCGCTGGGTGACACCACAGGCATGGTCAAGTTCCTGGCCGATGCCACGACCGACGAAATCCTGGGTGTCCACATCGTCGGCCCGATGGCCTCCGAGCTGATCAGCGAAGCCGTGGTGGCCATGGAGTTCAAGGCCAGCGCGGAGGACATCGCGCGCATCTGCCACGCTCACCCCAGCCTGAGCGAAGCCACCAAGGAAGCCGCACTCGCAGTGGACAAGCGAACCCTGAATTTCTGATCCTTCGAGTCCTTAGCGGATCATGCAGGCATCGACAGCGGGGGCCAATGTTCCGGTTCACGGACCGGTGCGCGTGGCTTATGAAGCGGAGTTGAAAGCGCGCGGTTTCCAGAGCGATCCGGCACAACTGCGCGCGGTCGAGGCGCTTGAGCGCTGTGCCGCCGAATGGTCGCACTTCAAGCAGCAACGCTCGAATGCGCTCAAGAAGCTGATCAATCGCCTGCCCATTCCGCACGGGGTCTATATGTTTGGCGGGGTGGGGCGTGGCAAGAGCTTCCTCATGGACTGCTTTTTCAACGCCGTGCCGCTTCGCCGCAAGACGCGGCTGCATTTTCATGAGTTCATGCGTGAAGTGCACCGTGAACTGGCCGAACTTCAGGGGACCGTTAACCCGCTGGACGAACTGGGAAAGCGCATGTCCCGCCGTTATCGGCTGGTGTGTTTCGACGAGTTTCATGTGGCCGACGTGACCGATGCGATGATGCTGCACCGGGTGCTGGACGCCATGCGCAAGTACGGCATCGGTATGGTCACCACGAGCAACTTCCATCCGGATGGGCTGTATCCGGATGGGCTCCATCGCGACCGCATCCTGCCCGCGATCGAACTGTTGAAACAGACCATGGAAGTGGTGAACGTGGACAACGGGACCGACTACCGGCGACGCACGCTGGAGCAGGTCAGGCTGTATCACACGCCGCTCGGCCCGGATGCCGAAGCGGAAATGGAATCCACCTTCGAACGCCTGGCCGAAGCCCATGACGAAGAGCCGACGCTGCACATCGAAGCCCGCGAGATCCGTGCCATCCGTCGGGCGGGTGGCGTGGTGTGGTTTGATTTCCGGACGCTGTGTGGTGGACCCCGCTCCCAGAACGATTACCTGGAAATTGCCACCCAGTTTCACACCGTCCTGCTCAGCAACGTGCCTCACATGCCCGTGAACATGGCGTCGCAGGCGCGCCGATTCACCTGGCTGGTCGATGTGCTGTACGACCGCCGTGTGAAGTTCATCCTGTCGGCTGCGGTGCCAGCCGAATCCCTCTATACCGAAGGGCCCTTGTCGCACGAGTTTCCCCGGACGGTCTCACGACTCAATGAAATGCAGTCGAAGAGGTACCTGGCCCAGGAGCGACGCGAGGTGGACACTTCGCTCACCTAACTCGGTACGGTGGGCAAGTTATCGGGGGAATGGGTTTCCCTCTCGGGTGGGACGAACAGTGGTTCCAGCTTGACGATGATCAGGGACAGGTTGTCACCACGGCCTTCGGCCCGTTGACGCGCCTTGTGTGTCAGAAACTCGCAGGCTTGCCGGGGGCTCAGTTGGGAAACCACACGACCCAGTTCATCCGGGCTGAAGTAATGCCAGAGTCCATCGCTGCAGGCCAGAATCGTATCTCCGGGCTGTAGCTGACCGATCGGATGTCGGGTGACCACCGGTTCGCTTTCCGCACCCAGGCAATGCATCAGCAGGTTGCTGCGGGTATCGTAAAGGGCCTGTTCTTCGGTGAGCTCGCCACGTTCAACCAGCGTCTGGACGAACGAGTGGTCCTTGCTGCAATGCAGGAGCTCATCTGCCCGGTAGTGGTACAGGCGGGAATCCCCCGAATGGGCAAAGGCACAGGTGCCATCCGGGTTGATCAGGAAAGCGGCCATGGTGCTGTGGGGTTCCTGCTCCGAAGACACCGCCGTGAGTCTGATCACGATATGGGCCTCCCGAGCAATCCGCTCCAGGAAGTCGCAGGGGTCATCCGAATCCGGATCGTAGCGGTCGAGCAGCTGTTGAGCCGTGAGCAGGACCTGATCGGAAGCATTGCGGCCACCACTGCGACCCCCCATGCCGTCGGCCACCACGCCCAGGACACACGATTTCACCCGAGGGTGGGAGGTGAGCAAGAGCTGATCCTGTTGGTAATCCCGGTCTCCCTGGTCGATGCCAGTGGCTGCGACGATGCGAAAGCCTGAAATCATGAGTGAAGTCTGTCTGATGGAAGTGCCCTGATCACTTTATCACAAGGCAGCGATCAGCCCTCTGAACCCTGGTAGGCGATTGCGAAACGCGCCGAGCACGCCCTTTCTATGGCGAACGGATTTCGTGCAAGAGCCCGAATCGTCCACAATCAAGGAAACGATCCGCTGTACCTTTCCCGAAGTCGAGATGCTTCCTGCCGACACCACGCTGGCCCGATACCTGGCCCAGGCCTTGCCCCATCTGCCCGACTTGCTGACCATCCATGACCCGGACGGCACGTATCGGCTGGTGTCCCCCCAGATCAAACGGGTGACGGGTCGGCGTCCGGTCGATCTGATCGGTCGAAGTCCCTACGAGTGGATCCATCCTGACGACCTGATCCGGGTCCGCAAACGCTACCACGAGGCCATCCTGGGTGGCGCGTCCGTTCAGGGCCGGTTTCGGATTCGCCATGAGCAAGGGCATTACGTCTGGATGGAGTTTGTGGGTGTGCCCCTGTTTCAGGATCCGGGCAACGCGCGTCGGGTTTCTTCGATCCTCACCCTGAGCCGTGAGGTCTCCCGGATGGTCGAAGCCGAGCAGGCGGCCGAGTTTCGCCTGAATCACCTGAGCCTGATGGAGGAATTGGCGCATCTGGCCTGGTTCACATTCGATTTCGAATCGGGGGCGGTTCAGCACAACGAGGCCTTCGTGGAACTCACAGGCAAGGCCGCCAGTGCCTTCCACCACCGACGCGATTGGCAGCAACTGGTGGATCTGGCAGATCGGCCGGTGTTGCGCCAGGCCCTGTCGGACCTGTGGCGCCGACCAGCGGGCGACAGCCGTACTGTTGAACTGCGCATGATCATGCCTTTGAACCGGGTGCGCTGGGTGAGAGTGTCTCTGTCTCTGGTGGATCTGGGATCGGAAGGCCGACGTCAGCTGTTTGGCGTGGTGCTCGACATCGATGAACTGATTCGCAGCCGAGAACAGACCCAGCGCTGGATACGCCAGCGAGAGCGGGTCGGTTTGCGGGAACGGCAGGACCTCGCGCACGAACTGCATGATGAGGTGGGGCAGATACTGACGGGCATGCGCTGGCAGATCGAAGCCACGCAGCGGCGCATTCAGACCGGGAAATGGCCAGATTCCCCTGAGGATCTGCCCCTTTCGCACTGGATCGACTCACTGGATCAGGCGCATACCACCCTGCGTGCCATTGCTCACCGATTGCGGCCACCCCTCGCAGCCCTGGGCCTGAAGGCGGCGATTCAGAAACTGGCCGAGGAATTTGCTGGCCTCTGGCTGGGTGCCACACGCATGGATCTGGAGATCGACGAGGTACTGCCCGATGGTGACGAGTGGCGGGTGAATGTGTTGCTGGGTATCTTGCGCGAAAGCCTGAACAATGTGTCCCGGCATGCCGGGGCCTCGGTCGTCAAGGTTCGGGCGACCGTGCCTTTTGACGGTCTGCTGCGATTGTCTGTGCACGACGACGGGGTGGGCATGGACGTGCAGACCGCCCAGTCGGGCGACACGCTGGGCCTGACCAGCCTGCGCGAGCGCGCCCGCCTGATTGATGCCCACCTCAGCATCGATTCGGCGGCGGGCGCCGGTACCCGTGTTACGCTGGAACTCTGGATGAATCGGACGTCTGATGAAAACCCCTGAACGCGACTCGCATCCTGCGGCCTCCATCAAGATCATCCTGGCCGATGATCACCGGATGGTGCTGTCGGCACTGCGCCATCTGCTCGGGGTCAGAGGGGATTGCCAGATCCTGGCTGAGGCACAGGACATCGGGGTACTGCTGTCGCTGCCCGAACTGCCGCTGGCCGATGTGGTGCTGCTTGACCTGAACCTCCCGGTCCCGGTGGGCGAGTCCCATTCAGCCGAATTGCCCGGCCTGAAGGCGTTGCCCCGATTGCGAAAACTCACCACGGCCCACATCGTGATCCTGAGCATGCACGATGAAAGCGCGGTGGTGCTGCGCGCCCTTCACCTGGGCGCCAGCGCATTCGTGACGAAGAGCAGCCCGGGAGACCGGCTCTTCGATGCACTCGATGCCGTGATGCAGGGCAAAACCTATGTCGACCCGGCCATCCTGGGCATGGACGGCCCGGTGCCATCCGCGGCCGTCCATGTGCCTTATCTGGAGCTTCGCAAGGAGGGCGCCCGGACCGGTCTGTCGCGACAGGAGCGCGAGGTGGCGCATCTGCTGCTGGCGGGCATGAGCCAGAAGGCCATCAGCCACCGCCTGGGCATCAGCCCCCAGACCACCCACACCTACAAGCGCCGGCTCAAGGAAAAGCTTGATGCCACGACCGATGTCGATCTGCTGCGCAAACTCCCTGCGGTGCTTTGTGCATCCTAGGTGTTGCCTTGGTACCAGGTGGTGATGTTGATGTGGCTGACCACCGCACCGTGGTACTGGCCGTGGATGGGCGCGACGTTCATCACGAACCAGCGTTGTTCGGTGGGTGAGTGGCAGGGGTACTGCATGGAGAACGATGAAGAGGTGCCTTCCAGCACCGATTTGATGCCCAGCCGGGCCTTGGCCGCCTGCAGGCCTTCCTCGCTGACGGTCGAGGTGGCACACGCGTCCAGGTAATTCGCGCCGACGCCCGACCAGCGGAGATCGGTGTCGCCATTGGCTCGGGCAAACCGCATCCAGGCGGCGTTCACCATGGCGATGGTGCCATCGGCTTCCAGAACCGCCACGTGCTCGGGCAGTGCATCGATCACGCTCTGCAGTCGCTGCCGATCGTGGAAGGCCGTGATATCCACAAACGTGGCCACCACTCCCCGGGATTGAGAAGACGCGATGCCATAGGGCAGGACACGAACCAGATACGCCTTGCCATCCGGCCCGCGGGCCTCCTTTTCGAGCATGCGGGTGGTGGTGAGCGTGAGCCGCATGTCGTCGATCAGACCGGGGTATCTGAGGACATGGGCAATCTCGTCGAGGGGACGGCCCACATCGGTGTCGCGCAGCTTGAAGATGTTCGCCGCATCGGGGCTGAACCGGGTCAGCCGGATGGCCTCGTCCACGAACACCGTGGCCACACCGACGGCCTTGGTCATGGTGTCGAGGTCGGCATTCACCCGGTTGAGGATGCTCATCTTTTCCTGGAACTCGGCGTTGACGGTGTTGAGTTCCTCGTTCACCGACTGGAGCTCTTCATTGGAGCTTTGCAGCTCTTCGTTCGAGGCCATCAGCTCTTCATTGGTGGCCTGGAGTTCCTCGTTCGAGGTTTCGAGTTCTTCAATGGTGGCCTGCAGGCTTTCGCGCGTGGTGCCGAGTTCGCGTTCGAGGATGTCCACACGGGCCATGGTTTCGGCATCCACATTCACCACCGCGGGCAGCGAAGCGGGCAAGTTGCGCTGCCGTTCGAAGCACAGCAGCATCAGTCGCTCGTCGTTTCGGGTGCGGATGGGTCGGGCGGCCAGGCGAACCGCGAGTTCGCCTTGTTCATCTGATGGCAGGCGCAAGAGGTCGGACACCATGCGCGCGTTTTCCTTGTCCGATTTGAAGAGCAGGGCAGAGGCCACGGGCACGATGTTGTCTGGCAGGATGCGATTCAGTTCCAGACTGGCCACCCCGGCCCTGGCGCGGAAGAAGGCCGAGACATCACCAAACATGTGGACGACTTCGTGCCGGTCGTTGATCAGCATGGAGGGCGGGCCGTAATCCTGCAGCAGGGCATGCATGGCTTCGTCGACGTGGTTGCCCTCGTCCAGCGTGGGTCGGGTGCCGGCCACGCTTCGCCGCCCCATGATCGGCGGCAGGTGGCTGCTGCGCATGGCCTCGTCGGGCGTGAAGGCTGGTGAAGACAGCTTGCCGGTGCGCTGAAACAGCTTGTGTTTGGCATGCAGCACCGTGAATCCGGTGCTGTTGCCGGCAATGGATTCGCTGGAGCCCAGAAACAGGTAACCATCGGGCCGGATGGCGTACTGGAGTCGATTCTGGGCCCGACGCTGGGCATCGGCCGTGAAATAGATCAGTGTGTTGCGACAGCTGACCAGCGACATCCGCGTGAAGGGGGGGTCGACCAGCAGGTTATGCCGGGCAAACACAATGCATTGCCGCAAGTCGGCCTTGACGGTGTAGGCATTGCCGGTGCGCTGAAAGAACCGCTCCAGGCGCTCGGGCGTGAGTTCGGCAGCGGCCGAGTCGGGGTAGAGCCCTGCGGCAGCGATGTCGATGTTCTGCTGATTCACGTCGGTGGCAAAGACTTTCAGGCTGGGCCATCGTTTCTTGGTGTCGAACGCTTCCAGGAAGAGCATGGCGATCGAGTAAGCCTCCTCGCCCGTGGAGCAGCCCGCCACCCAGACCCGGATCGGATCGCCCGGCCCGGTCTGCTCGACCAGGGGCTCCACCACATCGGTCTTGAGGGCCGCAAACGCCTCCGTGTCCCGGAAAAAGCTGGTCACCGGGATGAGCAGCTCACGGCGCAAGGTGGTCAGTTCCATGCGGTCCTGCTCCAGCACGGCAAGGTAGTCGTCCATGGTGCGCAGATGGCGTACCTGCATGCGGCGCTCGATCCGGCGCAGCAGCGTGGCCTGCTTGTAGTCGTGAAAGTCGATGCCGCCCGATTGCAGCAGCAGTTGCAGGATCCCTTCCTGGGCTTCTTCGGGCGTTCGGCTTTCCCGGACCAGGGGAGAGGGAATGTCGGCGGGCTCGATCGGGATGTTGTTGATGTAGGACACCACTCGCGAGGCCAAGTGATCGGCGGGCAGCACGGCATCGACCAGACCGGTGGCGATCACGCTGCTGGGCATGCCGTCGAACCGGGCATCGGAAGGGTCCTGCGCCAGCAGGAAGCCCCCTGCGGCGTTGATGGCCGTTGCGCCCCGGGTGCCGTCAGAACCAGTGCCGGAGAGGATGACGCCGATGGCCCGGTCAGCCTGTTCTTCGGCCAGTGAACTGAGGTAGATGTCGATAGGGAGGCTGAGCTGATGCGGGTTTTTCGGGGTGAGCTCGAACCGGCCGTCCTGCACCCGCATGATGGTGCCAGGAGGAATCAGGTAAACATGGTCGGCTTCCACCGCCATGCCATCGGCCACCACGTTGACGGCCATCCGCGTGTAGCGACCCAGCAGGTCGTGCATCATGCTTTTGTGGTCTGGCGACAGGTGCTGGATGACCACAAAGGCGCCACCCGTGTCGGGCGGGCAGTGACTGAAAAAGCGCTCCAGGGCTTCGAGGCCACCCGCAGAAGCCCCGATGGCCACCACATAACCGGGAAAGGCCCCAGGCCGCCTTCTCGATTTCTGATGCTTCTCGCTCAATTGAAGACCCTAATTCGCGAACCGACGAAGCCCAGATAATACCCCTGCTATAGTAAGGATGCTGGTTGATCCCAGCCCCTGTTTAACTCCCTGAGCAGGGAGCACCGTTTGAGTGCTTTCAACCCGGCCGCGTGTATGGTTGTGCCGGGTTTCTTTTTGTTCAAGTGGGCAGGTCGAAGCTGCGGATCATCCGGCCGCGCAGTTCGGCCCAGCCGGCCAGCGCCTCTTCCCAGGGCGCCTGGTGGCCGGCTCGTTCCACCGCCTGAGCACAGATGGCGTGATCGGCGAAACCCAGCGTCTGCAACACGCTTTTGAGGCTGTGGGCCACACGGCTCAGGGCGGCCTGGTCGCCGCGGGCGCAGGCGTCATCGCCTGCGCGGATGTCCTGCGTGAACTGCCGGATGCAGGTGGCCCTGAAGGTGACGTAAAAATCCCGGTCGCCATCAAAACAGTCCTCGATGGCCGCCAGCTCAAAGGGTTGCAGGCTGGAGCGATCTTCAATGAGGGAGGGCCGAGGCGCTTCGGGCCAGTCGGCAAACCCCAGGGCATCGCGGATGACCTGTACCAGTTCGGCAATCGACGAGGGTTTGGAGAGGCACTGATGGACCCCGATCGAGAGCAGATGATTGCGCATGGCCTGATAGATGCCCGCGCTGAAGACCACCACCCGAGGGGTACCCTGAAGTTTCGGATTGAGGCCCTGGATCAGATCCAGGCCGGACCCATCGGGAAACATGAGATCGGTGATGACGAGCGCGTAGCGCTGCTTTGTCGCGGCCTCCGCAGCCGCTTTCACCGTCGGGAAACAATCGGCCTCGAGTTCCAGGCGGCTCAGGGCTTCAAGAATGAACCGGGTGACGGCCGCATCATCCTCGGCCACCAGAATGGGAAGGGCATGGTCGACGTCTGGCATGGGCGGGCTGGGCTCAGGTTTCGGTCGGGTGGGCGGCGCTGGATTTGCCAAGCAGATGCTTCAACGCCGACCCGATCAGGCCGGGGAGTTCCTTGACCATCTGCGGCTTGTGCACCACCGTCACGCCCTGCAAGGCGTAGGCGTAGGGCGCCAGTTCTTCTTGGCTCAGGGCGGTCAGCACGATCAGCTGGCACTGGCCGAAGAGGGCGTGCTGGCGCAAGCCCATCACCAGGGTGGCGCCATCGATGCCGGGCAGCAGGATGTCAACCATGAAGAGATCGGGTTGCAGGTGGCCAAACGACACCAGCCCGGAAACGCCGTCATCGGCGATATGGAGGTCCACTTTGGGGAAATGCTTCTCGACCACCATGCGCACCAGGTTCTGGTGGTGGGTGGAGTCTTCGATGAGCAGGATGCGGGGAATGTGCGAGCGCACGCGCTTGCGCCCCACGCGGGGTTTTTCGGTGGGATGCAGGGCAGCCACGCCGGTGACGTTGGCCCGGCTGTTTTCGATCCAGCGCTCGACCGATTCACGCGTGATGCGGCGATGACCCCCTGGGGTTTTCCAGGCTTGCAGATCGCCTCGGTCGACCATGAGCTGAACCGAGCGAACGGCGAGTCCGAGCATCTTGGCGACCTCCAGCGTGGTGACGTAATCGCTGAGCGTTTCAAAGTGATCCGGATCAGAGCTCATAGGTTAAATTTTTTAATTTTGTGATATTTTGACATCATTTCTTGACAGCTTTGAACATCGGCTCATGCGCTGTTGCAAAAAGTGGACTTTGATGGGCAGATTTGGCGTTCAATCCGGTCTGGTCTGGTCGTTCGGGTTTAACATCTTGAACATGGCTCATTCCAGGCATGCATCCACCTACGTCAGATTCCTGAATCTGGTGAATGCCCTGCGCCAGATGCCAGCCGTGCCTCTGCTGGATGCTGTCGAGGAACGTCTGCTGGGGCGCTTGTTGGCGGCCCGTGAAGCGGGGCAACTGGTCCAGGTGACTGAAGCCGCACGCATGGAGCAGGGCACACCCGAGCGAACCGCTTTTCGGCGCATCAAGACCCTCCACAGCAAAGGCATGCTCGCGTTCGAGCCCTGTGTCCAGGACCAAAGGGTGCGATACATTGTTCCCACCCGGGCGGCCGAAGCGTATTTCGAGAAACTGGGCAAGTGTCTGGAACTGGCCAGGGAGAGCGCGTGGTCTCCATCAGAGACGGAAACGTCCAAAGCGTCGCCGTAGACATTTCGATTGTCGCGCTGCTCTGGGTATTGCTGTACCAGGCCAATGCCTGGGTTTTTACGCTGTTCGAAGCCACTCCTTTTGCCAACTGGGTGTTCTTGCCCGCTGCCTTGCGGGTGGTGGCCGTCCTGTTGCTGGGCTGGCGCGGGGTGGCCGGCCTGTTTGTGGGGGCGCTTTTCACCAACGATCCGGTCTGGGGGGTGAACGGCGCCGATGCCCTGGTTCTTTCTGCCATCTCGGCACTTGCACCCTGGCTGGGGGTGTGGGTGTCCATGCGACTGCTGCAGATCCGGCTTGACCTTGCCGGGCTCAGCTTCGGCCAGTTGTTGCAGCTGTCGGTGATCTGCGCCTTGACCAGCGTGGTGGCCCATCACGCTTACTTTGTCGCGCGCGATTTGCTCCGACCCTGGAGCGAGGGTTTCGTACCGATGCTGGCGGGTGACCTGATCGGGACCGTGCTCGTGCTCTACCTGAGTGCGGTGCTGGCCAGGCGACTCGCTTAAAACCTTTCGGTGGTCGCCAGATAGCGCCACTGACCAGGAGGCATGCCAGCCATGGCCACGCGCCCGATGCGGATGCGCCGCAGAGCCACCAGAGGCAAGCCCGCCTGTTCGCACCATTGCCCGATCAACGCTGGGTCGGGGTTTTTCAGTGCCAATCGAAGCCGGTTCTCGCTTTGCCAGCTCGCTCCGGCCGGGGGTGGCGGCCTTCCAGCGCCCTCCGGACAGCGAACTTCCGCAATGAATTCGTGCTCCAGCAAGGCCGCATCTTCCGTGAGCCTGCGTATCACCCGGCCATCCTGACTGAGCACGACCAGCCCGCTGGCTGGCAAGGGCAAGCCAGCCCATGTCTGAAGCCGGTGATGGTGGGCAACCGTCGGGCTTATGCCTGTATGGTCGCCAGACCAGCGCTCGGCTTCGTTCAGGCACATGGCCACTTCGGCGGGGTTCATGCCGGCCGGTTTGTGCACGAGAAAGGTGGCCGGCGTGATCGGCTGCAGTTTCGCCTTGGGGTCGAGTTCGACACGCTGACCAGGGCCCACGCGGGTTTGTGGCGTGGTGACGCACACGCCATCGACCTGAACCCAGCCGTCGGTGATGTACTGCTCGGCTTCCCTTCGGGAACAGGGCACCCGTGCCGCAATGACTTTGGCCAGACGAAGGGTTTCAGAGGGCGCTGGCGCCGATTCAGGTTGATTCATGGGGAGATCTTACTGGCAGGTTCACAGGGTCGGACGCGGTACCATTCAGACATGAAAAACGCTTATGTGATCGGACAGATCACCATCAAAATCCCGGAGCGCTGGGCCGAGTACCGCAGCCTGGTTCCTGCAACACTGACTCCCTGGGGCGGTGAACTCGTTTTCCGGGGCACGAAGGTGGCCGAATGGGCCGGCCAGAACCGGCACCCGGAAACGGTCGTGATCCGGTTCCCGAACCTGGAGGCCGCGCATGGCTGGTTTGCTTCCCCTGCCTACCAGTTGCTGGTTCCGCTTCGACAGCAAGCGGCCGATGTGGATCTGATGGCCTACGAAACGTGAACCGATCGCATGACTTGGTTCGAAGACACTTTGCGTGCCACTGCTGGCTACCCTGGCCGGGCATGGGCGATGACACTCACCACCCTTGAAGGTTGACATGCTCACCCTTTCAACCGACTGGATCGGCTCGCTGGCAGCCGTACTGACCACCGCGAGCTTCGTGCCACAGGCCTGGCGAACCTGGCGCACCCGTGATGTCAGCGGTATCTCGCTGGCCATGTATGCCGTTTTCACCGTTGGCGTTGGGCTATGGCTGGTCTACGGTCTGCTGCTGGGAGAGATGCCGCTCATTGCGGCCAATGCCATCACCTTCACCCTGGCGCTGCTCATTTTGGGCATGCGCATCCGATTCGGGCGCCGTTCCGAGGATCCGATTCAACCCAATCAAGGATGAGTCCCGATCCTGAAGCCTTTGTGATGGTGAACCTGTACTTGCAGTCCATGGATATCCTGCATCTGGGACCGAACCACCGCCGAGCGGTTTACACCCGCCAAGAGCAGTGGAAGGGAGAGTGGGTTTCGCCTTGAGATTCACACCATCTGGTTGATGTGGGTACGCCATGAACAACCCCGACACGCCCTAGGCCCTATGGAATCCATCGACTTCGTTCGTTTTGCCTCGCTGTGCCTGCTGCTGGCAGGTACCGAAACGCTCCACGGGATCGCTCGTGCCGTTTGGCTTGCCCCGAAAGTGGGCAAGGTGTTGGCCATCAAATGGAGCGTGGTGTCTGGAACGCTGCTCGCGTTCGGGGTTTGCTATGTCTTCGTGCCTGGTGTGGGTGCCACCGGCATGGGCGGGCACCTTTGGCTGGGTTTGGGCCTGTCCGGGTTCATGACGGCGTTTGATGTGGCCATCGGCAGGCTGATCATGCGATTCACATGGTCGCGCATCTGGCAAGACTTCAACCCCAGAACGGGCAACTACCTGTCGATTGGTTTGGTCGGGCTCGCACTCATTCCCAGCATGGTCTGGTGGCTTCGTGGCGGCTCAGCGGCGTAGTCCCTGCCTGCAGGCGCCTCGCCACCCCATTGGGGGGCGCTGGACGGCAGCAGCCCTGGACAGCAGGGTTGATGTTGTCAATCATGGCTGAAGCGATGAAATCGCCGAGAACTCAAGAATTCATGCCCCAAAGGATGTGTCCATTTCGGCGTGGCTGGGTGGCGGGGTGCTGAAAGCGGGTCATCCGCGAGTTGCCGTCCAAGAAGATCGTCAGCAATGCGCTGGCACACACAATCCGCTGATCTTCAGCGGTGACAGCGTCTGCGTGCCATTCACGGCTTCTACCCGCCCATCTGCGTCTACCAGACCCTGTTGAAAAAGATCCGTCAACCCCATTCCTCAATTCAATAAACCCGGTGTTGCACTTGGTTCTTGACCATGCCAAGTTTCATGTTGGGCAAAGGATCACTCCTGTGATACCCGGCCGATACCGATTGTCATGTTGGGATTTTTTCAAATCAGGGTCGGTCAGTTAAACCAGTCGGAGAAATTGTCCAGATTTTTCGGGATAGGGTACAGTCTTTTTGTTTTTTGATTTCCATTCAGTGTGGTTGCTGATAAAGTAGCAAGTATGAAGACAACCATCGCACGCCGTATCGGCGCCACCATTTTGCTGGTTCTGACATCCGTGGTATCGGTTTTGGCGCAGGGCGTCGGTCCAGCGCCCGGCAACCCGGTGCCAGCGCAAGCACCGCGGGTCAACAACGTGGCCCAGGCGGCTGTGCAACAGGGGGTCCTTGCCTGCGCGGGGCGCATCAACCAGGTATCCAATTTTCTGGGCTTCGGGCCCGATGCCGGGGCCCTGCTGATGGTCCCACCCAATGGCCAGGATCAACGGCTTGTTCCCCTGGCTATGGAATTACGCACCCCCGCCGGTCCTGCCTACGCCAGCGCATCTTTTGCGCCAAATCAAGTCAATGGCTGTGGTGCCACCTACGATGCGGTGGTCTATTGGCCCAACGCCTGTGACGCCGTGGCAGCCAGCCAGTTTGGCACCCTGCAGAAGGTGGGCATGCTCAAGCAGGCCATTACCGTGCTGGATGGTGGTCCGGCCACCAAAGTGTTCCTGATGCCGGCCGGCAACGGTTGTGTGTCGATCAAAAAAGAAGTTGTTTTGTAATGATCAATTCGAGTTCAACCCATCAAAGGTTCAATGATGAAATTTCCTCTTAAAACTGCTGTCGCTGCCTGTTCCTTCGCGATGGTCCCACTGTCGGTAATGGCCGATACGGAAGTCGGTGGTACTGGAAATTACAGAATCGAGGGGAATAGGGACAGCCAGCATGTTTCAGACATTACCGAAGGTGTTGTCATCACCTCAAACGGGAATGCTTCCGGTCTTGCGGTGACTGGTGCGGTTTCCTATATTCAAGTTTTAGGTTCTGATTTGTCGTCTGGTGGGGCAACAGAAACCGGCGAGATCAATATTCATTCAAACCAAGTGAATATTACCGCAGTTTCCAATGCGTATGAAGATGGTCACGTCAACATCACGGGAGCCCAAATCAATCTCTCTGGACCGGTTGTGACCAGTGGGGATGTATCGATTGGTGGTCATCTGGATATGACGTCGGGCACCATTTCTAATGCCACCCTGAGCTCGGGTACATTGTCTGGTACCACAACCAACACGGGCACCATCAGCGGCGGAACGATCAGTGATGCAACCTTCACCAATGGCGCTATCACTGGAACGACCAATTTCAACACCACTGGATCCGTTCAAACCACAAGTACCTTATCGGTCGGCGGTGCGACTGTATTGTCAGGGGCAACCACAATCAACAACACGCTGGCCGTGAACTCGGGCGGTGGCAATGCAGAATTGACTGTTGGTACGAATTCCATTGCCACAGTTGGTACTTTCGGCCAAACAGGTACCACAACCATTGTAGGTACCACCAACATCAACGCTACCGGTACTGCTGGTACGTCGATCGGGAATAGCACAGGCACCGTTGGCATCACCGGTTCCACGGTTGGCATCACTGGCGCCACCAGTGTTGCGGGTAGTCTGAGTTCTACTGGCGATACCACGCTGGCCACGGGCGCAAACACCACCAATACGTTTGGCGGTGGGGCCAACTCCTTGAACACCGTGGGCGCAGCGGGGACTTCCACCAATACCATTACCGGTGCGACAAACACCATCACGGCCACCACAGCCAACAATATCGTTGGTGTCACCAACATCAACACCGGGACCAGTACCGGTGCGGTCACCATCGGCAATTCCGCCAACACAACCCATCTGAACAGCGCCACCAACAACATTGGCGTGAATGCTTTTGCCACCACCAACAACGTGGGTACCGGTTCTGGTTCATCGACCAATCTTATTGGCAATTCCCAAACAGGCACCACTGTGACGGCTACTGCGGGCAACAGTGTTTTATCTGTGGCCAACGGTACGGCGAGCCTGCGTTCTGGTACAGGCCCTACCGCCAGCGGCTTTTCTACCTTCAGCGCGTCGCAAACCCTGAGTACCGACAGCGCGACACTCGCTACACAATTGAACAATGTGGGCGATACCGCCAGCCGTCAAAACATTGCCGGGGCAACCTTCGTTAACCGTCTGGAGGGCAACACGCTCATCAACGGCAACACCTTCATCAATGGAACATTGGTGTACACGTCCAACACCTCGGCCACCACCACCGTGACTTCAGGTTCTTCGGTGCTTGCGGGTGCCACACAGGCGACGACCGGTCAGACCAACATTGCCAACCAGGGGGGAAGTGGTGCGGTGTTGGATGAGAACGGCAAAATCACCCATGGGACTGTGGGCCAAACCACGGGTTCTATGGTGGTTACCAATGGTCTTGGTAACACGCACGGCTTTGTGGTTACCGAAACGCAAGCGGTCATGTCTGGTGGGGTGAACTCCACCAGTCTGACCCTGGATGACCGTGGTGCAACGTTCAGCAACTCTGCGACCGGTGCGCCGGTCACCGTGACCGGCGTGGCCGATGGCCGTGCCGATTTTGATGCGGTGAACGTTCGCCAGTACGCCCATGCGATTGCGGCCGTTTCGGCCAGTGCACACATCCCGGCCCCGCAACCGGGCAAGGACAAGTCGGTGGGCGTGGGCGTCGGCAGCTTCATGGGCAAGACCGCGCTGGCCTTTGGTGGCAATTTCCGAGTGTCGGCCAACGCCATGATCAAGGCCAGCATTTCCTCAGGCCTGAACCGTGGCAGCAAGCCGGTGGTGGGCGTGGGTGCCGGCTGGTCCTGGTAACCTGGGGCCATCTGTCTGGTCATGGTGTAAAAGGCCGCCGTCAGGGCGGCCTTTTCTTTCGGCCAGAAGCACGGGATTGCTCCTCGTTTGAGCAATACAGTGTTCACCCCAAAGAAAACGGTAAGGGTGTCCCAGGTTTCAGGCGTACAACAGCCGCTGAAACCCCATAAACGTCTGTCGGATCTGGTCGGGTGGCCCCAAGTCAGCCGCCGCGTCCGCCAGTGCGTTGTGGTAACGCAACCGCAACAACGGGGTGAGCTTTTCGGGCGCCAGTTCATCGACGCCTTGTGTCACATACTGCCCCAGCACAAACTCGATGAACGCCTGCTGCTTGTAGCCGTACTGCCCGCTGGCCAGTGCCTTGGCATGAGCCGCCCGGTCCGCGCGCGTCTGGGTGGGTAGCGCAAAAGCCACATAGGCCAGCACATCAAACAGGTCGCTGTTTTCGGCGTCCATCACGCGCTGCATTTCGGCCAGGGGTTCGCGGCCAAAGCCCTTTTCCGCCAGACCGTCCAGCAAACCCTTGCGCGTGGTCGGGTCGGCCCATAGCGCGCGCAACTGGTCTTCGTCTTTGAAGAACTCGGGCAGGGCACCAAACAGGCTTTCCAGAAATTGCGCCGGTGACAGTGGTTTGCCATCCGGCCCCCAGAATGTGGTGACCGACATGTGCTGAATCTGTCGGGCTTTACCGTCGGCCAGCTTGATCACCAACTTTTCGAGGCGTGGCTCAGGATCGGGCTTGGGCCCAGGTGGTACGGGCTCACCCTCGCCATCAACCGTTGGCCTGGATGGTCTGGGTGTGGGTTCTGTGGGCTCAATGGGTTCGCCATCCCACTCAGGGTCGCTGAACAGGTGGTGGGCTTTGACGAAGTCCAGAATGGTGAAGTAGTCCTTCCCGTCGTACAGGCGCGTGCCCCGGCCGATGATCTGCTTGAACTCGATCATCGAATTCACCGGGCGCAGCAGCACGATGTTGCGCACGTTGCGCGCATCCACCCCGGTGGACAGCTTCTGTGACGTGGTCAGGATGGTGGGGATGGTCTTTTCGTTGTCCTGAAAGTCCCTCAAGTACTGTTCGCCCAGGGCGCCATCGTTGGCGGTCACGCGGGTGCAGTACAGCGGGTTGTTGCTGGTCGCGTGTTGGTTGATCAGATCGCGCACCAGGGCCGCATGGGCTTGTGTGGCGCAGAACACAATCGTTTTTTCGCGCTGGTCGATCATGCCCAGCATCAACTTCACGCGGTGGGCTTCGCGGTCTTTGATCTCGATGACCCGGTTGAAGTCTTTTTCCTCGTACCGGCGGCCTTGCTCCACTTGGCCCATGATCACTTCGTCGTCGGCGGTATAGACATACTCGTCCATCGTCGTCGCGATCTGCTTGACGCGAAACGGGGTCAAGAAACCGTCGTTGATGCCGTCCTTGAGGGAGTACACGTACACCGGGTCACCGAAGTAGGCGTAGGTGTCGGCGTTGATGGTGCGCTTCGGCGTGGCCGTCAGGCCCAGTTGCACCGCCGGACTGAAGTGGTTGAGGATGTCGCGCCACGAGCTCTCATCGTTGGCTCCACCGCGGTGGCATTCGTCGATGATGATCAAGTCGAAGAAGTCGGGTGGGTAATCGCCAAAGTACGGGGTGTTGCCCGGCCCGCTCATAAAAGTCTGGAAGATCGTGAAGAAGATGCTGCCGTTCTTGGGCACCCGGCCCTTTCGCTTGATCTCATCCGGCGCGATGCGCACCAGCGCGTCGTCTGGGAAGGCAGAGAAGGCGTTGTAGGCCTGGTCGGCCAGAATATTGCGGTCGGCCAGAAACAGGATGCGCGGGCGGCGCAAGCCCAACTCGTCGGGCTTGGCGCTGGCATTGCGCCAGTCGGTCAGGTTCCAGCGGGCCTGGTAAAGCTTCCACGCCAGTTGGAACGCGATGAAGGTTTTTCCGGTGCCGGTGGCCAGGGTCAGCAGCACCCGGTCGCGGCCTTCGCCTACGGCGTCCAGTACGCGCTGGATGGCCACGTCCTGGTAGTAGCGGCCCTGCCAGGTGCCGCCTTTGTCTTCAAAGGGTACGGCGGCAAACCGGTCACGCCAGGCGGCGGCAAACGCATGGGCCTGGGCATAGGTCTGCGCCCACAGCTCTTCCGGGCTGGGGAAGGTCTGCACATCGCCCTCGTCACCCTCCGTCATGTCCATTCGGTAGATGCGCTGGCCATTGGTGGCAAACGCAAAGCGCACCGCCAATTTGTGGGCATAGCTTTTGGCTTGCGCCACGCCTTCGGCACAGGGCTTGTCCCAGGCTTTGGCCTCCACCACCGCCAGCTTGGTGTTGCGGTACACCAGCACATAGTCGGCAATCTCGGCCCGTGCCCGCTGGCCAGCGCCTTGCAAACGGCCTGCGGTGATGCCATGCTCGCGCAGCACCCGGCTGCCTTCCACCACGCCCCACCCGGCAGCCTTCAGGGCGGGGTCGATGTGCTCGGCGCGGGTTTCGGCTTCGTTCATGGCTTTCCTGTTGTGAATCAAAACCCGATCAAGAAAATGCAGGCCATAAATCTGAAGGTAAGTGTTTGATTTTGTTTATTTTTCACTCTTTTTATGCCCTTTTATGTCCACAAGAATCAAAACCCGATCAAGAAATCTGTCTACCCCCCTCGCCGGTCAAAGCAAATGTGGTGCCTGGGTGTCCAACACACTCTCCGCCACAGGCCCAAAAAACTGCCGCGACAGACTGAAGAACCGGCTCAATTGCGTCCTGCTGGGCAGCAGGTCCACAGCGGCCAAGTCTGGCAGGCTCCAGCCCTTTCTGGCGTGTTCTTCAAACAATGCATCAAGCTCTGACCACCAACTCTTTCTCTGGCTCACCAGATAGGGGCTGTTCAGGTTCAGTACCTCGATGGTGTAACGGGCACGGTCTGCGTCTGCTGCATTTAGGCGCAGCCTTGGCGTGACTCTGCCGTCAGACAAGTAGGCAAAAAAACTCGCGCAGTCGGCCTGAAGTGGGGAAACAAACTTGACCATATCCACCGCATTGGGTTTGCCTTGCTTGCCGCTCGCATGCCCCCCAAACACCTCTATGCCTTGAGCTTTGGCCATTGGCAGGCCCTCTGAACTGCTGAAGGCACTGGCAATAAGGTTGTGGTAATCGAAAGTGCGGAGCGGGGCTTGGCTTTTGTTTTTCACATGTTCTACATGAAAACCCAAACCCAGAGCCTTCGCATCTACCTCGCTGTATCCGCACAGGCCAAACTGCTCAGGTAGCAAATGCTCCTCCAAAAGCTCTTCACTACCGCGGAACGCTCCCCAGCTGGCTTTTGCCTGCTCAGATGTCTGTGGTGGGTTAAGTGCCCTTTCCTGAAGCCTCCGCGAGCCCTTTCCCTGTTTGACTATATGCCTCATCCGCGAGCGCCCCCCGAACTTCCTGCTTGCCTTATGGCACGCTGCCGCGCCATGCTGCGCTGCAAGCGCGCGATTTGCTCGTGGGTATCGCCCAAACGTGCGGTCAATGCAGCCATCAGTTTGATGGCTTCAGATGTCTCGAACAAACCTTGGTCTACCAGTTCCGTCAGCCGCTTCAAATCTGGTAGCTCTGCCACTGGAGGTTGAGGGTCCACATGCATGACTTGCTGCATCACCATCCCGCTGGGCATGCCATATGTATCCGCGAGCGGCTCTGTGGCCACCATCTGGCCATCAACTCCAGGGCCCAAGACCCGCACACAGGCTTTCTCCACTGTGCTTAACACTTGAGGGCTGTGGGTTGTTACGATGAACTGCACGGCTGGAAAGGCACCGCACAAACCTTTCAATACGGTCTGTTGCCATTCCGGGTGCAGGTGCATGTCCACTTCGTCGATCAGTACCAAGCCCGGCGTTTGTTCTGCTGCCTTGGCACCAAGCTCGGGGTTGAGCTTGACCGCTCTAAAGGCCATGTCAGCCACCATGCCGATCATGTTCCGAATGCCGTCGCTCAGTAGCTCTACCGGCAGCTGCCCGTGCTCCGGGTGGTTTGCAACCAGGGTGTCTGCGTTGAATGAGTAGCTCAGGTTTCCCCAGCCGGAAGGCGCTAGGCAGACGTTGACGGCGCCGGACACTGCGGCGATGTAGGCGTCGAACTCAGTCGCTGATGGGCTTTGCCCCAACTCCGAGGCTTTCAGCCGCGCATCTTGCGCATTGCGGTTCCAGTAGCGAAACCATTCCACAAACGACTTGTAGCTGGACGCTGGGTCCAGGCAATCTGTGTAGCCAATGGTGCGCGAGCTGCGCGGCAACTTGTTCTCCATCAGCTTCTTTTGCTGCCAGAGGCGGCCCGTGCCGTAATAGGCCAACAGAGGCAGAGTGACATCTTCACCAGGGGTCCGCACAGCTTCTTGCAAGCGCTTGCCGTAGTTCACCAGCACTTTGGCATCTTTAATGGTGGTTTTGGCCTTGGTGGGGCCAGCCAGCCCGCGCTTCCAAACCACGCGCTCACCGCCGAGGTCTGTCTGAGCGACGGGCAGCGAGCCCTCAGCCTCCAACCGAACGCCCTGTGGTGCGTACTCCATCTCAATCGCTGCTGTATCTCTTACCTTATGAAGCCGAATGTCGGTGGGGGAAAAATGCCGGCCCACGCCCTCATCAAACGCGCCCAGAAAAGGCCCCATGGCTACTGCAACTGCGTCCAGCACCGAGGTCTTACCCGCCCCATTGGTTGCCACCAGGACCGTCAACTGCTCGTGAAAGCTGACATCCAAGCTGGTGAAGCAGCGGTAGTCCCGTACATGCAGGCGATGAAGGCGAAGATGCGTAGAGCTCATGGATATATTGTCTACTGTCACAACTGCCCGCTGAAGGCCTGGTGCAGCAGGGATTTTTTGAGTTCGTCAAGGGCGGTGAGCTTGCGCTGGTATGTTTCCACCAATTGATCGGTAGCGGCCTTCAATTCAATAAAACGTTTCACGGCCATGTCCTGCTCCTGCTTGGGCGGGACAGGCAGGGTCAACTGGCGCAAGTCGCGTATGTTGATCTGCATCAGTGCAGTGCCGTAGGTTTTCGCCTGGATCTGCATCTGAACAGGCTCTGAACGCATCAGGCAATATCCGAAATCCTGCGAGATTTGCGCCTCATCGAAGCGGATGGGCACGATGCCTCGGGTCACATTGGCGCCAGCGAGTTCGCTGTCAGCCATGGCCAGCGCACCGGTGGTACCGCGCACGCAGAGCAGGATGTCGTTGCCCTTTAGCGTTGTCCGCTCATACGATTTCGCAAGGGCTGGGTCGATGCGCTTCAGTCCATCGAGCATGACCACACCATCGTTCAAGTCCACCGGTCGCACGATGGGCAGCCCACCGGCTACTTCGTCACCAGGCTGCACGATGCCGTACGACAGGCTGCAACCCGATTCAGCCACCTCTTCGAGAGTCGTGGTACGGCTGATCGGGGCCAACTGGTTCAGAACCGCCGCGCTGAGGCGCCCGAACAACTCCCGGGCGTTTTGCAGGTTCTTCTCAGCGTTGGCCTTGGCGATGGCGATGCCCTCGAAGGCTTCGTCGAGGATAGCGACGATGCGGTGTTGTTCGGCCAGAGACGGGTATCCGACTTTGATAGCCTTGTACGCATCGCCGTTGAGATTACGGATGCCAGTCGAATGACTTTGCATCACCTCAGTGCGGCCCGACACATATACCCAGTAGAGGTACTTGTGCAGGAATCTAGCATCCAGCGCGGATGGGTCCGAAATTCTGATGGCAGCTGTGAAATTGCTGAACGAAAAGTCCCCTTCGGTCTTGTCGAAAAGCACAACACGGCCAACAGGCTGCTTGGGACCGCCGCCCGACTTCTCCAGAATTAAGTCCCCGAATTGCAGTCGGCGCTTCGCAAACTTCTTAGCCTCCACGTCAAGATAGGCAATGTCGGAGTCATCGAGGTCACCTTCTTTGGTGAAGTTTGTGTTTCTGATCACGCCGACGTGCACAAACGGCGGCTCTTCGCCCTTCCACAGTCCATTGATGAATTGTGTCAATTCGCCAAGCGGTGCAATTTGCCAACCGGCTTTCACAACAGCCCCCGAATGACCGCCAACACCTCCGCACTCTCCGCATCCAGCGCCGCAATCTCATCCAGAATTTCCGCCGGTGAGCGCAGCGCCACCACCTGCCCGCCATTCGGGTTTTTCACCGACAGGTCATAGGTCGAGGTATCGATGCCCGCCACATCCACGCTCCAGCTCTTGGGCGTGTCGGCGAAGGTGGCTTGCTGCGCTACAAAGTCGGCCAGGTCGTCGTCGTTCAGCGGGTTGGTTTTGCCTAGGCTGCGGCCCGGGTCCAGTTGGTAGAACCACACCTTCTGGGTCGGCTCGCCCTTGGTGAAGAACAGCACCACGGTTTTGACGCCTGCGCCTTGGAAGGTGCCGCCCGGGCAATCCAGCACCGTGTGCAGGTTGCAGCTTTCCAGCAGCAGCTTGCGTAGGCTGACGCTGGCGTTGTCGGTGTTGCTCAGAAACGTGTTCTTGATGACGATGGCCGCCCGGCCCCCGGCACGCAGACTTTTGATGAAGTGCTGCATGAACAGGAAGGCGGTTTCCCCGGTCTTGATGGGGAAGTTCTGCTGCACCTCTTTGCGCTCTTTGCCACCAAAGGGCGGGTTGGCCAGGATGACATCGTAGCGGTCCCGCTCCTGAATGTCGTTGATGTTTTCGCCCAGCGTGTTGGTGTGGACGATGTTGGGCGCCTCGATGCCGTGCAGGATCATGTTCATGATCCCGATCACGTAGGCCAGGCTCTTTTTTTCCTTGCCGTAGAAGGTGCGCTTTTGCAGCGTTTCCAGGTCGTTGGCCTTGGTGGCCTGCGGCGCCAGGTAATCGTAGGCTTCGCACAAGAAGCCCGCCGAACCACAGGCTGCGTCGTAGATGCGTTCGCCAATCCGGGGCTTGAGCACCTGGATCATGGCGCGGATGAGTGGGCGCGGGGTGTAGTACTCGCCGCCGTTGCGCCCGGCGTTGCCCATGTTCTTGATCTTGGCTTCGTACAGGTGCGACAGCTCGTGCTTTTCGGCCTGGGAGCGAAAGCGCAGTTCGTCCACCAGGTCGATCACGTCGCGCAGGTTGTAACCGCTCTGGACTTTGTTCTTGATCTCGCTGAAGACCTCGCCGATCTTGTATTCGATGGTCTGCGGCCCGCTGGCCCGTTGCTTGAACCCGGCCAGGTAGGGAAACAGCCGCTGGTTGACCATGTCGCGCAGGTCGTCACCAGTGGCAGCGCGATTCAGGTCGATCTTGCCGTTGGCGTCTTTGGGGGCAGCCCACTGGCTCCAGCGGAACGGCTCGGCCAGGATGTACTGGTACTCGCGGCCTTCGAGCTCAGCCTCCATGGCCTTGTCAGCCTCCAGCGCGTCCAGGTATTTGAGGAACAGCAGCCACGACGACTGCTCGGTGTAGTCCAGTTCGCTGGTGCAGCCTGCGTCTTTGTGCAGGATGTCGTCGATGTTTTTGAAGGATTGCTCGAACATGCCCTGAGTCTTCTTGTTACCCGTATCCGGTAAAAGACCCATAGATTACACGGTTCGATGGCGTCGGGGCTTTGCAATCGAATCGGCATTGTTCTGTTGGTGCCGGAAAGAGGAATCGAACCCCCGACCTTCTCATTACGAATGAGCTGCTCTACCGACTGAGCTATTCCGGCCACCACTTACCGGCTTCCCGGTAAGTCAGCCTTAAATTATAGCTTGGCCTCAGGCCTCCATGTGGTAGGAGGTGACGCGTTCCACCTCGTGCCGGGAGCCCAGAATCACGCTGACGCGTTCGTGCAACGCCTGTGGCTGGATGTCGAGGATGCGCCGGCGGCCGTTGGTGGCTGCGCCGCCAGCCTGCTCCACCAGCCAGCCCATGGGGTTGGCCTCGTACATGAGGCGCAGCTTGCCGGGCTTGTTCGGCTCCCGCTTGTCCCAGGGGTACATGAAAATGCCCCCGCGAGTCAGAATGCGATGCACGTCCGCCACCATGGAGGCGATCCAACGCATGTTGAAATCTTTGCCGCGCGGGCCTTCCTTGCCGGCCAGGCATTCGTCGACATAGCGTTTCACCGGGGTATCCCAGTGGCGCATGTTGCTCATGTTGATGGCGAATTCCTGGGTGTCCGGCGGAATCTGCACGTTTTCCTGGGTCAGCACCCAGGAGCCCTGTTCACGGTCAAGGGTGAACATCACCACGCCGTTGCCCACGGTCAGCACCAGTGTGGTCTGCGGGCCATACAGGCAATAGCCAGCGGCCACCTGCTGATGACCAGCCTGCAGGAAGTCGGTTTCGCACACCGGGTCGACGCGGGTCGGGTCCTCGTTGCGGCGGCGCAGCACCGAGAAGATGGTGCCGATGCTCACGTTCACATCGATGTTGCTGGAACCATCGAGCGGGTCGAACAGCAGCAGGTATTCGCCTTGCGGGTAACGGTTGGGCACCACGTAGATGCCTTCCATTTCCTCGGAAGCCATGGCGGCCAGGTGCCCGCCCCATTCGTTGGCGTCGATCAGCACCTCGTTGGCGATGATGTCGAGTTTTTTCTGGACTTCGCCCTGGACGTTTTCGCTCCCGGCGCTGCCCAGCACTTCGCCCAGCGCGCCTTTGTTGACGCTGATGGCAATGCGCTTGCAGGCGCGTGCCACCACTTCGATGAGCAGGCGCAATTCAGGCGGGATGAGACCGTGGACGCGCTGTTGTTCGACCAGGTAGCGGGTGAGTGAGGGGCGTGAGGTCATGCCGTTTCCTGTGGGGTGGAGTTCAATCTGCCAGGGCGCGCGTGACCACCTCGCGCACATCGTTGCTCAGGGCGTCGTGGGCGGCCACGCGGGCAATGGCTTCGCGAGCCGCACTGCGGTAAGGCTCGGCGAGTTTCTTCCAGCGGTCGAGTGCGCGGGCCAGCCGGGCGGCCACCTGCGGGTTGAAGCCGTTGATCTCGATGACCCGCTCGCTCCAGAACACGTAGCCGGCGGCATCGACCCGATGGAAGGCGCCCGGGTTGGCGTGGCAGTATGTGCTGATGACGCTGCGTGCCCGGTTGGGGTTGCGCAGGTGGAAGTCGGGGTGCTGCATCAGCTGCCTGACCTGGGGCAGGATGTTGCCGCCCCGGTCGGGGGCGCCGACCTGGAGCGCAAACCACTTGTCGAGCACCAGGTCATCATGCTGGAACAAGGCATGGAAGCGCTTGAGGGCGTCCTGCGCCAGCGCATGGCCGCTCACCACCAGCGCCTGCAGGGCGTTGAAGCGGTCGGTCATGTTGCTCGCGTCCTTGAAGCGCTGGTAGGCCTTGCCGGGCCATACCGGGTTGCCGTTGTCGTGGGCGGCGATGCACAGCATCTGCAGCGCCAGGCCGGCCAGGGCACGGCGCCCGCTGGAGGTGGCGTCGGGCCGGTAGGCGCCGTTGTCTTTGTGGGCGTCGTGGGCGTGCATCCAGTCGTCATGCAGGGCATGGGCCAGCTGGTTGCGCATGGCTTCGCGAACGGTGTGGATGCGCTGGGGGTCCACCACGTCGAGTTGCTCGGCCAGATAGGTTTCGGCGGGCAGGGTGAGCACCAGTTCCTTGAACGCCGCATCGAGCTCGGGGTGGCGCAGCACGGCGCGCATCGCATCCAGATAAGCGTGGTCAAGGATGTTTGCATGCACCGGACCCTCGGCGCGGATGGCCGCCAGCGCGAGGCGCATCGCCAGGCGCTGACCCGCTTCCCAGCGGTTGAAGGGGTCGGTGTCATGGGCCAGCAACGTGAGCAACTGGGCGTCGGTGATTTCCTGCTCGAGAATCACCGGGGCGCTGAAGCCGCGCAGCAGCGAGGGCACCGGTTCGCTGTCGAGGTTGACAAAGGTGAAGGTTTCGCTGGTTTGCGTGAGCACCAGGGTGCGACTGCCGGTTTCGGCATGGCTCCAGTGCGCCAGTTGCAGGGGCAATGCCTGACCCTGGACATTCAGCAGGCCCAGCGACACCGGTATCACAAAGGGCTCCTTGACCGGCTGCCCAGGCGTGGCGGGGCAGGTCTGAGACAGGGTGAGGGTGTAGGTGCGCTCGGCGGCGTTGTAAGCACCTTCGGCTTTCACGCGAGGGGTACCGGCCTGGCTGTACCAGCGCTTGAATTGGGGCAGCAGGCGGGCGAGATCGCTGTCGGGGTTGGCGTCGGCCATGGCCTGGGCAAAGTCGTCGCAGGTCACGGCCTGGCCGTCGTGCCGCTCGAAGTACAGTTTCATGCCCCGGGCAAAGCCTTCGCGTCCGACCAGGGTTTGCTGCATGCGCACCACCTCGGCGCCTTTTTCGTAGACGGTGACGGTGTAGAAGTTGTTGATTTCGGCGTACTGGTCGGGCCGCACCGGGTGGGCCATGGGCCCCGCATCTTCCGGGAACTGGGCGGTGCGCAGCACCCGCACGTCTTCAATGCGCTTGACGGCGCGGGCCGATTGGCTGCCCGCCATGTCCATGCTGAATTCCTGGTCACGGAAGACGGTCAGGCCTTCCTTCAGGCTCAACTGGAACCAGTCGCGGCAGGTGACGCGGTTGCCCGTCCAGTTGTGGAAGTACTCGTGGGCAACCACACTTTCCACGTTGCCGAAGTCGGTGTCGGTGGCGGTGGCAGGGCTGGCCAGCACGTACTTCGTGTTGAAGATGTTGAGGCCCTTGTTTTCCATGGCGCCCATGTTGAAGTCGCTGGTGGCGACGATCATGAAGCGCTCCAGGTCCAGCGGCAGGCCGAAGCGGGCTTCGTCCCAGGCGATGGAGGCCATGAGGGACTGCATGGCGTGCTCGGTCTTGTCGAGGTCACCGCGGCGCACGTACACCTGCAGGGTGTGTTCGGTGCCGCTGCGGCTGATGATTTTCTGCTCGCGGTGGACCAGGTTGCCGGCGACCAGGGCAAACAGGTAGCAGGGTTTTTTGTGCGGGTCCACCCACCGGGCGTAGTGGCGCCCACCGTCCAGCACGCCTTGCTCCACCAGGTTGCCGTTGCTCAGCAGCACCGGGTAGGCGGCCTGGTCAGCGCGCAGCGTCACCGTGAAGCTGGCCATCACGTCGGGGCGGTCCAGGAAGTAGGTGATGCGCCGAAAGCCTTCGGCCTCGCACTGCGTGAAGAAGGTGCCCTGGCTCACATACAAACCCATGAGCTGGGTGTTCTTGGCAGGGTTGCAGGTGGTGAAGATCTCCAGTTCGAAGGGCTCTTCGCCCTCGGGCAGTTTTTCCAGCACGAGCTGGTGGCCATCCATCTTGAAGCTGGTGCCTGCACCGTTCACCAGCACGCGGGCGAGGTTGAGCTCTTCGCCGTCGAGCCGCAAGGCTTGGGCGGGTACCGCGGGGTTGCGGCGCAGGCGCATGCGGTTGAGCACGCGGGTCTTGGCCGGGTCCAGGTCAAAAGTGAGATCCACCGCATCGATGAGATACGGCGGTGCGGTGTAGTCTTCGCGCTTCACCACGGTGGTGGGGCCTTCACGCAGAGAGGTCATGGGTCAGACGCCTTGTTTCAGAGAGGCTTCGATGAAGGCGTCCAAATCGCCGTCGAGCACTTTCTGGGTGTTGGAGATTTCGACGTTGGTGCGCAGGTCCTTGATGCGGCTCTGGTCCAGCACGTAGGAGCGGATCTGGTGCCCCCAGCCCACGTCGGTTTTGGTGTCTTCGAGCTTCTGCTGGGCTTCCATGCGCTTGCGCATTTCGTAGTCGTACAGCTTGGCGCGCAGGCGCTGCCAGGCCATGTCGCGGTTGCTGTGCTGGCTGCGGCTGTCTTGACACTGCACCACCAGATTCGTGGGGATATGGGTCAGGCGAACAGCCGAATCGGTCTTGTTGATGTGCTGACCGCCTGCGCCACTGGCGCGGTAGGTGTCCACACGCACGTCTGCCGGGTTGATGTTGATCTCGACGGAGTCATCGATTTCCGGGTACACGAACACCGATGCGAACGAGGTGTGGCGGCCCCCCGAACTGTCGAACGGCGACTTGCGTACCAGGCGGTGGACGCCGGTTTCGGTGCGCAGCAGGCCGTAGGCGTAGTCGCCCTCGATCTTGATGGTTGCGCTCTTGATGCCCGCGGTGTCACCCGGGGTTTCGTCTTCGAGCGTGGCCTTGAAACCCTGGCGTTCGGCGTAGCGCAGGTACTGACGCAGCAGCATGCTGGCCCAGTCGCAGGCTTCGGTGCCACCGGCGCCAGCCTGGATGTCGAGGAAGCAGTTGTTCGGGTCGGCCGGCTGGTTGAACATCCGGCGGAATTCGAGCTTTTCCACATCGGCGGCCAGTTTCAGGGCCTCGCCTTCGATGGTCTCCAGCCCGGCCTCGTCATCATCGGCAGCGGACATCTCGAACAGCTCGGTGTTGTCGGACAGCTCACCGGTCAGTCGGTCAAGCACCAGGACGACGTCTTCCAGGGATCGCTTTTCCTTGCCCAGTTCCTGGGCACGCTTGGGGTTGTCCCAGACGGTGGGGTCTTCCAGCGCGGCATTGACTTCGCTCAGTTTGCGGGACTTGGCATCGTAGTCAAAGATACCTCCGTAACTCGACGACCCGCTCGGTGAGGTCGTTGAGTCGGGTGGAGATGGCGTTGACGCGTTCGGCTTCCATGTTCAGATCTCTTGTTGCTTGGACCAAACCTTCGATTTTCGCACGGTCAGGGGCGTTCGGATGACAAAAAGGTTTCCAGCAGGCGGGCCAGCACCGCGGGCTGGTCGTGGTGGAGCATGTGGCCGGCATCGTTCACGGTTTCGCGCCGGCACTGCGGGATGGCTTTGAGGCGTTCATGGAATTCGGCCCGGGTGTATTCGCCCTGTCTGAACCACTGGGCCAGGCTGTCGTCAGACGCCTCCACGACCAGCACCGGTGCCGTGATGCGCTTCCAGATTTCCTGCACCTCTTCGAGCCGGTAGAGCTGCGCATGAATGACCTTGTGAGCGGGGTCGCCGAGAATTTCCCACTGCCCCTCGGGATTCGGCGCGGCCCAGTGGTGGGCCAGCCAGAGCGCCTGTTCGGCAGCCAGTCGGGGGTTGGTTTTCATGAGGCGCCGTGCCACTGCATTGACGCTGTCGTAGGTTTTCAGGGTGAGATCGCCGCAGCGCACGTCTGCCAGTGCATCCAGCCATTTGGCATAGCGCCCGGGCGCCTGACTGGGTCGGCTCGCGGGCATGCCGAAGCCTTCCAGGTTGACCAGTCGCCGGATGCGCTGAGGGCGGATGCCGGCATACATCATGGCCACATTGCCCCCCATGCTGTGCCCGACCAGGTCAATCGGCGCATCGGCTTCGCGCCCCGCACGGGTGTTGATCTGGGCGATGAGCTGATCCAGATCGGCCAGGTAATCGGCAAACCAGTAATGATCGGCGTCGCCATAGTGGCTGGGGTGGGAACTGCTCACACGGGACTGCCGGCTTTGCCCGAACCCGCGCCAGTCGGGTGCCACCACATGACGACCGGCCAGACCGGTGCTGGCCATGGCATCCACCATGAACTGCCAGGAGGCCGCAACGTCCATCCAGCCATGCACGAGCATCAGCAAAGGCTGATCAGACGGTTCGCTGCCCCAGTGACGCAGGTGATACGTGTGCGACCGGATGGGGATGAATTCCGAACAGGAAGGGGTGAGAATTGGGTACATTGACCGAATTATTCAGGAGACCACGCATGAAAGTCAGTCAACCCAGAGACGGCTATGCAAGCCTTCATGCCTCGTTTGGCTGGGAGGTGCCGGAACACTTCAACATGGCCGAGGTCTGTTGCCGACGCTGGTCCGCTCACAGGCAGACCGCTGCCCGGACGGCGGTGGTGGATGATGGGCCTGGTCGCGATCCGGTGGCGCACACCTATGCCGAGCTGGCCGAGGCGGCCAACCGCCTGTCAAATGCCTTGCGGCTGCTGGGCGTGCGGCACGGGGATCGCGTCGCGATTGTTCTGCCGCAGCGGTTCGAGACGGCGGTGGCCTACATGGCGGTGTTGCAGATGGGGGCCGTGGCCATGCCGCTGTCGCAACTGTTTGGCCCGGAAGCGCTCGAGTTCCGCCTGCAGGACAGCGCGGCCGTGCTGGCCCTGGTGGACGATGCCACTGGCCCTGCGGTTCAGGCGGTTCGGGCGCAGTGCCCGGCCTTGCGGCACGTGATCGGGATGACGGGGGCCTTTGATACGGACGTGATCGATTGGCCCGCTGCCCAGGGTGGCCTGCGCAAACGCTTTGATCTCGAGCCCACCCGGGCCGATGACCCGGCGGTGCTCATCTACACCAGCGGCACCACAGGCAACCCCAAGGGCGCGCTGATCCCGCACCGAGCGCTCATCGGCAACCTGACCGGATTTGTCTGCAGCCAGAACTGGTTCGGCTTTGACCCGGCCGATGCCCGCAAGCCCTCCCACGCGGTGTTCTGGAGCCCGGCTGACTGGGCCTGGACTGGTGGCCTGATGGATGCCTTGCTCCCCACGCTGTACTTCGGGCGGCCGATCGTGGCGTGGAATGGCCGTTTTGCACCGGAGACGGCCTTTGAACTCATGCAGCGGCATCGGGTGACCCACACTTTTCTGTTCCCGACCGCCTTGAAAGCGATGATGAAAGCCTGCCCGGAGCCGCGTTCAGGCTACCGTTTGCAACTGAAGGCCATCATGAGCGCGGGCGAGGCGGTGGGTGACGCGGTGTTTGGCTATTGCCGCGATCAACTGGGGGTGACCGTCAACGAGATGTTCGGCCAGACCGAGATCAATTACGTGGTGGGCAACTGTGCCCGCCTGTGGCCGCCGAGGCCAGGCAGCATGGGCAAAGGCTATCCGGGTCACCGGGTGGCCGTGATCGATGACGACGGCCAGGAATGCCCCCCGGGGGTGCCGGGCGAGGTGGCCGTGCACCGCCGGGATGTGCATGGCGATCTGGATCCGATCTTTTTCCTGGGCTACTGGAACAACGAGCAGGCCACCCTGGCGAAATTCACCGGCGACCCGCTCGACAGCTGGTGCCGGACCGGTGACATGGCCATTCGGGACGAAGACGGTTATCTCTGGTACCAGGGGCGGGCTGACGACATGTTCAAATCAGCGGGCTACCGCATCGGCCCCAGCGAGATCGAGAACTGTCTGGTCAAGCATCCGGCCGTGGCGAATGCGGCGGTGGTGCCCAAGCCCGATGAACAGCGGGGTGCGCTGGTGAAAGCCTATGTGGTGCTGGCACCGGCATTCGCTCAGCGCCGCGCGCGGTGTGTCCATCCCCAGACGGAATTCGACGATGCTCTGATGGCCGAATTGCAGGAACACGTCAAGGGACGACTGGCGCCTTATGAATATCCGAAAGCCATCGAATTCATCGATGCCCTGCCCATGACCACCACCGGCAAGGTGCAACGTCGGGTGTTGCGCTTGCAGGAAGAGGCGCGCGCCGAGCTCAAAAACGACGTGACACGCTGAACATGAGGGCAGCGCTGCCGAGAATCTTCCATTCGACAGCGGTTCGGTCGGTCAATCGATAGCCTATAGTCGGAATGATGGCCGGTGAAAAACCCTCGACGTTCAGCGGGACTTTGTCCTCATGTGGCTCCACATACCCGTAAAGGATGCCCGCTGTCACAGACGCAAACCAGTTAGGAAGTCGCGTCGACAGTTGTGGCCATGACCAGCCCGTGAAAGCATATAGGGAGGGTTGCCCGAACGAATTGCTGAAAACAGCGATGCCACACGAGCGGTCATTAGGCAGGTGTCGCTTCAAACCCAGCAAAATCACTTCGCGGTGCTCCTCGGAGTCCCGCCAGTGATGGGTGTAGGGTGAGAAAAAGAATGTCTGGTTTTGGCCCTCAGCCTCGCGCTCAAAACCCGGGCAGGGTGACCAGCCAGAGGCGGACGCTGGCAAGGTATAGATGCACAAAACGGTGAGCAACAAGGTTGCTTGAAAGCTGGTCTTGAACATGAAACTCTGATCTGGACCCTTTGCCAAGGTTCCCGGAGCGGATCAGGCAGCCATGATGACTGGCCCCCCCTTCTGAATGGCACGCTGATATGCCGGGCGTTGCCGAACCTTGTTCAGCCAGCCATGAAGTGCCGGATAGTCGCTCCCGGCCAAGGCTCGGGACAGCGCAGCCTCCACCGCAAAACTCATCTGGAAATCCGCCAGGGTGAGGTGGTCGCCCGCAAACCAGGGTCTGCGGGACAGTTCCTGGTCCATGAAGGGCAGGGCAGTAGCCAGGTTCGGATCGATCAGTTTCTGCTGTACCTGCTGGCAGATCGCCCGGGCAATCGGCTTGACAAAAAACGGCATGGGCTGCTTGGGAATGCTCATGAACACCAGTTTCATGAGCAACCAGTTCATCAGTGAGCCTTCTGCGTAATGCATCCAGAAGCGGCAACGCAGGTATGCCGGCGTGCCTTTGGCCGGCACCAGTTGAGCCAGATCGGGTGGCGCCTGATCGGCATAGGTGTCACCGAGGTATTCGAGGATGGCGCCCGATTCCGCCACCACCAGGGAACCATGGGTGATGACCGGGGATTTGCCCAGCGGGTGAATCGCTTTCAGCTCGGGGGGAGCCAGCCGGGTTTTGGGGTCACGCCGGTAGGTTCTGAGCTCGTAAGGCACCCCCAGTTCCTCCAGCAGCCAGAGCACGCGGTGTGAGCGCGAGGTTTCCAGGTGGTGGACGATCAGAGGGGGTGTGGTCATGGGGTTCAACCTGTGTTGCGGAGTCCGGCGGCAATGCCGTTGATGGAAATGTGGATGCCGCGCTTGACTTTTTCGGCCTGACTGCCGGCGCGGAAACGACGGATCAACTCTACCTGCAAATGGTGCAGTGGGTCGATGTAAGGGAAACGGTGTTCGATGGAACGGGCCAGAGCCGGGTTGTCGGCCAGCCGGCTGCTCTGACCGGTCAGGGTTTCCAGCGCCTGGTGGGTCAGGTGCCATTCGGCTTCGATGGCCGTGAAAATCCGTTTGCGCTGCTTCGCATCGGGAACCAGATCGGCATAGCGACGCGCCAGCGACAGATCGCTTTTGGCCAGCACCATGTCCATGTTCGACAGCAAGGTCCGGAAAAATGGCCACTGGCGCACCATCTGCTGCAGCATCCGGTTGGCGGCGGCTTCGCCCATGTCGCGTTGCAACTGGGCCACGGCGCTGCCCAGGCCGAACCAGCCGGGCAGGGTGAGGCGACACTGGCCCCAGCTGAAGCCCCAGGGAATCGCGCGCAGGTCTTCGATGCGCTGCGAGGGTTTGCGAGAGGCAGGGCGGGAACCGATGTTGAGTTCTGCGATTTCGCGGATCGGCGTGGCGTTGAAAAAGTAGTCGGTGAAACCCGGCGTCTGGTAAACCAGCGCCCGGTAGGCGGCCATGCTGGCTTGCGACAGCCGCTCGGCGGCCTCCAGAAATCGCGGTGGAACCGGTTTGCCGGCAGGCAGGAGCGTGGCTTCCAGCGTGGCGGCCACCAGGGTCTCCAGATTGCGGCGGCCGATGTCGGGGTTGGCGTACTTCGAGCCAATGACTTCGCCTTGCTCGGTCAGGCGAATCTGGCCGCGTACCGTGCCCGCAGGTTGCGCGAGGATGGCCTCGTAGCTTGGCCCCCCGCCACGGCCGACCGTGCCGCCGCGGCCATGGAAGAGCCGCAAGCACAGTGGCTGCCCCAGTTCCGTCGAGAGTCGATCAAACAATTCGGCCAGCGCGGTTTCGGCCCGGTACAGCTCCCAATTGCTGGTGAAGATGCCACCGTCCTTGTTGCTGTCGGAATAGCCCAGCATCACGTCCTGTTCGTGGTACTCGAAGGGGCCGCCCCGCTGCACCATGGCGGCGATGCCGGGCAGGCGGTAGAACGCTTCCATGATGCCGGGGGCGTTACGCAGGTCTTCGATGGTCTCGAACAGCGGAACCACGATCAGTTCGGCGCGCGCGTCCTGGTCCAGGGTGCCGTGCAGCAGGCCGGTTTCTTTCTGGAGCAGCAGCACCTCGAGCAGGTCGCTGACGGTTTCGGTGTGGCTGATGATGGCATGCCGGATGGCCGTGGCACCGTACCGGAGCCGGCATTCACGGGCCGCTTCAAAGATGGCCAGTTCGCTCAGCGTGTGGGCCAGGTAGCTGGCGTGCGGAATGCGCAGGGGCCGTGCATCGTTGAGCAATTGCAACAGCAGTTGCTGTTTGCGGGTTTCGCTGAGGGCGGTGTAGTCCGGTTCCAGCCGAGACACGGCCAGCAGATCGGCAATGGCCAGCTCATGCTGGTCGGAGCTCTGGCGCAGATCCACGGTAGCCAGATGAAAGCCAAACACCTCGACCGTGCGAATGAGCGGCTGGAGTCGCGGCACGGCCAGGGCGGAGCAGCCTTGCACCCGCAGACCCTGCTCGATCGTGCGAAGGTCATCCAGAAATGGCTCGGCGCCGGCGTAAGGGTCCTGTGGTGCCACCGCATGGCGTGCCGCTTCGCCGCCGCTGAGCTGTCGCAGGTTGGCGGCCAGGCGGGCATACATGCCCGTCAGCGCCCGGCGATAGGGCTCATCTTGCCGGTGGGCGTTGGTGTCGGGGGAGCGGTCGGCCAATGCCTGCATGGCCTCGGGCACGGGCAACAACATGGCCGACAGCGACAGTTCGGCCCCCAGGCGATGCACTTCGGTGAGGTAGTGCCGCAGCACCACATCGGCTTGCCGCTGAAGGGCGAGCCGGAGGGTGGCTGCCGTCACGTTCGGGTTGCCATCGCGGTCGCCCCCTATCCACTGGCCCATGCGAAAAAACGGTGCCACCGCTTGACCTTCCAGGGCCTCCTCGATGCTCTGGTAGAGCCGGGGGATTTCGGGCAGAAACGTGCTCTGGTAATAGCCCATCGCGTTGTCGATTTCATCGGCCACGGTCAGCTTGGTGAACCGCAGCAAGCGTGTGTGCCACAACTGGATCACGCGGGCACGCATGAGCGCTTCGTTGTCGGCAAGGGCGCGCGGAAGGATGAGGGTGTCACGCTCGGCCAGCAGACGGGCGATGTCGCGCTCGGCGTCCAGAATGCTTTTGCGCTGCACCTCGGTGGGGTGGGCGGTGAGCACGGGTGAGACATGCGCCTGCGCGAGCAACTGGGCAACCTGCGACGGGGCCAGGCCAGCCTGTTTCAGCCGTTGCCAGGTATGAGCGAGGCTGCTGGGCTGGACATGACCGGCTTGTTCATGGATGGCCCGGCGGCGGATGTGGTGCCGGTCTTCGGCCAGATTGGCCAGGTGGCTGAAGTAGGTGAAAGCCCGGATCACACTCACGGCCTGGTCGTCGGTGAGCGATTTCAGCAGCTTTTTCAGCGCCTTGTCGGCCGATTCATCGGCTTGTCGCCGGTAAGCCACCGACAGTTGACGGATGCGTTCGATCAGCTCGTAGGTGGACTCGCCCTCGTGTTCCCGGATCACATCGCCGAGCAGTCGACCCAGCAGGCGGATGTTCTCGATCAGCGGCTGATCTTTGGAAGGAGCGAGTGATCGGTCGGCCATGAGCAGGACTTTCGGCGGTTCAGGGTTGGAGCAGACGTTCCAGTCTGACGGCATCGGCGCAGAAGGCCCGGATGCCTTCGGCCAGTTTTTCGGTGGCCATGGCGTCTTCGTTGAGGGCGAGGCGGAAAGAGGGTTCGTTGAAGGCGATGGCCGGGTTGTCCATCTGCCGCGCGGCTTCGGCATGCAAGGCGCATGCCAGCGGAGCCTCGCTGGCGGCGAGCTGGGCCAGCAGTTCGGGACTGATGGTGAGCAGATCACAACCCGACAGCGCGACGATCTGCCCCACATTCCGGAAGCTGGCGCCCATCACCTGGGTTTCGACGCCGTGGCGCTTGTAGTATTCAAAGATGCGCCGGACAGACTGCACCCCAGGGTCGTTGGCGCCCGATTGTCCCGCTTCGTCCCATTGTGCCCCGGCCTGCTTCTTGGCCCAGTCGTAGATGCGCCCGACGAAAGGCGAAATCAGCCGCACACCGGCCTGCCCGCAGGCCACCGCCTGACAGAACGAAAACAGCAGCGTGAGGTTGGTGCGGATGCCCTGCTGCTCCAACTGCCGCGCGGCTTGTATCCCTTCCCAGGTGGCCGCGACCTTGATCAGCACCCGTTCGGGCGTGATCCCTTCGGCCTGATACAGGGCCATCAGACGCTGAGCGCGGGCGATGGTGGCTTCGGTGTCAAAGCTGAGGCGGGCATCCACCTCGGTGGACACCCGGCCCGGCACCACCGCCAGGATCTCACAGCCAAAACGCACCAGCAGGCGGTCCACCACTTCGTCCAGCGATCGCTGCCCGCACATCGCTTGGGCCGCCTTCAGCAGTGAGGCGTATTCGGGTTTCTGGACCGACTTCAGGATGAGCGACGGGTTGGTGGTGGCGTCCTGCGGCCGGTACTGCGCCATTTGCAGAAAGTCGCCGGTGTCGGCCACCACGGTGGTGTATTGCTTGAGGGCGTCGAGTTGGTTCATGGGAGGCAAGGAAATCGGGTTCAGACCAGCGGGACGGTCAGCTGGCGGATGACGGGCTGGGTGTCGGGTCGCACCCCACGCCACCAGGCAAACGCTTCGGCCGCCTGCTCGACCAGCATCCCCACGCCGTCGGCCAGGTGACGCACGTTTGAGCGTTGAGCCAGTTGCAGGAAGGGTGTGAGGCCTTTGCCATAGACCATGTCGTAGGCCAGCCCGTTGGCATCCAGGGCCGTGACGGGCAGGGGGGGCAGATCGGCGGTGAGACTGGCCGACGTGGCATTGATCACGATGTCGAAGGCATCCGAGTGCAGATCTGGATAGCCGCCACCTTCGAGCACCTGGGTGGAAGCGCCCTGATCGTGAAAAAAACCGACCAGATCCATCGCTTTGTCCACCGTGCGGTTGGCCACGAACAGACGGGCTGGCGCCTCGGCCAGCAGCGGCAGGATGGCGCCTCGGGTGGCGCCACCGGCACCCAGCAACAGCACGCGTTTGCCCTGGACGGCATGCCCCAGGTTGTGCACGATGTCACGCACCAGGCCCACCCCATCAAAGTTCTGGGCAAGACAAAGGTCGCCTTCGAATTTGAGTGCATTGGCGGCGCCGGCGGCCCGGGCGCTTTCGGCCAGGTCGGTGGCGTAGGCGCAAGCGTCGGTTTTGAAAGGGACCGTCACATTCAGGCCCAGACCGCCCTCCGCCCGGAAACGGTCGACCGTTGCCGCAAACTGCCCCAAGGTGCCTTCGATTTTTTCGTAAGTCAGGACCTGCCCCGTGGCCTGTGCAAAGGCCTGGTGGATCAGCGGAGACTTGCTGTGCTGGATGGGCTTGCCGATGACGGCGTAACGGTCCATGGCTCGGGGGGGGGGTGGGTGTAATGGAAAAAATCGTGTCATTGTCGCTGATTCATCCCCAAGACTTTTGAACGGCATCGTCGTCCGGAATGAATGATTTTCACGAGCCATCGAATTACATTCATGTCATGGAAAATCCGATGGAAACCGCTGTTTCGGCGATGCCCGCCCGCGTGCCCGCGCTGTTCGTCTCCCACGGCTCACCCATGATGGCGCTGGAACCGGGCGTCACCGGGGGCTTGTGGGCAGCACACGGCAAAGAAGTCGTGGCACATCACGACCTGCGTGGCGTCGTCGTGCTCTCGCCGCACTGGATGACGCGCGGCCTGTCCATCACTGGCCATCCGGCGCCAGCCACCTGGCACGATTTCGGGGGCTTTCCGGATCCGCTCTACGCCATCCAGTACCCGGCGCCTGGCTCACCCGCACTCGCTTCAGCGGTTCAGTCAGTGTTGGCGGCGCACGGCATGCCGGCGGCCATCGACCCTGAACGGCCTTTTGACCATGGCGCCTGGATGCCTTTGCGTTTTCTGCTGCCCCAGGCACAGGTGCCGGTGGTGCAACTGTCTCTGCCGGTCGATGCAGGCCCTCGCGAGGTGTATGCCATGGGCGCCGCGTTGCAGGGCTTGCGCGACGAAGGCGTGTGGCTCATCGGCTCCGGAAGCATGACGCACAACCTGCGCGAGTTTTTTGCCGGTCGTCCGGCACAGTCCGCCCCGGCTGCCCCTTATGTGGAGGCGTTCTCGGGCTGGATGGCCGATGTGCTGACGCGAGGCGACCTCGAAGCCGCCTTTGATTACCGCCACCGGGCGCCGGAAGCCGTCAGGGCCCATCCCACCGATGAGCACCTGCTGCCCTTGTACTTCGCCCTCGGCGCGGCAGGGTGGGGAGCGCCTGGCGGCGTTCAGCCCCAGTACCTGAGCCGCGAGGTGATGTACAGCCACCTCGCGATGGACTCGCTGGCCTTCAGTTGAGTTCGCTCAGTGGCACGCAACTGCAGAACAGGTTGCGGTCGCCGTAGACGTTGTCCACCCTGCCCACGGAGGGCCAGTAGGCCTTGTTCCGGCCGTGGTTGGCCGCGCCCGTTTCGCGGGCATAGGGGTGGGTCCACTCCGCCTTCATCAGACTGGCCGACGTGTGCGGCGCGTTCTTCAGCGGATTGTCGTCCTGCGGCCAGGTGCCGTTTTCGATCTGGCGGATTTCTTCGCGGATGGCGATCATTGCGTCGATGAAACGGTCCAGTTCTTCCAGCGTTTCGCTCTCGGTGGGCTCCACCATCAGGGTGTTGGCCACGGGAAAGCTCAGCGTGGGGGCGTGGAAGCCGTAGTCCATCAGGCGCTTGGCCACGTCCTCGGCCATGACGCCGCTGGTCTCTTTGAGGTGGCGCAGGTCCAGAATGCATTCGTGGGCCACGTGGCCGTTTTCGCTGGCATAGAGCGTGGGGTAGTGGTCCTTCAGTCGGACGCTGATGTAGTTCGCGGCCAGGATGGCGGCTTCGGTGGCGTGCTTGAGTCCGTCGGCACCCATCATGCGGATGTACATCCAGCTGATCGGCAGCACCGCCGCATTGCCCAGGGGGGCAGCGCTGACCGCCCCTACGCCGTTCACCGGCACACCTGCGGTGGCATGACCGGGCAGGAAGGGCGCCAGGTCTTCGACCACACACACTGGGCCGACGCCCGGACCGCCACCGCCATGCGGGATGCAGAAGGTCTTGTGCAGGTTCAGGTGACTCACGTCGCCACCGAATTCACCGGGCGCGGCCACACCGACCAGCGCGTTCATGTTGGCACCGTCCACATAAACCCGTCCACCATGCCGGTGCACCAGTTCGCACAGCGCTTTCACCTGCGTTTCAAAGACGCCGTGCGTGCTGGGGTAGGTGATCATCACCGCCGCGAGGTGGGCGCTGTGCCGTTCGCACTTGGCGCGCAGGTCGTCCATGTCGACGTTGCCGCTGTCGTCGCACTGGGTGACCACCACCTGCATGCCCACCATCTGGGCGCTGGCGGGGTTGGTGCCGTGGGCACTCGACGGAATCAGGCAGATGTTCCGGTGGCCTTCGCCGCGCGAACGGTGGTAGGCTTGAATCACCAGAAGGCCGGCGTACTCGCCCTGTGAACCGGCATTGGGTTGCAGACTGATGCCTGCGTAGCCGGTGGCCTGGCACAGCCAGGCGCGCAGCTGTTCGTCGAGTTGCCGGTAGCCCTGGAGCTGATCTGCTGGCGCAAAGGGGTGGACCCCTGCGAACTCGGGCCAGGTGATGGGGATCATCTCGCTGGTGGCGTTGAGCTTCATGGTGCACGAGCCCAGCGGGATCATGCTGCGGTCCAGCGCCAGGTCCTTGTCGGACAGGCTGCGAATGTAGCGCAGCATGCCGGTTTCGGAGTGGTGGCTGTGGAACACCGGGTGCGTCATGAAGTCGCTGCTGCGGCGCAGCTCGGCCGGGATGCGCGGCTCCACGCCTTTTTCGAACCCCTCGAAGGTCGGCTGCGCCTGTCCTTCAACTGCAAAAAGCGCCCACAACTGACGGATGTCGTCGCGAGTGGTGGTTTCGTCCAGACTGATGCCGACACAACCTGCCCGCGCGCCGGTGTAGCGGCGCAGGTTCATGCCCTGGGCGGCAGCCCGCTGGTGGGCCGCTTCGGCGCAGGTGGTGGAGCCCATGTCCAGTGTCAACGTGTCGAAGGCGCTGTGGTGCAGGCTGGTCAGACCCAGTTGTTCCAGGCCAGCCGCCAGCACAGCGGTGTAGGCCGCCACGCGCTGTGCGATGCGTTTCAGGCCATACGGCCCGTGGTACACCGCGTACATGCTGGCCACCACCGCAGGCAGCACCTGCGCGGTGCAGATGTTGGAGGTGGCCTTTTCGCGGCGGATGTGCTGTTCGCGCGTCTGCAGCGCCAGCCGGTAGGCCGGGTTGCCGTGCGCGTCCACGCTCACACCCACCAGGCGGCCGGGGAGGGAGCGCTTGAACGCGTCGCGGCAGGCCATGTAGGCGGCGTGCGGGCCACCCGCGCCCATGGGCATGCCGAAGCGCTGGGTGGTGCCCACCACGATGTCGGCGCCCATCTCGCCCGGTGACTTGAGCAGCGTGAGGGCCAGCAGGTCGGCGGCCAGGATCAGCGCCGCACCCCTGGCGTGCAGCACCTCGGCGCTGGCCTGCCAGTCGGCCAGCCAGCCGCTGCTGCCCGGGTACTGGTTGATGGCGGCAAAGCAGTCGTCACTGGCAATCGCGGCCATCCACTCGTCCGTGGAGCTCACAACCTGCACCGTCAGGCCCAGCGGGGTGGCGCGGGTCTGGATGACTTCGATGGTCTGCGGGTGGCAGTCGCCACTCACCACGAAGGTATTGCCCTTGGCCTTGACCGAGCGCTTGGCCAGCGTCATGGCCTCGGCAGCGGCGGTGGCTTCGTCCAGCATGGAGGCGTTGGCAATGTCCATGCCGGTGAGGTCGGTCACCAGGGTCTGGAAGTTGACCAGCGCTTCCATGCGGCCCTGGGAAATTTCGGCCTGGTAAGGCGTGTACGCGGTGTACCAGGCGGGGTTTTCCAGGATGTTGCGCAGGATCACGCCCGGCGTGAGCGTGCCGTAGTAGCCCTGCCCGATGTAGCTCTTGAACACCTGGTTCTGGCTGGCGATGGCTTTGAGTTCGGCCAGCGCGGCGGCTTCGGTCACGGCCGGCGGCAGGTTCATGGGACGGGCGCGGGCGATGCTGCGAGGCACGATGCTGTCGATCAGCGCGCGGCGCGAGGCCTCACCAATGACGGAGAGCATCAGTCGCTCGTCGTCTTCCGAAATGCCGATGTGGCGGGCAACGAACTCGTGGGCGTTTTCCAGGTCGGCCAGGGGGCGGGCGGTGGGCATGAGCATGGCGGGCTCCGGGTCAGGACAATCTGCGGAAGAAAAGGAATTACTGGGTCAGTTTGCCGTAGGCGGTTTCGTCCAGCAGCTCGGTGAGTTCGGCGGCGTTGGATAGCCTGACCTTGAAGAACCAGCCAGCGCCCAGCGGGTCGCTGTTGGCCAGTGCCGGGTCGTTGCGCAGGTCTTCGTTGACTTCAACGATCTCGCCGCTGACGGGCATGTACACGTCGGCAGCCGCCTTCACGGACTCGACCACGCCGGCCACGTCTTTCTGGGCAAAGGCTTTGCCCACATCGGGCAGTTCGACGAACACCACGTCGCCCAGCGCGTCCTGCGCGTGGTGGGTGATGCCCACGGTGGCGGTGTCGCCATCAACAAGGACCCATTCGTGGTCGGAGGTGTATTTCAGGCTCATGGGGGGGCTCCAAAAAAAGAAATCGGTGGCGGCTTCAGCCGCGGACATAACGGTTGGGCACGAAGGGCAGGGCGGCCACTTCCATCGGCACCGCCTTGCCACGGACGAGCGCCTGCACCTGCGTGCCGAGCGCAGCATAACCGGACTCCACGTAGCCCATGGCGATGGGCTGGTTGATGGTCGGTCCGATCAGGCCGCTGGTGACTTCGCCAATGCGCTCGCCAGCGGTGTTCTGAAGTTCGACGTGTTCACGCACGGGCACGCGCTCCCTGGCGATCAGGCCCACGCGCTTGCGGGTGGCGGGCGCGTTGCCATCGAGTTGCGCCAGCACTTTGGCTGCGCCCGAGAAGCCGCCGGCGCGCTCGCCACCCGAACGGCGCACTTTCTGGATGGCCCAGTTCAGCGCCGCTTCCACCGGGGTGGTGGTGGTGTCGATGTCGTTCCCGTACAGGCAGAGGCCGGCCTCCAGCCGGAGCGAGTTGCGGGCCCCCAGGCCAATCGGTTGGACCTCGGGTTGCGCCAGCAGTGCGCGGGAGAAGGCGTCGGCCGCGTTGGCGGGCACGGAAATCTCGAAACCGTCTTCGCCGGTGTAGCCGCTGCGGGTGATGTACAGGTCGGCCCCGTTCCAGGTGGCGGGCATACCGGTCATGAACACCAGTTGTTCCACGCCAGGCACCACGCGCTGCAGCGCAGTCACGGCCAGTGGGCCCTGGAGGGCCAGCAGGGCGCGGTCGAAATGCGCCTCCACCGTGCAACGGCGGCCAATCCGGGCCTGGATGTGTGCCAGGTCACCGTGCTTGCATGCCCCGTTGACGATCACGAAAAGATCGCTGCCCCGGTTCACCAACATCAGGTCGTCAATGATGCCGCCGTCGTCGTTCAGCAGCAGGCCGTAGCGCTGCTTGTTCAGGCCCAGGCCGATCACGTCCACCGGCATCAGGGTCTCGAACGCGGCCGCTGCATCGGGACCCACGAGGCGCAACTGACCCATGTGCGAGACGTCGAAAAGGCCGGCGGCGTTGCGGGTGTGCTGGTGCTCGGCCATCAGGCCGGCAGGGTACTGAACCGGCATGGAATAGCCGGCGAAGGGCACCATGCGTGCGCCCAACTCCAGATGCAGGGCGTTGAGGGGGGTGGTCAGCAAGGAGGCGGTATCGGACATGTTGGAGGCAAAAGGCAGCTACCCATATGGGTGAAATGCCGGAATGCCCCCAGGGCGCCTTCCGGCCACTGCCCGCCTGTCCGCTCTACCTGAGAGATTCACGCCGGCCGCCGATGGCGACTGGGCGCTTGCTCCTTCGGTGGGCTGCCTCGGGGGCGGCCTCTCTCCAGGGGGGAACGCCCGCCTAAGGCAAGCGCTTGCCAGTCCTTTTGCCTGAGCGTTCAGCCCCGTCGATGCGGTGCCTGCGCCTTCGGCGGCTGCTGGCAAAACGCCGGCAACTCTCTCCTGACCCCTTCATTGTAGCCTTATCGAGGCTGCGTCAGCGTCATCAGGATCTGCGCGTACCAGGTGCTGTTCAGTCCCAGCGATTCGTCCTGTTCGCGGTCGCGGTTGCCCATGTCCATGCGGGCCGAATGAACACCCAGCAGCGACCAGTGCAGCGGATGCCCGGACGGCATGTTCTGCCTCATGACCACAGGGGCGCCACTGGTGCCGCGGTGGGTGCGTGCGTCGGTGAGAAACAGCCCTTTTCCCTGAAAGCGGATGCCGTACGGCGAGGCGACGGCCGCCTGTCGCAACACGGGTAGCTGGTGCACCGTGTCACGGAATCCCAGCGGAAAGCCCACAATCCTCAAAGAGGCGTCGGCCGCAACCGATTCGTAGGAGTCACTCAGGTGCTCGGGGGTGAACGCGCTGAACACGGCTTCAGCGGGCAAATGGGTCCGGTCAATCTGGATCGCCGCCACGTCGATGGCACCACCCCCATCCTGACCCTGATGCCAGATGGCCACCCCGCGGGTGTACAAAGGCATCGAACAGTGAACATACCGCGTGAGGTCCTGGGGGTGGGTGTGGACCACGATTTCCAGGCGATCCGGATGGTGCCCGGTGGGCGCATCGAACAACACATGCCGGCTGGTGACCAGGTAAAGTCGGCGGTCTCGCTCAAAGAAAAACCCGCTGGCATTGGTCAAGGACCGGGTTCCATCAAAAGTGGTCAGGCTGGTGGCGGCCAGGTAGAGGGGGTCCAGTGCCGCCGGTGTCGAGGCTGGGAAGTGAGAGGTCATGTCTTGCAGTCTGGGGCAACTGGGCGGCTCATGGTACCGCACACCTTCTTGATTCTCAAAACAAATAAAAAAACTTTTCTTTATTTTTATTCGGCATATAATCTAAGGGTTGCGTTGTCATGCCAACACTGGCATATCGGCAAGGTCATCCGGTTGGAGTGCACCTCGCCTGACGCTACAGATGTTCCCCTCGCCTGAGCCAGCGCTGGAATGGATTTTTTTGACCGGCTCTGCGCAACACCAGTTCGGTGAACTTGCGGTTCTGAATGCCTCCTTTTTTCCCGACAACAAAGCCCAAGCGCTTCCCTGCCGTTTCCATCGGCAACTATTCCATCACGCCGATGTTTCACGAAACCGGTACCGGCGGCTATCACGGCTCGGTCACGGTATCCAGTGGACAGGGCTCTGCCTCCCACCACCGCATCTTCCGATTCAGCCGGCGTCATGCGTCGGCGGAAGCGGCGAGGCTGGTGGCCCTCACGCAAGGCTGGCTGCAAACCTGCAGTCCACGCCCTGTCATGTGCTGAGCCGATTGGGCTTGGTGCATTCTCTGGTGCCGGTCGCTAGCGGCCGCATCTCACTTCGTGTCGCAGCATTGCATCAGCGACACACACTCTCTCTGAAAGGCTCATCATGAGCAGCAAAATTTACGTCGGCAACCTGCCTTACTCCATCGATGACCAGTCTCTGCGTCACAACTTTTCCGCTCATGGCGGTGTCGTGTCTGCCAAGGTCATGATGGACCGCGACACGGGTCGCTCCAAAGGCTTCGGCTTTGTCGAGATGAACAGCCCGTCTGAAGCCGAGGCAGCGATCGCCGCCCTCAACGGCATGACCGTCGGTGGCCGTGCCATTGTGGTCAACATTTCTCGCCCGAAAGAGCAGAGCTCGGGTTTTGGTGGCGGCTACCGCGACCAGCGCCGCGCTTACTGATCAGCCCCAGGCTGAGCCACAAAAAAGGGCCCGATGGGCCCTTTTTGCATGGGTTCACATGCCCGCGTAGTTGGGCCCGCCACCACCTTCGGGCGTGACCCAGACGATGTTCTGTGTCGGGTCCTTGATGTCGCAGGTCTTGCAGTGCACACAGTTCTGGGCGTTGATCACCAACTGGTCGGCACCGTCCTTGTTCACGAACTCGTACACCCCGGCCGGGCAATACCGGCTTTCAGGGCCGGCGAACTTCGCCAGATTCACGTTGACGGGGACGCTGGCGTCCTTCAGCGTGAGGTGGGCGGGCTGGTTTTCTTCGTGGTTGGTGTTGCTGATGAACACGCTGCTCAAACGGTCGAAGGTCAGCTTGCCGTCGGGCTTGGGGTAGGCAATCTGCGCGCACTCGGCGGCGGGGCGCAGGTAGGTGTGGTCGGCCGCCGTGCGGCGAATGGTCCACGGTGGGCGCTTCATGCCCAGCCTCGGCAGCAGCCAGTGCTCGATGCCGGTCATCAGGGCTCCCATGGTGTTGCCCTTCTTGAACCAGCTCTTGAAGTTGCGCGAAGCGTCAAGCTCCTCGTACAGCCAGCTCTTTTCAAAGGCGGCGGGGTAGGCGCTGAGTTCGTCGCTGCTGCGACCAGCCTGCACAGCCTCAAAAGCCGCTTCGGCACACAGCATGCCGCTCTTGATCGCGGCGTGGCTGCCCTTGATGCGCGCGGCGTTCAGGTAGCCCGCATCACAGCCCACCAGGGCACCGCCGGGAAACACGGTCTTGGGCAGGCTCATCAGACCACCCGCGGCAATGGCCCGCGCGCCGTAGCCGATTCGTTTGCCGCCTGCAATATGGGCCTTGATGCTGGGGTGGGTTTTCCAGCGCTGCATTTCCTCGAACGGGCTGAGCCAGGGATTCTGGTAGTCCAGGCCCACCACAAAGCCCAGGGTGACCTTGTTGCCTTCCAGGTGGTACAGGAAGCCGCCGCCGTAGGTGTTGCCGTCCAGCGGCCAGCCCGCGGTGTGCACCACCAGGCCGGGTTTGGCCTGGTCGGCGGGGATTTCCCACAGCTCCTTGATGCCGATGCCGTAGGTCTGCGGGTCCTTGCCCTCGTCGAGCTTGAACTGGGCGATGAGTTGCCTGCCCAGGTGGCCGCGTGCCCCTTCGGCGAACACGGTGTATTTGGCGTGCAGTTCCATGCCGATCTGGAAGGCATCGGTGGCTTCGCCGTCCTTGCCCAACCCGAGGTGGCCGGTGGCCACGCCCTTAACCGAGCCATCGTCATTGAAGAGCACTTCGGCGGCTGTGAAGCCGGGGAAGATTTCCACGCCCAGGGCTTCGGCCTGTTCGCCCAGCCACTTGGTGACTGCGCCCAGGCTGATGACGTAACACCCGTCGTTGTGGAAGTTGTTGGGAACCAGCCAGTCGGGGGTGCGGGTGGCACCGTGTTCTTTCAGGAAGAGCACATCGTCGCCGCTGACCGGTTGATTCAGCGGGGCACCCAGTTCTTTCCAGTTGGAAAACAGTTCGGTGATGGCGCGGGGGTCCATGACCGCGCCCGAGAGGATGTGCGCCCCGGGTTCAGAACCTTTTTCGAGCACGCAAACGGTGCACTCACCCCCTTTTTCCGAAGCCAGTTGCTTCAGCCGGATGGCGGTGGCCAGCCCGGCGGGGCCACCGCCCACAATCACCACGTCGTATTCCATGGCCTCGCGTGGGCCGTGCTGTTCCAGGAGTGAGGCAGGGGTCTTCATGGTTTTTCTTACGTAAGGCTGTCATTCAAGCGACCGATTTTAGGGGGCGAGTGGGCACAATCCTTGTCGGTTCCACGACATTCGAGCCCCACTAGGGGTAATTACTGCCAGCCATGGTTCCGTCACAGGAGGATAACGGGTGAAACTTGACGTCCCAGAGGAGAAGAAACGCATCCACACCATGACCATCCCCATCCGCTGGGGCGACATGGACGCCATGGGCCATGTGAACAACACGCTGTATTTCCGTTACATGGAAATTGCGCGCCTGCAATGGATGTTCGAGTCGGGGGTACCCGCGAATCCGCAGGGGGAGGGGCCCGTGATCGTGAACGCCTTCTGCAACTTCATCAAGCAACTCGAATTCCCGGGTGAGGTGCTCATTCATACCTACAGCGGCGTGGTGGGTCGAACGTCGTTCGACACCTATCACGAGCTGTTTCTGAGCAGCGCACCGGAAACGCTTTATGCCAACGGCGGCGCCACCGTGGTCTGGGTGGATTTTCCCCAGCAGCGATCGGCAACCATACCGGAGCGGCTGCGATCGCTCATTGCCTGATCAGGCAGCTGGTCGGGCTTTGGGCACCCGGCCCATGAGGTAGAACTCGGGGTTGGGTTGCATGCCGCAGAAAGAGGCCATGCGATTGCTCAGCCCGAAGAAGGCGGTGATGGCGGCCATGTCCCAGGCGTCCTCGTCGGTGAAACCGTGGGCGTGCAGAGCCGCAAAGTCGGCGTCGTCGATTTCGTGCGAGCGCTGACAGACTTTCATCGCGAAATCGAGCATGGCGCGTTGACGGGGCGTGATGTCGGCCTTGCGGTGATTCACGGCCACCTGGTCGGCCACCAGCGGCTTTTTCTCGTAAATCCGCAAGAGGGCGCCGTGGGCCACCACGCAATAGAGGCACTGGTTGGCCGCGCTGGTGGTGGTGACGATCATTTCCCGGTCACCTTTGCTCAGACCGCTTTCGCGGCCCACCGTCTCGGGCAGCATCAGGGCATCGTGGTAGGCAAAGAAAGCCCGCCATTCGGCCGGCCGGCGTGCAAATGCCAGAAACACATTCGGAATGAAGCCGGCCTTTTCCTGAACCTCGAGAATCTTGGTGCGAATGTCGTCGGGCAGGGTATTCAGATCGGGGAAGGGGTAACGGGTGGGGGTCATGCAGCGGCTCCTCGGGCGGTCATGGCTCATTCTTCCAGGGACGCACTCCAGCGGTCGTTCCAGCCAGGGGCTTTGCCGGATGATCGCAGATCCTGCAACTGGCGTCTGTCGCGTTTGGTGGGTCGACCCTGAGCCATGGCATGCGCCGGTTCGGGCGCAAGCCGGCGTTGTTCGGCGGCTTGCGCTCGCGCAGCCACCGATTCTGGCGTTTCTTGGTACAACTCGGCGGATTGAGGGGCGGGCCCTCGAACCGCACTGAGTGCCCTGACCTGGACGGTGCGGGTCACGCAGCCGGAGCGAAATTCGATTTCGTCGCCAATACGGGGCTCGCGCGAAGCCTTGGCAACCTGTCCGTTGACCTTGACTCGGCCTTTGTCGATGTCGTCGGCCGCGAGGCTTCGGGTCTTGAAAAATCGGGCCGCCCAGAGCCATTTGTCCAGGCGGACTTTTTCGATGATGCCGTGTGGAGTGACCATATGCGATCGCTCATTATCACGGAGTCGCCCGAACCCCGTCCGGGCGAATGGCCTTCGATCACTTCGGCATGATCACCGAGTCGATGACGTGGATCACGCCGTTGCTGGTGCCAATGTCGGTTTTCACCACGTTGGCGTTGTCCACCTTGACACCGCCCTGCGTCGTGACGGTGATGGAACCGCCTTGAACGGTCTTGACCTGACCGGCCTTGACGTCAGCGGCCATGACTTTGCCGGGCACCACGTGGTAGGTCAACACGGCGGTCAGGGCTTTCTTGTCCTTCAGCAAGGCATCCAGCTTGTCTTTCGGAATCTTGGCGAATGCCGCGTCGGTGGGGGCAAAAACGGTGAAGGGGCCCGGTCCCTTGAGGGTTTCAACCAGACCAGCAGCTTGTACAGCGGTCACGAGTGTCTTGAACGAACCGGCTGCAATCGCGGTGTCAACGATGTCGGCGGCCTTGGCCGTCAGCGCGCTCAGGCTCAGCAGGGAAACAATCAGCAGTTTTTTCATCATCGGCTCCAAAAGGGTTGGTGAAAGAGATACACCGTTTGAACTGGTGTGAGCGAATAATAACCCATAAGTCTCTTTATGCACTAATTAGTTCAATACCGGATCTGTTAGTATGGTTATTCGCATCCTCCTCCTCCATCCGAGACACACTTCTCACATGAGTACCACACTGGAAGCCACAACTGGCAAAAAAATCTCGTTCAGGCAACACATGCAGCAGGCTCGGGAAGAGGCCATCATCGCGGTGGTCAACCGACTGCTCGCCGAAAAAGGCTTCGATGCCATGACGGTCGATGAAGTGGCCGCAGAAGTGGGGATTGCAAAAGCCAGTCTGTACAAGCACTTCCCGAGCAAGGAAGATCTGGCCGCAGCCGCCATGGTTCGCGTGATGCAGCGTGCGCTGGCATTCATCGAGTCGATCGACCATGACGATCCGCTGAGCCGTCTTCAAGCCGTCGCTCGCTGGACCATGGAGATCCACCTGGCCGGTGAAATGCCGTCGTTACCGAGCGAGAACTCTTCCCTGCGTTCGGCGCTCGCGGTCAATTCGTCTTACACCGATCTGCTCATGACCATCAGCGAGCGGCTTGGTGAATGGATCGAGGCGGCGCAGGGGGCGAGACAGATCAACCCCGGTATGCCCCCAATTGCCGTGCTCTACACCTTGTACGCCCGGGCATGCGATCCCGTTCTCGAATTCCTCAAAGGCACCGGGCAATTTTCCAACGAGGAGATTGTGGATCTGGTGATGCAAACCTGCTTCGACGGTCTGCGCAGCCGCTGAACCTGGCGGTCGATGTCAGCCGGCTGGCGTGCCCAGGCGCACATCCAGTTGCCGCTGGATTTCTTCGGTGATGCGGCCGGCATAAGGACTCAGCAGAAATCCCAGCTTCGCATCGAGGGCCAGATGGCGGGATGAGGCCTGGATCGTTCCGCTGATGCCTGGTCGTTGAAAGGTCACCACATCGCCCATATCGGTGCGGACCACTTCACAGTGGAGTCCCAAGCGGCTTCGTCCGTCTGCGACCCACTCGTCAACGAGTCGCTGGACGCCGTCCAGGCCCAGTTGATGGTCTCGGTTCACCGTCAGTTTTGTCACGGCACGCTTCAGAGGCTGGCACCCATGCCCAATGCCCGGGCTTGTTGCCGTTCATCGGTCGATGGTGCCACCCGGGTGGGCCAGCCCGACAGATGCTGTTCACATACCGCCGTGAGGGCACGCATGCCTTCGGCGCTGTCGTTCAGGCAAGGAATGTAATGGAATGCCTTGCCGCCAGCATGCAGGAAAGCTTCGCGGGCTTCCTGATCGATTTCTTCCAGCGTCTCGATGCAGTCGCTGCTGAAGCCTGGGCAGATCACGTCCACCCGGCCCACTCCCTCGCGGGCCATGGCCACGAGGCTGGGCTCGGTGTAAGGTTCCAGCCATTTGGCCCGACCGAAACGGGACTGGAAGGTGACCTTGTAGTCGTCTTTCTGCAAGCCCAGCGCCTCGGCCAGCAGGCGCCCCGTCTTGTGGCACTCGCAATGGTAAGGATCGCCCAGGTGCAGCGTTCGTTCGGGCATGCCGTGAAAGCTCATGACCAGCTTGTCGGGGCGGCCATGGGCCATCCAGTGCTTCTTGACGGAAGCCTTGAGGGCCTCGATGTAGGTGGGCTCGTCATGATAGTGGTTGACGAAGCGCAGTTCCGGGAGGGTGCGGGCTTTCAGGCCCCATTCGAACACCATGTCGTAAACGCTGGCCGTGGTGGCCGCACAGTACTGGGGATAGGCAGGCAGGACAAGGATGCGGGTGCAGCCATCGGCCTTCATGGCCTGCAACTGGCGCTCAACGGCCGGCTGACCATAGCGCATGGCGTATCGCACATCGACATGATGACCCCGTTCGCCCAGATAGCCGCTCAGCAGTTTGGCCTGTTTTTCGGTCCAGGCCTTCAAGGGCGATCCCTCGGGCGTCCAGATCGTGGCGTATTTGGCGGCCGATTTGCCGGGGCGAATCCGCAGAATGATGCCGTGCAGGATGAACCACCAGACGACCTTGGGGATTTCAACCACCCGGGGGTCGGCCAGAAACTGCCCCAGGTAGCGCCGCAACGCCGGTGCCGTGGGTGCCTCGGGCGTGCCCAGGTTGCACAGCAGAATGCCCGTCTTGGCGGGTTGGCCATGGGTGTAGGTGGGTTCTTTTGCGAATGCCATGCGGTATTCTCACTCACCTATGCTGAACCTGCCGCGCATCCGGGCGATTACCCTCGATCTCGACGACACCCTGTGGCCCGTGTGGCCCACCATTCAGCGGGCCGAATCGGTGTTGCAGCAATGGCTGACCCTCCATGCCCCCGCCACGGCCCACTGGCTTTCCGATCCGGAACGGCGCCAGCGCATCCGGGAAGCGGTGAATGCCGATCTGGCACACCTGTCGCATGACCTCACCACCCTGAGGCGCGAAGCCATCCGCCGTGCGCTGGTGGAGGCCGGTGATGCGGCCGACCTGTGCGAACCGGCTTTCGAGGTGTTTTTGGCCGAACGCCAGCGTGTCGCGTTTTTTGATGACGCGCTGAGTGCCCTTGATCGCCTGAGCCGGCGCTTTCCCGTGGCGTCGGTGTCGAATGGCAATGCGGATGTGCATCGGGTGGGCATTGGCCACCATTTCCAGGCCGTGATCACGGCTCGTGAGGTGGGCTGCAAAAAGCCCGATCCACGCATCTTTGGTCTCGCCGCCGATGCCCTGGGTGTGCCACCCGAAGCGGTGCTGCATGTGGGTGACGACTTTGAACTGGACGTGCTGGGCGCCCACGCCGCCGGCATGCAGACCGCCTGGATCAACCGGGCAGGACACCCCTTGCCGGTGGTCCGCCAGGTCAGGCACGTTGTGATTTGCCAGACGCTGACACAACTCTGCGACAGGCTGGGTCTGGGCGGTACCGACCCAGCATCCACCACACCCTGAAGGAGAAACAGATGACCGCCATCCATCCCGAACAGAGCCCCCATATCGACATCTGGTGGGAAGACCTCCAGGAGGGCGAGGTCCGTGATCTGGGCACGATCTCGCCGACGCAAGAAGAGATCGTGACTTTTGCCCGTCAGTTTGATCCCCAGCCCTTCCATCTGGACCCGGAGGCCGCCCGCGCCTCGGTTTTCGGCGGATTGTGCGCCAGTGGCTGGCACACCTGCAGCATGGCCATGCGCCTCATGGTGACGAACTTCCTGCATCGCACCTCCAGCCTCGGCTCGCCCGGCCTTGAAAGCCTCAAGTGGCTGAAGCCCGTTTTTCCCGGCGACATCCTGAGGTTGCAGCACACCCTCCACGAAAAGCGTCCGATGACCAAACGCCCGGACGTGGGGCTGGTGCGAACATCCTGGGAGATGTTCAACCAGCACGGTGACAAGGTGCTGCACATGGAAGGTTACGGGATGTTCAGGCGGCGCGAGCCCGGATCATCGAGATGAAATTAAAAAACCCTTGCAAGTTTTTGACCTGCAAGGGTTTTATTGATCATGGCGGAGAGGGCGGGATTCGAACCCGCGGTGGGCTATTAACCCACACACGCTTTCCAGGCGTGCGACTTAAACCGCTCATCCACCTCTCCTGACGCAATCCCGCATTGTACACCGTTCAGGGGCAGATTCGGCCCCGGAGCAGGGCTTCAGGGGTTTGCCTGGGCCGTCTTGATCATTTTCATGGCGGAGCCGATCAGGCTGCTGACTTCGGTCATGTTGCCCGGCACGATCAGGGTGGTGTTCGCGTCGGCCGCCACCCTGGCAAAGGCTTCCACGGCTTTTTCGGCCACCTTCAGCTGGACGGCGGCTTCCCCACCATCGGTGCGGATGGCCTGGGCAATGCGTTCAATGGCCAATGCGGTGGCGTTGGCCACTTCCGTGATGGCGGCGGCTTCACCCTGGGCATTGTTGATGGCCGCCTGCTTCTCGCCTTCGGACCGGGCAATGAACGCTTCGCGTTCGCCGGTGGCGATGTTGATCTGTTCCTGGCGGCGGCCTTCCGAAGCGGCAATCAGGGCCCGTTTTTCGCGTTCGGCCGTGATCTGGGCCTGCATCGCTCGCAGAATCTCGGCCGGTGGGGTCAGGTCCTTGATCTCGTAACGCAACACCTTCACGCCCCAGTTCAGCGCGGCTTCGTCGATCGCATTGACCACCTGGGCGTTGATCATGTCTCGCTCTTCAAAGGTTTTGTCCAGTTCCAGCCGGCCAATCACGCTGCGCAGGGTGGTCTGCGCCAGTTGTGAAATCGCCAGGATGTAGTTGGATGACCCGTAACTGGCCCGCATCGGATCGGTCACCTGAAAGTAGAGGATGCCATCTACTTTGAGCTGCGTGTTGTCTTTGGTGATGCAGACCTGCTCGGGCACATCGAGCGGGATTTCCTTGAGGCTGTGCTTGTAGGCCACCTGGTCCACGAACGGCACCAGAAAGTTCAGGCCCGGTGTGAGGGTGCCGGCGTACTTGCCGAGTCGTTCCCTGACCCAGGCGTTCTGCTGGGGGACGACCTTGATCGACTTGACAATGAAGATACCGGCAATGATGAAGAGGGCAATTGCGATTTCCATGGACGTCCCTTTGCGGTGTTGGGTGAATTTCAGGGGTTGAGTGGGCGCACCAGCAGGCGGCTGCCTTCGACAGCCACAATCTGGTAAGTGCCTGCTGTCTGGGTCTGGTGGTCACTTTGCAGCTGGACCGTCCAGTCAGCCCCTCGGTAACGAATTCGGGCGGTGCCGTCGGGTTCCCACGCTGCCACGGTGACGGTCTGGCCGATGTCGAGATTCACGTCCCGGTTGGCCCGAGCCGAGGTCGTGCCCACGCGAGTCTGTCGCCAGCGGTGCCACAACACAATGGCGCCACCCCCCACCACGCTGGCCGACACCAGCTGGGCAGCCAGTCCCAGGCCGAGGTGGGCCGCCAAGGCACCCGCCGCCAAGCCGAAGGCCAGCATCAGCAGGAAAAAGGTGCCTGTGATGAGCTCCAGCGCCACCGCGCCTCCGGCCAGTAGCCACCAAACCGTCGAGTCGGCCATGCAAGCTCCTTCGTTCAGGGTGAAATTGCGATCTTCGCAACAGTGAACCCCATTGTGGGGCAAAAGCAGGCCGGTTTCGCGGTTCCGACACAAACCTTACGTACACTTGCGGCCATGAAATTCCGCTTCCCCATCGTCATCATCGACGAAGATTTCCGCTCCGAGAACACTTCCGGCCTCGGGATCCGTGCGCTGGCCCAGGCCATCGAGAGCGAGGGCTTCGAAGTCGTCGGCGTCACGAGCTATGGCGACCTGTCGCAATTTGCCCAGCAGCAAAGCCGTGCCAGCGCGTTCATCCTGTCGATCGACGACGAAGAAGTCACCGGCTCCCCCGAGGAGGATCCTGCGATTCTGAGCCTGCGCGCCTTCATCCAGGAAGTGCGCCGCAAGAACGCCGAGGTGCCCATTTACGTGTACGGCGAAACCAAGACCAGCCGGCACCTGCCCAACGACATCCTGCGCGAGCTGCACGGTTTCATCCACATGTTCGAGGACACACCGGAGTTCGTGGCGCGCCACATCATCCGCGAAGCCAAAAGCTACCTCGAAGGCATCCAGCCGCCGTTTTTCAAGGCGCTGCTGGACTACGCCGAAGACGGCTCCTACAGCTGGCACTGCCCGGGCCACTCCGGCGGCGTGGCCTTCCTGAAGTCCCCGGTGGGTCAGATGTTCCACCAGTTCTTTGGCGAGAACATGCTCCGTGCCGACGTGTGCAACGCGGTGGAAGAGCTGGGCCAGCTGCTGGACCACAACGGCGCGATTGGCGAGAGCGAGCGCAACGCGGCCCGGATTTTCAATGCCGACCACTGCTTTTTCGTCACCAACGGCACCAGCACGTCCAACAAGATGGTGTGGCACCACACGGTGGCGCCGGGCGACGTGGTGGTGGTGGACCGCAACTGCCACAAATCCATCCTGCACAGCATCATCATGACCGGGGCCATCCCGGTGTTCCTCAAGCCCACCCGCAACCACTACGGCATCATCGGACCCATTCCGCAAAGCGAATTTGCGCCCGAGGCCATTCAGGCCAAGATCGCTGCCAACCCGCTGCTGCAGGGCGTGGACCCGAAAACCGTGAAACCGCGCATCCTCACACTCACCCAGTCCACCTACGACGGCGTGCTCTACAACACCGAGACCATCAAGCAGATGCTCGACGGTTATGTGGACAACCTGCACTTCGACGAGGCCTGGCTGCCGCACGCGGCCTTTCATCCCTTCTACGGGACTTTCCATGCCATGGGGCGCAAACGCGGACGCCCTCAGCATTCGGTGGTGTACTCCACCCAGTCCATTCACAAATTGCTCGCGGGCATCAGCCAGGCCAGCCATGTGCTGGTACAGGACTCGCAAACCACGCCGCTGGACCGCCATCTGTTCAACGAAGCCTACCTGATGCACACCAGCACCAGTCCGCAGTACAGCATCATTGCCAGCTGCGACGTGGCGGCCGCCATGATGGAGCCCCCCGGTGGCACCGCCCTGGTGGAAGAAAGCATCGCCGAGGCACTGGACTTCCGCCGTGCCATGCGAAAGGTGGACGCCGAATTTGGCGACAACGACTGGTGGTTTCAGGTGTGGGGCCCGGAAGAACTGGCGGAGGAGGGCATTGGCCGTGCCAACGACTGGGTGCTCAAGCGCACCGACAGCGAAGGCGTACAGCCCGCCGATGGCGAAGAGGCCTGGCACGGCTTTGGCGACATGGCGCCGGGATTCAACCTGCTCGACCCGATCAAGGCGACCATCGTCACACCCGGCCTGAACATGAAGGGCGATTTTGCTGCCTCCGGCATTCCGGCCAGCATTGTCACCAAGTTCCTGGCCGAACACGGCGTGGTGGTGGAGAAGACCGGCCTGTATTCGTTCTTCATCATGTTCACCATCGGCATCACCAAAGGCCGGTGGAACACGCTGCTCACGGCGCTGCAGCAGTTCAAGGACGATTACGACCGCAATCAGCCCATGTGGCGCATCCTGCCGGAGTTCTGCCAGAAGCACCGTCGATACGAAAAGATGGGCCTGCGCGACCTGTGCCAGTTCGTGCACGAGATGTACGCCATGTACGACATCGCCCGCCTGACGACCGAGATGTACCTGAGCGACCTGACACCCGCCATGAAACCCACCGATGCGTTTTCGCAGATTGCCCATCGCAACACCGAACGGGTGCCGGTGGATGACCTCGAAGGCCGCGTGACCACCTCACTCATCACGCCGTACCCGCCGGGCATTCCGCTGCTGATTCCGGGCGAGGTGTTCAACCGGAAGATCGTGGACTACCTGAAGTTCTCGCGTGAATTCAATCAGCAGTGCCCGGGTTTCGAAACCGACATCCATGGTCTGGTGGTGGAAGAGGGCTTCGACGGGCGCAAGACCTACTTCGCCGATTGCGTCAAACTTGCGTCAGGTCAAGAAGCGTGAGGATGGGCCACCAGAGCGGTGCCAACCTCATGTAAAGTAGTACCTGTCCATTTCCCAGGAGTCAAGATGTTTCCCGAGTACCGCGAACTGATCACCAAGCTCAAAGGCCACGATCACCATTTCACCCGCCTGTTTGACAAGCACAACGATCTGGACCAGAAAATCAAGAACATGGAAGCCCATATCGAACCTGGCACCCATGAACAGATTGAAACCCTGAAGAAGGAAAAACTGCTGCTCAAGGACGAGTTGTACGCAATCCTGAAAAAGGCCGATGCCGCTTCGGCCTGACGTGGCCTCGGGTGGATTCTGAACGGCTGCCTAGGCAGCCGTTTTGCTTAAGGGGTCCGCAGCCAGGCAGTCAGATCGTCGGCCAGCGCGACCCGCCTGGCACCGGTGAACCGCGGAGACCAGTATGACGACTGCATGCTCTCCATGCGCACACTGGCACCACTTCGAGGCGAGTGGATGAACCGGCCTCCTCCCACGTAGATGCCGACATGGCTGTAGCGGTGACCCAGGGTGTTGAAGAACACGAGATCTCCCGGTATGAGTGCTTCAGCCGGTATGACCTGGGTGGCCTGGGCTTGCTCCACCACCGTGCGGGGCAGCCCGATGCCCATGCTCTGACGGTAGGCGGCCTGAACAAAGCCGCTGCAATCGAAACCTTCCTCGAAACTGCCGCCACCCAGGCGGTAAGACACGCCCACGTAACCCATGGCATGCACCACCAGGCTGGAATGCGCCGGTCTGTCGGCCGGAAAGGCCGGTGCGGGACCGACCCAACCGTTGTCGCGCAAAAAATCGGCCAGCGGGTCGGCGGGTTCAGCAGCAGCAGGCACAATGTGGCAAGCGCAAGCCAGAATGGCCATCACGAATCGGGCTTGACGAGTGCGGCGACAGATCATGGCGCTAAAGTTAAGGCCAAAGTCATTTGCAGTCAATGACTTATTGCGGTTTTTTATAGCCTTTTTACAACAGGAGACAGCCTCATGATGCTGAATGTGAACGACAGCCAGCTCGTCCTGGTGGATTACCAGGAGCGCTTGATGCCAGCCATTCACGGTGGCTCAGAAGTCATCCAGCGGGCGATTTTTCTGGCCCGCATCGCCCGGTTGATGCAGGTGCCGGTATGGGGAACCGAACAAAACCCCGACAAGCTCGGCGGCAACACGCCCGAATTGACAGCGCTGTGCCAGAAAACCTTCAGCAAGAGGCATTTCAATGCGTGCGAGTCCGAGTTGGTGGATGCCCTGCGCCCACCGGTCAAGTCCTCGGGGAATGCACGCAGTCTGCCCAAGCATCTGCAGAAGCCCAGCGCGCCTGCCACTGGCCGCAACACACTGGTCGTGGCGGGTTGTGAGGCCCATGTGTGTCTGCTGCAGACCGTGCTGGGCCTGCTGGAGCACGAATTCGATGTGTGGGTGGTGACCGATGCCTGCAGTTCCCGGCGCGAACGAGACCGCGATGCGGCTTTCGACCGGCTGGCGGGTAACGGGGTGGAACTCGTCACCAGCGAGATGGTGGCATTCGAATGGCTGGAGCATTGCGAGCACCCGCGTTTCCGCGAAGCGTTGCAACTCATCAAATAACGCTGGCTCCGTCAGGGCATCTGAATAACACTTGAAAGGCAAGGGCCCTGCCGTCAACGCTCGGCGCTCCGTAGCAGAATATAAGCATTCAGTGTTTTTACTGATGCGTGGTTTCGGTTCACCGATTAACCTTGATCTACATCAAACTTTTCGGTGGCTCAGGCTGCCGGTTCTACCCTGGAGCTGATCGATGAACTTGTCAACCAACCGCCGAACCGTTCTGAAGAGCACGGGGGCGATGGCCACGCTGCTGTCGCTGGGCATTGTGACGGCCGAGCAGGCCATGGCGGCAGGCCGTGCCGGCTTTGACGCCAAGACCGTGGAGGATGCCC
>QLAH01000109.1_pt1 | contig 74556 bp, 69 predicted proteins | sample 4693081 | NCBI WGS metagenome assembly QLAH01 (sample SAMN09425401, study PRJNA476045) | Lake water metagenome, whole genome shotgun sequencing project.
GCTTGATGCCGCGACCGTCGATAAACGGGTCGAGGGTGATGCCGGCCGCATCGAGCCACGGCTTGCCGCCGCGGGCGAAGACGATGGCGCCATCGACGCGGCCGAAGGCATCATCCGGGCGCAGGTCGGCGAGGGTCGCCTGAGCCTCGGCCTGGCCGAGGGTGTAGATGGCGTCAGCGTCGTAGTTGCCGGTGCGGATGATGTCTTCGCCGCGAGCGCGTTCGCTGGCGGCCACCTTCGGGTCGATGCGGCCGAGCGACACGGTGGCGGTTTCGAGGTGATTGCGGAAGGCGAACCAGCTGAGGTCGCGCCAGAGCGGCGTGTTGTTCTCGATCGGAAGGGCGCGGACGCGGGCGTAGTGCGGGGCGAGTGCGTCCCAAGCGGGAGAATCGAGATAGGTGCGGAAGGCGTCGTACTCGGCGGTACGCGCTTCGTTGATGTACATGCCGCGCCAGCCGCGCTGCTCATCGTAGATCTGCACGAGCGCCAGGGTGAGGACGATGGCCGTGGCCCAGAGTGGCTTCAGGCGCCGGGCAGCGATCACCAGAACGGCGAAGATGATCAGGTAGCCGAGGGGCCAGAAGAAGCGGCCGGAGCTGCGGAAGGTCGTGAGGAACCGCATCAGCCAGTCGGGCAGCGGGATGGTGAACAGTTCGATCGAGCCGAACGCCACCTTGTTGGACAGCGCGAAGATGGCCATGGCGACGGTGACGAGCGCGATGGGCGCCCATTTCGCGCTGAACAGGCGGCGGAAGCGGTTCGCCGAGAACAGGGCAAAGAGCAGCAGCGCGGCGATGCCGATGCCGACGAAGTTGGCGCCTTCCCACTCTTCCGGGTCGGTCCGGACCCGCGGCAGGGTCAGCGACCAGAAGTCGGGGTTGAAGGGGCCGAGCAGGTTCATGCGCCAGCGGCCGAAGCCAAAACTCTCGTAGGAGCCCGCCATCAAGACGCCGCAGGCCCAGAGCGTCGCGACGATGGCGACGGCCGACAGTGCCGCTTCGATGACAAGGCGCGGCAGCGGTACGCTGCGCTGCCAGAGGCGCTGGATAGCGGCGGCGAACCAGACGGCAAACACCATCACCAGCAGGTAGCCGTGGATGGCGGAGACGGTGGCGAGCAGCAGCGGCCAGGCCCAGAGCGGCGGAGCGGGCTTGCGCACGTAGAGATAGATTGCGGCGAGGATGATCCAGTGGCCGGAGAGTGCCAGGTGCACGTCGAGCCGGGCGAGGAAGGCGGGCTGGATCAGGCAGAAGATCGCGGCGGCCAGCTGCAGGATGCGGCTGAGGCCGAGGTGGTGGGCGATGAGGACGGCGAAGGTGGCCTGCAGCACGAAACTGGTGAGGTGCCACCAGCCCCAGTACTGGAAGGTTTCGGGCAGCCAGGGCGACAGCGCCTTGAACGGGATGGCGAAGAGCGGCAGGCCATCGACGAGCGCGATGGAGTTGCCGAGTTCGAGGCCGTAGTCGCTGGCACCGGGCGGCCAGCTCCAGTGGGAGAGGCGGTAGAAGAACCAGCCCAGCGTGTGCATCGCCCGGTCGTCGAGGTCGAGCCACCCGATATTGCCGACATCCAGCGAGGCAGGGCCGCGGATCAGCCAGAACAGCACGAGCGCGATGAGAACGGCCGGCAGGATGGCCGGGCCTTCGGCGGCGTGCGCTGAGGTGACCGCCTTGTCGCGGATGCCCTGAGGTGTGGTGGTGATCTTGGTCAAAAATCGTACGTCCCCACGCTGGGATAACGCAGCTGGGTGAAGGAAGTTTTTCATCGGCAACTGCCGATGGAGCGGGCTGGCTTTTTGCTGCCGATCCGCATAGGAACTGTCGCCGCGAGCAGAGAGGCCCAAGCCGATGACGACGACCGATATTGCCAGGCGGGTCTACGACCATACGTGGAAGCTCGACCCCATCGTTCGCAGCCTGCTCGACACCGATTTTTACAAGCTGCTGATGCTGCAGATGATCTGGGGCCTTTACCCCAAGGTCGAGGCGACGTTCTCGCTGATCAACCGCAAGAAGACGGTGCGGCTGGCCGACGAGATCGACGAGGGTGAACTGCGCGCGCAACTCGACCATGCGCGCTCGCTGCGCTTCTCCAAGAAGGAGATGATCTGGCTGGCTGGCAACAGCTTTTATGGCAGCAAGCAGATCTTCGCGCCGGAGTTCCTGCGCTGGCTGGAGGGCTTCCGACTGCCGGAATACCACCTCGAAAAGCGCGATGGGCAGTATGAGCTGACCTTCCCCGGGCCCTGGCTCTACACCACGATGTGGGAAATTCCGGCGCTCGCGATCATCAACGAGTTGCGGAGCCGCTCGGCGCTCAAGGCCTACGCGCCGTTCGCGCTCGACGTGGTCTATGCGCGGGCGAAAGCGAAGATGTGGGAGAAGGTGGAGCGGCTGAAGAAGCTGCCGGACCTGCGCATCTCGGATTTCGGCACGCGGCGGCGGCACTCGTTCCTGTGGCAGCGCTGGTGCGTGGAGGCGCTGAAGGAGGGGCTGGGGAGCGCGGTGTTTACCGGCACCTCGAACGTGTTGCTCGCGATGGATACCGACCTCGAGGCTCTCGGCACCAACGCGCATGAACTGCCGATGGTGCTGGCGGCAATCGCGCCGAACGACGAGGCGCTGAAGGCTTCGCCCTACCAGGTGCTGCAGGACTGGGAGAGCTACTATGGTGGCAACCTGCTGATCGTGCTGCCCGATGCGTTCGGTACCGACTCGTTCCTCCGCGATGCGCCCGACTGGGTGGCGGACTGGACCGGCTTCCGTCCGGACAGCGCGCCGGCCATCCCCGGCGGCGACCGGATCATCCAGTGGTGGAAGGAACGCGGGCGCGATCCGCGGGAAAAGCTCCTGATCTTTTCGGACGGGCTCGACGTCGACATGATCGAGGAAGCGTACCACCACTTCCACGGCAAGGTGCGCATGGCGTTCGGCTGGGGCACCAACCTCACCAACGACTTTGGCGGCGTGTCGCCGGTGCCGAACCCGAAGCTCGACCCGATCTCGCTGGTGTGCAAGGTGAGCGAGGCGGACGGGCACCCGGCGGTGAAGCTTTCGGACAATCCCGAGAAGGCGACTGGAACGCCTGACGAGATCGCGCGCTATATCCGCATCTTCGGCGACAAGGGTCGCGTTTCGCACACCGTAACCGTCTGAGGCCCCATGCGCTATTCTGCCTGCATCGAGCTGCTGTTCGCCGCCGAGCACCCCGACTTTGCCGATCGCATCCGCGCTGCCAAGGCGGCGGGACTCGATGCGGTGGAGTTCTGGCGCTTTTCCAACAAGGATCTTGATGCGGTGAAGGCAGCGCTCGATGAGACCGGGATGCCGCTGGCCGGTATCCTCTGCGAGCCGATCGCACCGCTGACCAACCCTGAGTCGCATGCCGGGTTCCTCGACGGGGTGCGCACCTCGCTTGCCGCCGCACAGAAGCTGGGCGCGAAGATGATGATCGCGCAGGCTGGCGACGACCAGCCGGGGGTGGCGCGGACGGCGCAGCATGCGGCGATCGTCAAGGTGCTGAAGGAAGCGGCGAAAATCCTCGAGGGCACCGGCGTAGTGCTGGTGCTGGAACCGCTGAACGACCGGGTGGACCATCCGGGCTACTACCTGACCTCGACCGAAGAGGGGCTCGACATTGTCGACGAGGTGGCGCGGCCCGAGGTCAGGCTGATCTACGACATCTACCACTCGGCGGTGATGGGCGAGCGGATCGAGGACGTGCTGGAGGGCCGGGTGGATCGCGTCGTGCACGCGCACCTCGCCGATGCGCCGGGCCGGCATGAGCCGGGTAGCGGCGCGATGGACTTTGCCGATCGGCTGAAGTGGCTGTTCGGGCAGGGCTATGGCGGGCTCGTCGGGCTCGAATACAAGCCGGTGAAGCCGACGGTCGAGGGGCTCGATTTCCGGGATGGACTCTAGGGTCGGGACCTGACGGCGCTGCAGGCTGGCAAGCGCGGCGTCACGCTGGCGTCATCGCTGGGCTCTAGGGAGGCTGCACACCCCCCCCGGAGACATTTCGATGCTGCGACACATCGTATTGCCACTCTCGCTGCTGCTTGGCACGGCCCTGCCGGCCGGGGCGATGGAGCTCAAGGTGATGAGCTTCAACATCTGGTATGGCGGCGAGCAGGTGTCGCTCGACATAGTGGCCGAGGCGATCGTGGCGGCGGATGCCGATATCGTCGGCGTGCAGGAGACGGACGGAAACCTGGCCCGCCTGTCGGCGATGACCGGGCTCGCTTACTACGACGTGCGACGCAACATCCTGTCGCGGTTTCCGATTTTCGATCCGAAGCTGGGCGAGCGGACGGTGGAGGGCGCCGGGCCATACTCGATGCCGCCGCTCGATCCGGACGCGGTGCACGCGCTGGTGATGGTTGCGCCGGGCAAAGTGGTGGCCGTGGCCAACACGCACCTGACCAGCAATCCCTACGGGCCGGAAGCTATCAAGGAGGGCGGCGATCTCGCGGCGGCGCTGCAGGTGGAGGCGGAGACGCGGATGCCGGAAGCGCAACTGCTCGCCGACGGGCTGAAGCCGGTGATCGCGACCGGTATGCCGGTTTTCCTCACCGGCGATTTCAACTCGCCGTCGCATCTCGACTGGACCGAAGCGGCGGTGGGCAAGCTGGCGCAGGTGAAGTTCGCGGTGGACTGGCCGGTCTCGCGCCTGCTGGCGGACATCGGGCTTTCGGACTCCTACCGGGTGGTCAACCCGGATGCCGTGGCCATACCCGGGTTGACGTGGACGGCAGGGTCGCCGGCTCCGGTGGTGAAGGACGGGGAGACGCTCGATCGGATCGACTGGGTGCTGTCCGCCAACGCCACGCCGACCGCAAGCACGGTGGTGGGTGAAGTGGGTGGGCCGGATGTTGGCGTCGGCGTGTCGCCGTGGCCGAGCGACCACCGGGCGGTGGTGTCGAGCTTCGAGGTCGAGCCGGCCGATGCCCCGGCAATGATCGCGGTCGAGCCGGCGCGGGTGTCGACCGATGGCGAGTTCCGCATCCGGGCGCATATGCCGGGCTGGGGCAACTGGACGGGTATGGTGGTGCCGCGCGGTGGCGCAGCGGACGAGGCGATCATCGGGATTGCCGATGTGCCGTTGTACGACCGGCCGACGATCAAGCTGGCGGGTCGGATGCTGACGCCTGGCGCCTATGACGCCGTGCTCACGACTCCCGAGGGGGAGGAACGGGCGCGGACGCAGTTCACCGTGGTGGCAGTCGGTGCCATGCCAACGCTGACGATCGGCAAGGCCAGCTACGGGGTGGGCGAGCCGGTAACGGTGAACTGGACCGCGGCGCAGGGCGAGCGGTTCGAGTGGCTCGGCGTCTATGCCAAGGGCGAACCCAACGTCTACAACTACTGGGGATACACCTACACGGCGGGGCGGGTGCAGGGCAGCACGGTGATCGGGCCCGAACTGTTCGGTGAGCCCCTGCCAGCGGGAGAGTACGAAATCCGGCTGATGCGCGACGACCATTATGTCAGCGCGGCCGAGGTGAGCTTTACCGTCGCCGACTAGTGACTGATTGCCTCACCTGGGGTGGCGGGTGCCCGGCAGGGCAGAAGGGGGAGCAACAGCCTCCGACCTTGGCTCGACCCGATGTTACTCCGATGCTTCGCCTCTCAGCCAATACCCTGCCGCCCTGATGGAGTCGTTGGGGATGCCGCGGGCGACGAGGTGGGCGCGGAGGGATTTGGCCATCTGGGCCTCGCCGGCAACGAAGGCGAAGCCTTCGCCGGGCGGGAAGGCGGTGCTGGCGGTGGCTTCGAGGATGAGGTTCTCGACGCCGGCGGCGAGACCGTTGCGGTTGATCCAGTGGATGACGAGGTTTTCGCGCGGGGCGAAGGGCTGCTGGTCGGCCGCTTCGGGCACTTCGATGATGGCGAGCACCGGCTTGCCGGCCGGCAGTTCCTCGATGCGACGCCCGATGGCGGGGAGCGCCGTTTCGTCGCCGGCGAGGAAGTACCAGTCGAAGGCGTCGGGGACGCGGATGGTGCCGCGCGGGCCGCCGATCATCAATGGCTCTCCGGCCTTTGCGTTCGCCGCCCAGGTGGAGGCGGGGCCGTCGCCATGCAGCACGAAATCGAGGTCGAGGGTCAGCGCGACGGGGTCGAAGTAGCGCGGGGTGTAGTCGCGCATGAACGGCTTTGGCACATCGTCGGGCCAGACCAGACCATCGGGGTGGCGCTCGGGACGGGGCAGCGGCCGGCCGTCGGCGCTCAGGAACACCTTGATGTGGTCGGCGTGGCCGGGGGACTGGAAGCCTTCGAGTTCCGGCCCGCCGATGCGGATGCGCCGCATGTGCGGGGTGATGTCGGTGACCGAGACGACGGTGAGGATACGGGTGCGGGTTTCGAGCCGGATGCGCTCGATGGTTTTATTTATGACTGACATAGTCATATAATTAGGAGGGCAGCGGCAAACCGTCAAGCGGTCAGCGGGTGGTCGAACGATTGTTGCTGAATGTCGAACGATCTGTGCGTCGTTCCGAGCTTTTGTCTCTCCAGCGCGGCCTTATATCTAGCCTCGAAAGAACGCGGCGAGGACGCTGCGAATGGAGACAGAGCGATGCTCACTCAGATCAAGGGGCTGCACCACGTCACCTCGATGGCGCGCGACGCGGCCGAGAACAACCACTTCTTCACCCAGGTGCTGGGACTGCGCCGGGTGAAGCAGACCGTCAATTTCGACGCTCCCGATGTCTACCATCTCTACTATGGCGACGAGGCTGGCACGCCCGGCACCGTGATGACGCATTTCCCGTTCCCCAACATCATCCGCGGCCGTCAGGGCACGGGCGAGGTCGGGACCACCGCCTTCGCCGTGCCGAAGGGGTCGCTCAGGTACTGGGAAGACCGGCTCGCCAAGGCGCAGACCGGCGACCTCGAGACCTCGGAGAGTTTCGGCGAAAAGCGGCTGACGTTCCGGGCGCCCGAGGGGGACTCGATGGCGCTGGTCGAGGTGCCAAACGACGTGCGGGTACCGTGGACCGGCAATGGCGTGGACGGCGAGAACGCCATCCGCGGCTTCCATTCGGTGTCGATGCGGCTGCGCGACGGCGGGGCGACCGAGGAACTGCTGCGCTACATGGGCTACCAGAACGCGGCGAGCTCGAGCGGCATCAACCGGCTGATCCGCCCGGATGGCAACGGCGCCGACTTCGTCGATATCGAGGTGCTGCCCAGTGTGGCACATGCCGATCTCGGTTCGGGCTCGGTGCACCACGTGGCGTTCGCGGTGGAGAACCGGGCGACGCAGCTCGAAGTCCGCAAGGCGCTGCTCGATACCGGCTACCAGGTGACACCGGTGATCGACCGGGACTATTTCTGGGCGATCTATTTCCGGACGCCGGGTGGTGTGCTGTTCGAGATCGCCACCAACGAGCCCGGCTTCGACCGGGACGAGGATACGGCGCATCTGGGCGAGACGCTGAAGCTGCCGGCGCAGCACGAGCACCTGCGCAGCTATCTCGAGGGGCACCTGCAGCCGCTCGAAGACGAGAAGGAGGCGGCATAATGGCCGACTACACCAACGTTGACATCCCCGGCGCGTCGGAAGGTGCGCCGGCCTTCTTCCTGTTCCACGGCACGGGTGGTGACGAGCACCAGTTCACCGACCTCGCGGCGGAGCTGAAGCCCGGGGCGCGGCGGATCGGGGTGCGCGGCGATGTGTCGGAAGGCGGCGCGCTACGCTACTTCAGGCGCGTCGGCGAGGGCCGCTACGACATGGCGGACCTGGCTCGCGCTACGAAGAAGCTGGCCGCCTGGGTGCCGGCGGTGGCCCCCGCGGGCGAGCGGATCGCGCTCGGCTACTCGAACGGGGCGAACATCATTGCCGCGACGCTATTTGAGGTGCCGGAGACGTTCGACGTGGCGGTGCTGATGCATCCGCTGATCCCGTTCACGCCGCAGCCGCAGCCGGGCCTCAAGGGCAAGCGGATCATCGTTACGGCGGGGCGGCGCGACCCGATCGTGCCGGTGCATTCGGCCGAGTTGCTGGTTGCGTACCTCAAGGACCAGGGCGCCGAGGTGACGCTGTTCTGGCACGACGGCGGACACGACATCCGCCGCGAGGAGCTGCTGGCGGTGCAGCAGTTCCTCAATACCTGACAGACACTTACGTCGCCGTCCCGAACATATTCGGGGCGGCTTTCCGGCCTGTTGGCGGGAGAAACTTAGCGACCCGTTAACGGCTGACTGACTAGTCTTGCGACCCTTGAACGGGGAACGGGCTGGCGCAGCAGCCTGGATCGGCAGTGGCATTGAATGGTATCAAGCGCGCGCTGGCGCAGAGCCTGCGTACGCGCATCCTGCTGCTGACGCTATGCGCCTTCGTGGCCGTTTCCGTACCCGCCTACTTCTCCTTTGTCGCCATCGTCAACGCCACAGTGGTGAAGCTCGGCACGCTGTTCGCCGAAAAGCAGGTCCTGTTCGACCGCTATCGCGGCCTCGGCGCGCTGATGCAGGAGGTGAGGCTCGCCGAGACGCTGGCGCGGTCGGGGGTGATCGAGGCCTGGGCGCGCAACGAGAACGACCCCGTGCTGCGCGAGAAGGGGATCGCGGAGCTCGAGCACTTTCGCGAGGCGTTCTCGGACCATTCGTATTTCTTCGTGGTCGGTGCCTCGGGCAACTACTATTTCAACGATGCGGCCAACAGCTATGCCGGCCGGCAGCTGAACCACACGCTGAGCCGCGATAACCCGCGCGACGGCTGGTACTACAAGACAGCTTCCCTCGGCGAAGGCTGCCACCTCAACGTCGACCACGACGATGTGCTTGCCGTGACCAAGGTGTGGATCAACTGCGTGATCCGCGACGGGGGGACTGTACTGGGCGTGCTGGGCTCGGGCCTCGACCTCAGTGCGTTCGTGCGCGAGGTGGTGGACATTCCGCAGACCGGCGTGACGGCGATGTTCGTCGACCGGTCGGGCGCCGTGCAGGCGCATCGCGACCCGCGGCTGGTGGATTTCCATTCGCTCACCAAGGAGATGGGCAGCAAGAAGACGGTGTTCTCGCTGCTCGACCGCCCGGAGGACCGGGCGGTCATGCAAGCGATGATGGAGCGCGTCACCTCGCCTGACGTCACGGTCGAGAGCCACTTCATGCGCATCAACGGCGCCGAGGTGCTGGTGGGGGTGGGCTATCTCGACCGGCTGGGCTGGTACAATGTCACAGTCATGGACGTGGACAAAATCATCGATCGCGGGCTGTTCCTGCCGATCGGGCTGCTGCTGGGCGGCATCATGCTGATCTCGACGCTGGCGGTGGGGTTTGTGTTCAAGCGGCAGGTGCTCGACCGGCTGGCGCGCGTCGAGGGCCGCTTCGCCGCGGTGAGCGACGGCAAGTTCGCGCCGGGCATCGGGGATGCCGGGACCGACGAAATCGGCCGGATGTCGCGGACCTTCGAGGCGATGGCGGCGCAAGTCAGCGGCAACACGGCGCGGCTGGAGCTGGCGGTGGCGGAGCGGACGGCCGAGCTGAAGGCTCTCGCCTATCGCGACCAACTGACCGGCATCGCCAACCGCCGCGGCTTCATCGAGGCATTCGAGCGGATTCGCGAAGATGCCGGTAGGGACGCGCGGCTCGCGCTCATGCTGATCGACATCGACAGCTTCAAGGGTGTCAACGACACGATCGGGCATCAGGGCGGCGACGCGCTGGTGGCCGAAATGGCGCGGCGGCTCACCGGCATGGTGCGGGCCGAGGATGCCTGCGGGCGCTGGGGCGGCGACGAGTTCATCCTGCTGGTCAGCAACACGGCGACGGGAGAGCTGCAGCCGATCGCCGACGCGGTGCGGCTGGCACTGTCGTCGCGGCCGGTGAGGCTGGGCGACAAGGATATCTCGATCACCGTGTCGATCGGGGCGAGCGAGATCGCCGAGGATGACACCCTCGAGGCGGCGGTGGATCTCGCCGACGCGGCGCTCTACCGCGCCAAGGCCGAGGGCCGCAACCGGGTCGTGGCGTTCGATCCGGCCTGGGGCATGAAGCAGAGCGCCTAATCCAGGAACACCACCGGCACGCCGGGCGTCACCATGGCGGCCAGCTCGTTCGCGTCCCAGTTGGTGAGGCGGATGCAGCCGTGCGAGCCGGTCTTGTCGATCTTGGCGGGCTCGGGCGTGCCGTGGATGCCGTAGGTGGGTTCGGAAAGGTCGATCCACATCGAGCCGACGGGACCGTTCGGGCCGGGCGGGATGGTGAGGACAGAGGTGTTGTCGCCCTGCTGGAAATTGATCTTCGGATTGTAGGTGTAGTTCGGCATGGGCGCGACGGCTTCGACGATGTGGGTACCGGTGGGCGAGGGGTTGTCCTCGGAGCCGATGGTGGCCGGGTAGGCGGCGATCAGCCTATCCTCGGCGTCGTAGGCGCGGACCTGGCGGAGGGACTTGTCCGCCTCGATCCGGGCGACCTCGCCCTCGAGGTCCGGGCCGTAGGCGGCAACGACGACCGTGTCGCCGGGAGCGAAGCCGGAGCCGGGGTTCAGTGCGACGAGCAGCTTTTCGGCCATGTGGAAGCGTTCGCCCAGGGCTTCGGACACGCTGGTGTAGCCAAGGAACTCGAGCTGCGCCATTTCGGCATAGTCGCTGGGGATCGATGGCACGATGGCGGCGATATCGTCGGCGGTAACTTCGTAGGTGCCGATCACCTGGTCGCCGGTTTCGAGCGCGCCGAGCACGTCGTCATCGAGCTGGCCGTCAGCGGGGAGGCCGCGCATCGTTTCGAAGGCGAAGATGGCCTTGCGGACATTGTCGCCATCATAGCCGTCAATGACGCCGGGCGATGTCCCGGCCCGGTCGAGCAGGATCTGCAGCCGGACCATGGCCGGGTCGGGGGCAACCTCGCGCCGGCTGGCGGGGGTCCAGCCGGGCGCGCGCGCGGGCGTCGACAGCAGGGTAGCGATATCGGCGGCGTTGACCGCCTCGGCGGTGAAGGTGGGCTGGGCTATCGCGGGGGTGGCGAGTGCCAGCAGGCCGAGGGAGAGGAGAGGCGCTAAGCGCATGGTTACCGTTTCCTTTTGATACGACAACCGCCTTGCATCGTTGCGGGTTGCTGCTGCGGCCACCAAGCTTCCTGGTATGGTTAGCATTTTGCCAAAATGCCACGCATCGCCCCTGTCAGGCATCGCCAGCCGGTTCGGTCATGTGCGCCTTGGCGGCCTCGCCGTGCGGGATGCCCGAGTGGACGCTGTAGAGCCGAACGCCGAGTTCGGTGATCTCGAGCAGCACGAGGTGCAGGGCATCGCTGGCGGCTGCCAGCTCGGCGGCGGCCGCAGGGCTCTTCTCGGCGATTTCGTCGACGGTCGACTTGAAGGAACTGATGTCGGCGTAGATTGCGCCAGCGGTTTCTTCCAGCGCAGTGAGTTCGGACAGGCCGGCGGGGCGCTGCCGCGACTGGGTGGCGAGCAAGGTCAGCCGGGCCGCTTCATCGCGCCAGCGCTGGATGTTCGCCCCGAAATGAGTCAGCCGCTGCGCGATTTCTTCGTTGGACGACATGTTGCACCTCTGGATACTGCAGAGGAACGGCGATGGGATGCGTTTCGATCCATCGTCCGCGGAGATCGTCCGTTCGCGCTACTCGGCGCGCAGGTCGGCCCATTCGGGGTGGCGGCGGAACTGGGCCACGACGTAGGAGCAGACCGGGGCGATCTTCTGGCCGCGGGCGCGTGCGTCGGCCATGGCGGTGGCGATCAGCTTTTCGGCGATGCCCTGGCCGCGATATTGCGGGGGTACGCCTGTATGGTCGGCGACGATGGTCGAGGGGTCGCGGCGGACATAGGTCATCTCGCCCTCGCTGCCATCGGGCAGCCGCATGACATAGCGGCCGCGGCCGGCATCTTCTTCGTGTTCGACTGGGAGATCGAGGGGCATCGATGGACCTTTCTGACGCAGAAGCGCGTCACCAGCATCGACACCATATGGGGCTTCGATGCGGGCTGTGAAGGGCGACCGGGTCAGTGCGGCGTCTCGGTTCCCGGTTTGCTCAACCGCGCGGAGAGGCTGCGGCCGAACCCGCCGAGGAACGGCGCGATGGCGAGCAGGATGCGCTTCCAGAAGTGGATCAACAGGAACAGCACCGTGAGGACGATGGCGCCGACGATGATGACGAGTTCGAGGCTGAGGCCGATCGACTTGAGCCAGCCGGTCAGCAGCACGCCGGGCAGGATGTGTACTGCGGCCCAGACGAAGGCGGAGATGACATTGATGACCGTGAAGTGCCGGTAGGACATGCCCATCATGCCGGCGACGCCGGGAATCACGGCCTTCACCCCGGTGATGAAGCGGCCGATGAAGATGGCCTTGCCGCCATGTCGGGCGAAGAAGCGCTCGCCCTGCTCGATCAGTGCGACGTTCTTGTTGAACGGCCAGACCAGCTTGATGCGGTCCTTCAGCAGGTAGCCGACAGAGTAGGAGATGGCGTCGCCGATGATGGCGCCGATGGCTGCGGCGAAGAAGATCGGCCAGAAGGGCAGGGCGCCCTGCGCGATCAGGCCGCCGGTGAGCAGCAGGATGGGCAGCGAGGGAACCAGCAGGCCGAGGATGAAGACGGCTTCGCCGATGCAGACCAGGAAGATGAAGAGGAGCGAGAGCCAGAAGTTGGAGGAAATGGCGGTGAGGACAGCCTCCAGCCAGATGGAGATGTCGTGGATGAACGAGAACATGAAGGCGGGGAAACTCCTCGGGCGCCCAGCGTGTGGAACGCCATACGGCCACAATGATGACGGGGCGATGAACTAACCGTGAATGGCGACAGGCTGTCACCTTGACTTGTGACGCCTGGGACATCGACAACCTTGGCAACTGCACGGAGACCAGAAATCATGAGCCTGCCCATCCACCACATGATCTCCTCGGGTCCCCGGCCGGTCGCGCCGTTCAGCCATGCGGTGGAGGCCGATGGCTGGGTGTTCATCACCGGACAGATGCCGACCGATCCGGCGGCGCCGGACGCGCCGCTGCCCGAAGGGGTGGAGGCGCAGACGCGGCGCGTGGTCGAGAACCTCAAGGTTGTGCTGGGCGGGCTTGGCCTGACGCTCGAGCATGTGACGATGGCGCGCATCTATCTCACCCAGTTCGAGCGGGACTATGCGGCGTTGAACGCCGTGTGGCCGAGCTTTTTCGCGGCCGGCAAGCTGCCGGCGCGGACGACGGTTGGCGTGACGGCGCTGGCGGTCGGGGCGCTGGTTGAGATCGATCTCGTGGCGCGCCGGCCCTAGAGCAGCGTCAGCCCGATGCCGAGGAGGGCGCTGGCGAGGACGACGAGGGGCGGCGGGACTTTTGCGAACAGCAGCGCCAGGGCGGCGGCGGCCCAGATCAGATCGGGCCAGGCGGTGATGGTGCTCGTCGCCACCGGATCGTAGAGCGTGGCGAGCAGCAGCCCGACGACGGCGGCGTTCGCCAGGTTGAGCCCGTTGCGGAGGCGCTCGTTGCGGCGCAGCGACTGCCACCAGTCGAGGGTGGCGAACACCAGGAAGAAGCTCGGCAGGTAGATCATCACCAGCGCCAGCGTGGCGCCCCAGAGGCCGTTGGGCGGGTTGGTGAGAAGGGCGCCGGTATAGGCCGCGAAGCTGAAGAGGGGGCCGGGGACCGCCTGCGCGGCACCGTAGCCGGCGAGGAACAGGTCACGCGCGATCAGGCCGGGGGTGACCAGTTCGGCTTCGAGCAGCGGCAGCACCACGTGGCCGCCGCCAAAGACGAGCGAGCCGGTGCGATAGAACTTCTCGGCGACGGTGAGGGTGGGGTCGCCGGTGAGCGCGAGCAAAGGCAGGATGGCCAGCAGCGCCAGGAACAGCCCGAGCCAGGCAAGGTCGGCGCGGCGCGGTGGCATGAGGCGAACCGGGACGGCCCCCTCCCGGCTTCCCCCATGATGGGGGAACTGCAGGAGGCCGATGGCGGCTGCAGCGGCGATGAGGCCGACCTGGGTGATGGGGGAAGGGAAAAGCAGGGCGAGGAGAGCCGTCGCCAGCGCGAGGGCACGGCGCGGCCAGTCGGGCGTGAGAGACTTCGCCATGGCCCACAGGGCCTGCGCGACGACGGCAAGGGCGGCGATCTTCAGCCCGTGCAGGGCGCCTTGCGCCCAGGGTCCGGTAAGCGTCGTGGCGCCGTAGGCGAAGGCCAGCAACAGCAGCACCGAGGGCAGGGTGAAGCCGATGAAGGCGGCGATGGCGCCTGAATAACCGGCGCGCAGCTTGCCCAGCGCGATGCCGACCTGGCTCGACGCCGGGCCGGGCAGGAACTGGCAGAGCGCGACGAGATCGGCATAGGCCGGATCGTCCAGCCACTTGCGCCGCTCGACGAACTCGGTGCGGAAATAGCCGAGGTGCGCCACCGGCCCGCCGAAGCTGGTGCAGCCGAGGCTGAGGAAAGCGAGGAAGACTTCGGTGACGGTGCCGCGCTGCATGGGATGCGGATGCCCCAGAGGCGGGTCACAATCAAGGGGCCCGGCAAGCGAAAAGGGCGCCACGGGGGCGCCCTTCCGAATTCGTCGCTGTGGCTGACCTCAGCCCTTGTAGGCGTAGGTGGTCTGCTGCTGTTCGCCGAGGCCTTCGATGCCCAGCCGCATGACCTGGCCGGGCTTCAGCCAGACCTGGACCGGCTTCTGGCCCATGCCGACGCCCGGAGGGGTGCCGGTGGTGATGACGTCGCCGGGCTGCAGGCTCATGAACTGGCTCAGGTACGCCACGATGTGGGCGACGCCGAAGATCATGGTCTTGGTCGAACCGTCCTGGTAGCGGTGGCCATCGACTTCGAGCCACATCTTCAGGTTCTGCGGATCGGCAACTTCGTCCCTGGTGACGAGCCACGGGCCGATCGGGCCGAAGGTGTCGGCCGACTTGCCCTTGGTCCACTGGCCGCCGCGCTCGGTCTGGAAGTGGCGCTCGGAGAGGTCGTTCACGACGCAGTAGCCGGCGACGTAGTCGAGGGCGTCCTTCTCGTCGATGTACTTGGCGGTCTTGCCGATGACGACGCCGAGTTCGACTTCCCAGTCGGGCTTCAGGGTGTTCTTGGGCAGTTCGACATCGTCGTTCGGCCCGATGATGGCGCTGGTGGCCTTCATGAACAGGATCGGTTCCTCGGGGATCGCGGCGCCGGTTTCGGCGGCGTGGTCGGCGTAGTTGAGGCCGATGCACATGAACTTGCCGACATCGCCGACGCAGGGGCCGATGCGCGAGGACTTGTCGAGGACCGGCAGGCTGCCATGGTCGGCGGCGGCGATCTTCGCGAGGCCCTCGGCGCCGATGGTGGCGCCGTTGATGTCGGACACGACCGACGACAGGTCGCGGTAGGTGCCGTCAGTATGCAGGATGGCGGGCTTTTCGGAGCCCTTGGCCCCAACGCGCAGCAGTTTCATGGAGTTCTCCTCAAGTGTGGCGGGATGGATATTGCCCGTGAGCGCCCGAGTCGAGGGCGACGTTCGGCGAATCCGTTCGGCCTATTCGGGCCGGATGATGCCCTTCTTGAGCAGGATGTTGCCGTAGAGGCGCCGCTCGCCGGTCTGCACGACGGCGTAGGCATCGCTGACGCGGTCGTAGAAGGCGAAGCGCTCCATCACGGTGAACGTCATCCCCGGCTCGTGCTTTTCGACGATGGACGCGAACGCACCGTGGATCTCGACCCGGGTGTCGGGCTCGCCGACCACGGCCATGCCGATCGCCGGCTCATCGACGAAGGTATCGAGCGGCATCAGGGTCAGCACGGCTTCGAGCACCTCGGTGGCGCTGATGCCGTCGAGGCGCACCAGCTCCGGTCCGGCGCTGTCGCCGGGGTAATTGGCATCGACGATGGCGATCTCGTCGCCATGGCCCATGGCGCGCAGGATGTGCAGCAGGTCGGGGCCGAGGATCGGCGGAATGTTCTTGAGCATGGGGTCTCCCTTGGAATTGTGCCGTTCAGCCGAACGGGAAGCTGGCGTAGGCGGGGTCGTCGTTGAGCAGGTCGCCGTCGGCGAACAGTTCGGCATGGTCCCTCGCGAACTCGATGAGTTCGGCCATCACCGAGTCGATGTGGGCGCGCATGGCAGCCGAGGCGCGGGCGGCGTCGCCGGCGGCGATGCCGCCGAGGATGGCCTGGTGCTCGGAGAGCGTGACCGAGAGGCGCCGAGGCGTCAGGATGAGGCTGCGGGCCCGGTCGAGGTTGGCGCGGGTGTTCTCGATGACGCCCTTCACCTTGGTGAAGCGCATGTCGCCGAAGATGATGTCGTGGAACTCGAGGTCGCGCTCGTGGAAGCCGTTCTGGTCATCGATCTGCACGGCGGCGCGCTGGTAGCTCATGTTGCGCTGCAGGGTTTCGACGAGTTCGGGGGAGTGGTTGCCGGTGACGACCCGGACCGCCTCGGCTTCGAGCGACTTGCGGATCAGCATATATTCGAGCACGTCGGCGATGCGCACCAGCGACACGGTGGAGCCGCGTTGCGGTAGGATGTCGACGAGGCCCTCGGCCTGCAGCCGGGCCAGCGCCTCGGAGACGGGGAAGCGGGAAACGCCCAGCCGGTCGCAGATGGCGCCCTTGTCGATCACCTCGCCGGGCTGCAGGTCGAGCGCGACGATCGCCTGGCGCAGCAGGTCGGTGACGAAAACGGTCACGTTGCCGCGGGTGGGACTCGCGGGCACGGCCAGAAACTGGTAAGGACTTGCTTCCATCTTCATGCTAACATGTTAGTTGGACGCGAAGGCCAATTCAACGGCCGTCTACAGTCCCGACGCAACCTGCCAAGAGCTTCTGCCATGTCCGACGTGATGTCCCGCCCCGCTGCCCGCACGCTGTTGCTCAATCCACAGGACAATGTGGCTGTAGCGCTCGGCAATCTCGATGTCGGCACCGACACCGCAGAAGGCGTCCGGACGATCAAGCGTGTGCCGAAGGGCCACAAGTTCGCGGTACGGACGATCAGCGCCGGCGAGACGATCGTGAAGTTCGGGCAGATCATCGGCCGCGCCAAGGTAGAGATTCCCGCGGGCGACTGGGTACACGAGCACAATGCGGGCATCGGCGAGGACCACGGCGCCTTCGAGCGCGACTACGCGTTCTGCGAGGGCGTGCAGCCGGTCGACTTCATCACTGGCGCGGAGCAGGCGACGTTCCAGGGCTTCAAGCGTGCCAACGGGCAGGTGGGCACGCGCAACTATATCGGCATCCTGACCTCGGTGAATTGCTCGACGACAGTGGCTGGGTTCATCGCCCGGGAGGTCGAGCGCTCCGGCATCCTTGCGCAGTATCCCAATGTCGACGGCATCGTCGCTCTCAAGCAGGCCAATGGCTGCGTCATCGACTATCGCGGCGTGATCTTCGATATCCTCAAGAAGACCACCTGGGGCTATGCCACCAACCCGAACATGGGTGGGGTGATCATGGTCGGGCTCGGCTGCGAGGGCTTCCAGATCCCCAAGCTGAAAGAAGCCTACGGGGTAACCGAGAACGAGACATTCCGCACCATGACCATCCAGGAAGTGGGCGGGACGAAGAAGACGGTGGAAGCCGGGGTCGAGGCGGTGAAGGCGATGCTGCCGATCGTCAACCGGGCGACGCGGACGACGCAGCCGGCGTCGGAACTGATGCTGGCGCTGCAGTGCGGCGGCTCGGACGGCTATTCGGGCATTACCGCCAACCCGGCGCTGGGCGTCGCGGCGGATATCCTGGTGCGGCATGGCGGGACAGCGATCCTGTCGGAGACGCCGGAAATCTATGGCGCGGAGCACCTGCTGACGCGGCGAGCGAAGACACGCGAAGTCGGGCAGAAGCTCATCGACATCATCCACTGGTGGGAAGATTACGCCGAGCGCAACAACATGGAGATGAACAACAACCCGTCGCCGGGCAACAAGCTGGGCGGGTTGACGACTATTCTCGAAAAGTCGCTGGGCGCGGCGGCGAAGGGCGGCACGACGCCGCTCAACGCCGTCTACCACTACGCCGACCCGGTGACCGAGAAGGGGTTCGTGTTCATGGACACGCCCGGATACGACCCGGTTTCCGCGACCGGCCAGGTGGCAGGCGGGGCGAACATCCTCTGCTTCACCACCGGCCGTGGCTCGGCCTATGGCTGCAAGCCGACCCCGTCGATCAAGATCGCCACCAACTCGGACATCTACCACAAGATGATCGACGACATGGATATCGACGGCGGCGACGTACTCGATGGGGTGTCGCTGGAGCAGAAGGGCCAGGAGATCTTCGACAAGATCCTCAAGGTCGCCTCGGGTGAGCAGAGCAAATCGGAAGAACTGGGCTACGGTGACAACGAATTCGTGCCGTGGCAAATCGGGGCGACGTTCTAGCGGAGCAGTTCTCGTGGCAACAGTGCGGGTCATCGTGCGCGGCAAGGTGCAGGGCGTAGGCTTTCGCGACTATGCCCAGATGCAGGCACTGGCGCTGCGGCTCGATGGCTGGGTCCGCAATCGCAGCGATGGGACCGTGGAAGCGATGGTTTCGGGCGAGCCGGCCCTGATCGAGCGGATGATGATCGCGCTGCGCGTCGGGCCGCCGCACTCGGCGGTGTCCAATGTACGCTCAATGCCCGAGGAGGGTGCCAAGGTGGAGCCGGGGTTCCGGGTGCTGCCCACGGAGTGATTCTGAGTGCCGCGCCGCAGGTCGGCCGCGGAGGCGGTGGATTGTGTCACACCATCAATGGCTTGGGCTGTCACAATCGGTTGCCGAGCTGTCATGAACCCGGCACCGGTTATGGTTAATCCTTGGTTACCGCAGATGCGGGTCGCTCCATGGAGGCCGTGATGACTCTCGACCGCGCCCACCCGACAACCAGCCTGTACCGTTCGACCACCGGGCAGGCGCTCGCCGTGCGTTACGATGGCGCCAGCAATACGCTTGAAATCGTCGAGGACGACTGGGCGGCGGGAGGTTTTCGCAGCGGCGTCGTACCACGATCGATAATCCGCCAGCGACCGGTGCCGGCCAACGTGACGAAGCTCCGGGCGCGCCGGCGCTAGGCAGGCCTGGTCAGGTCGATCAACCCGGCCACTGTCGGGCGGAAGCCGCAGCTTTTGTAGAAGGCAGCGAGCTGAGGCTCGTAGTCGACGTGGAGCCATTCGGCGCCGCGGGTCCTGGCTTCGGCGGTGACGAGGCGGACAAGCTCGCGGGCGATTCCGCGGCGCTGGAACTTGGGATCGACCGTGGTGTCGAGCAGGAATGCGTGGACGCCACCGTCCCAGGCGACGTTGACGTAGCCGACGACACGGTCGCCAAAGTAGGCGCATGCGTGGACGAGGCTGCGGGTCAGGATGAAGGCGAGGTCGCCGGACCAGCGACTGCCCCACGCCGCCTGCCAGATGGGTTGCAGCTCTTCTTCCGACGGGAATGGATCGACGCGGTAGGTGACGTCAGTGGTGGGCATGCGGCTCGTCGCCGGCGAGGCTCTGGATGATCGGGCAGTGGGGGCGGTGGTTGCCGTCGCAGGCGTTGGCGAGGTGGGTGAGGGTGTCGCGCATCTCCGTCAGCAGCGCAATCTTGCGGTCGAGCTCGGTGACGTGGCCGAGGGTGAGGGCCTTCACGTCGGCGCTCGAGCGGGCCTGATCGCCCCAGAGGCGGAGCAGGTCGCGGATCTCGTCGATGGAAAACCCGAGGTCGCGGGCGCGGCGGATGAAACCGAGCCGGTGGACGTCGTGGTGGCCGTAGTCGCGGTAGTTCGACTCGCGGCGATCGGCGGACGGGATCAGTCCGATCGATTCATAGTGCCGGATCATCTTGGCGGAAACGCCGGTAAGCCTTGCGGCTTCGCCGATCTGCATGTGATCACCTCGTCCAGCAACAATGGTCTTGACCTTACCATGATGGGAAGGTGCAGGACAATGTTGCACTGAACGGAGCCTCGACATGGATTCTCACTCGCACCCACACGCTGCCGGACCCGCTACCCGCGACCCGGTGTGCGGCATGAGCGTCGACATGGCGAAGACGGCGCACCGGACGACGCATGACGGGCGCGAGATCGGCTTCTGCTCGGCAGGCTGCAAAAGCAAGTTCGAGGCGGCGCCGGAGCAGTATCTCACCGCCACCGATCCGGTATGCGGGATGCAGGTGGATCGGACCACGGCGCAGCACATGCTGAAGCACGAGGGGACGCGCTACTATTTCTGCTGCGAGGGGTGCCGGACGAAGTTCGAGGCTGATCCGGCGAAGTATCTCAGTGCGAAGCCGTTTGTGTTGCCGGTGAGGAGATCCGCGTCCGACGCCCCCTCCACCAGCTTCGCTGGGCCTTTCGAGCACAGCTCTCAAGGCCTTCTCGCCTCAAATCGCTCCACCGGAGCGATTTCCCCTTCGGGACAGCTCGAAGCCCCTCCCCCGTCTTCGACAGGGGAGGACCATCCCCACCGTCACCTCCACAATCAGGAGCAGACGCACGTCGAGGCTCCGGCGGGGTCGAAGTGGACGTGTCCGATGCATCCGGAGATCGTCAAGGATGGGCCGGGGGATTGTCCGCTGTGCGGGATGGCGCTCGAGCCGATGGTGGCGTCGCTCGATGATGGGCCGAACCCGGAACTGATCGACTTCACGCGGCGGCTGTGGGTCAGCGCGCTGCTGGCCGTGCCGATCGTGGTGCTGGCGATGGGTGGCATGGTGGGGCTGCCGGTGCGCGAGTGGGTCGGTGAGCCGCTGGCGAGCTGGATCGAGCTGGTGCTGGCGACGCCGGTGGTGCTGTGGGCGGCCTTCCCGTTCTTCCGGCGGTTCTGGAACTCGCTCGTCAACCGCTCGCCCAACATGTGGACGCTGATCGGGCTCGGGGTCGGGGCGGCCTACCTGTTCTCGGTGGTGGCCGTTCTGGCGCCGGGCATCTTTCCGATGGCGATGACGCACATGAATGGCGCGCCGCCGATCTATTTCGAGGCTGCGACAGTGATCGTGGCGCTGGTGTTCCTCGGGCAGGTGCTGGAACTGCGGGCCCGCGAGGCGACCGGCAAGGCGATCCGGGCGCTGCTCGACCTCGCGCCGAAGACGGCGCGGCGCGTGTGGCAGGGCAAGGATATCGAGGTGCCGATCGAGGCGGTGGAGCCGGGCGACTGGCTGCGGGTGCGGCCGGGCGAGGCGGTGCCGGTGGATGGCGTGGTGCTCGAAGGGCAGAGCTTCGTCGATGAGTCGATGCTGACCGGCGAACCGGTGCCGGTGGAGAAGCTGAAAGACGCCGACGTCACGGGCGGCACGCTGAACGGGCAGGGCAGTTTCGTGATGCAGGCGACGCGGGTCGGGGCGGAGACGCGGCTCAGCCAGATCGTGACCCTGGTGGGCAAGGCGCAGCGCAGCCGCGCGCCGATCCAGGGGCTGGCCGACCGGGTGGCCAACTGGTTTGTGCCCCTGGTGGTGGTGGTGGCCGGGCTGGCCTTCGGCGCCTGGTATGCGTTCGGGCCGTCGCCGCAGCTCTCGTTCGCGCTGGTCGCCGCGATGTCGGTGCTGATCATTGCCTGCCCCTGTGCGCTGGGGCTCGCCACGCCGATGTCGGTGATGGTGGCGACCGGGCGCGGCGCGCGCGACGGGGTGCTGGTGCGCGAGGCGCAGGCGCTCGAGGTGATGTCGCGGGTGACGGTGCTGGTGGTCGACAAGACCGGCACCATCACCGAGGGGCGGCCGGTGCTCGACCAGGTGATCGCGGTGAAGGGCGTCGACGAAGGCTTCGTGCTGTCCGTTGCGGCTGCGCTGGAGCGGGGCTCGGAGCACCCGATCGGCAGTGCGATCGTCAAGGGGGCCGAGCAGCGCAATGCCCGGGTCTACGAGGCGACGGGGTTCCAGTCGGTGACCGGCAAGGGGATTGTCGGCTCGGTCGGCGGCAAGCGGGCGGCGCTCGGCAACCCCAAGCTGATGGCCGACGAAAATGTGGCGATCGACGACAAGCTGCTGGCGCTGCTGCGGCAGCAGGCGTCGGCGGGCCGCACGGCGGTGTTGGTGGCGCATGACGGGGAGGCGATCGGCCTCGTGACCGTCAGCGATCCGATCAAGCCGGGCGCGGCCGAGGCGCTGCGGGCTCTGAAGGCGGACGGCATCGAGATCATCATGGCGACCGGCGACGCGCAGGGGACTGCCGATGCGGTGGCGAAGGCGGTCGGGCTCACCGATGCCCGCGCCGGGCTGTCGCCAGAGGACAAGCAGGCGCTGATCGCCGCGCTGAAGCAGCAGGGCAAGGTGGTGGCGTTCGCCGGCGATGGCGTGAACGATGCGCCGGCGCTGGCCGAGGCCAATGTGGGAATCGCCATGGGCACCGGCTCCGACGTGGCGATCGAGTCGGCCGGGATCACGCTGCTGACCGGCGATATCGGCGGGGTGGTGAAGGCGCGGCGGCTGTCGCGGGCGGCGATCAGCAACATCATGCAGAACCTCGCCTTCGCCTTCGGCTACAACGCGCTGGGGATCCCGGTGGCGGCCGGCGTGCTCTACCCGTTCACCGGCTGGCTGCTGTCGCCGATGGTCGCGGCGGCGGCGATGGCGCTCAGTTCGGTGAGCGTGATCGGCAATGCGCTGAGGCTGAACAATACGAAGCTCTGAGGCTCACACCAACGCCGCATTGACCCCTCGGATGCCGGTGCCTAGAACCGCCTGAACATTCCCGCGCGGGCGGGACGGAGCGGGGCGCCTCTATGCCGAACATGGACAAGTATCTGACGATCGAAGACCTGATGAAGGCAGCCAAGCGGCGCGTGCCGAAGATGTTCTTCGATTATGCGGATTCGGGCTCCTACACCGAGGGCACGTATCGCGCCAACACCACGGACTTCGACCAGATCAAGCTGCGCCAGCGCGTGGCAGTGAACCTCGAGGATCGCAACCTCGCGACCACCATGCTGGGGCAGCCGGTGTCGATGCCGGTGGCGATCGCGCCGGTCGGTTCGACCGGCATGCAGTCGGCCGACGGCGAGATCAAGGCGGCGCGGGCGGCCGAGAAGTTCGGCATCCCGTTCACGCTTTCGACCATGGCGATCTGCTCGATCGAGGACGTGGCCGAGAATACGTCCAAGCCGTTCTGGTTCCAGCTTTACGTGATGAAGGACCGGCCGTTCGTCGAGCGGCTGATCGACCGCGCCAAGGCGGCCAAGTGCCCGGTGCTGGTGCTGACGATGGATCTGCAAATCCTCGGGCAGCGGCACAAGGATATCCGCAATGGCTTGAAGGCGCCGCCGCCGATCACGCCGAAATTCCTGTTCGAGATCGCGACCAAGCCCGCCTGGGCGCTCGGCATGCTGGGGACACAGCGGCGCACGTTCCGCAACATTCAGGGGCACGTAACCGAGGCGACCAATCTGGGCACGCTCAGCCGCTGGACGGCAACGCAGTTCGACCTCTCGCTGAACTGGAAAGACATCGCCTGGATCAAGAAGCGGTTCGGCGGTCCGGTGGTGGTGAAGGGCGTGCTCGACCCCGAGGACGCGCAACTGGCGCTCGACAATGGCGCCGACGGCATCATCGTCTCGAACCATGGCGGGCGGCAGCTCGATGGCGCGCCGAGCTCGATCCGGGTGCTGCCCGAGATCGTCGATGCGGTGGGCCACAAGACCGAGGTGCTGATGGATTCGGGCATCCGCTCGGGCCAGGACGTGCTGAAGGCGCTGGCGCTCGGCGCCAAGGGGACGTTCGTCGGCCGGGCGATGGCGTTCGGGCTCGGAGCGGGTGGCGAGGCCGGGGTTTCGCGGGCACTCGAGATCATCCGCAAGGAGACCGACACGACGATGGCGCTGATGGGCGAGCGCGACATCAAGAACGTCGGGCCGCACAACATCTACTCGAACGAACTGGTGCGGCGGCAGGGGTATTGAGCCTGATCGCGTCTGGGTCATTGCCAGCGCGGTGTGCCTCGCCGTAGCTGGGCGCCCAGGAGGACCCAGTTATGCGCGCAGCGACGCCGAAGGCCGAGATCCGTAGACACCTGGTGATCGTCAGGCATCCTGGATGGCAGTCTGTCGAGGATTGGACCGATATCGGCTCGCGCGTACGCCGGATCGATCCCAGCATCGGCGTGCACATCGTAACGACAAAGGACGAGCACGCCGCGGCGGCAGAGGCTGCCGCCAGGCTACCCACGCTGGTGTTTTCACCCAGCATGCTTGGCAAGTTCAAACCCAGGCGCGGCAAGGTCTACCACGGTGGCCCGATGCCGAAGTTCGAGCAGGTGCGGCGCATGGCTGCGGCCGGGGTGCGCGTGCCGCAGACGATGATCATCGGCAAGAATATGCCGCCGCTCGATCCGGCGCGATGGGGCGAGTTCGTCATCGTCAAGCCGACCGATATCAGGACCTCGTCGAACGGAGACGGCATCCAGTTGATGCGGGCCGAGCGGGTTCGGTACATCGCGCCCGAGGACTACCCGGAGGGCCATCCGGGCCGGTTCGGACCCATGGTGGTGCAGCAGTATATCGACACCGGGCCGGGCGTCTCGACGTTCCGCGTGCTGACGCTGTTTGGGCAGGCTCTCTATAGCGAGTATATCTATGGGACGGGCGAGGGGATCGACTACGGCGCCAGCGACGCGGTGATCGAGGCGAGCCCGATCGCGATCCAGAATATCGAGGGACGCAGCCGCGCGTTCCGGTATGACGCCGACGTCATTGCCATGGCCAGGGCGGCGCATGAGGCGATCCCCGAGGTGCCGCTCAAGGGCGTCGATGTGCTGCGCGACCACCGGACCGGATTGCTCTATTGCATCGAGGTCAATCCCAACTGCAACGCGTGGATTTTTTCCTCGAAGATCGGCGAAGCGCAACGCCTCTCGCAGGGGCCGGAATACACCCAGGCGCGGAAGGACCAGCTCGATGCGTTCGGCACGGCGGCGCATGTGCTGGCCGATGTGACGAGGCGCGAGGCAGAGTAGCGGCTCAGGTCCTCGCTGCGTCGGGGCGCCAGGTGAGCTGGGTGTAGATCTTCTTGGCCACGGCCTTCATCTCGTCTTCCGGCAGGTTCCCGACGACGGTGCAGGTGATGAGGTCGTTGCTCCAGTAAAAGGCGTCGAGGTTGTCGCGGTTGGCGAACTCGTAGACGGCCTTCTCGTCGGGCAGCGCGGCGGTGATGTAGACGGTGACGCGGTCGTTGGCGGCGTTCTGATACATCAGCTGGGCGGCGGGGCCGCTGGCGTTGGCGTCGTAGTCGCCGGGGAGGAGGCGGCCGCCGACCAGTTCGAAGCCTTCCGGCAAGAGGTCGGGCGGGGTGATGGGGCGGGCGACGCGGTTGGAGAGCCACGAGACGAGATGGTCGCGGTCGGCGGCGGCAACCTCCACGGCGTGGCGGTTTTCCTTGACGTAGAGCGCGTGCGCGGTGACGGCCGAGGCAATGAGCCCGGCGGTTTCGGACGGGCGGTCGAGTTCGCGCAGGGCCCAGCCGGCGCCGATGCCGATAGCCAGCAGCACCACGGCGGCGGCCGCCAGTTGGGGCCAGCCGAGCGTAACGCCGCGGGAGCGCAGGGCGAGCCGGCGCGGCTTCAGGCGGTCGGGGACGGGCTCGGCGTCCGCCGGCGGAAACAGGGCATTGAGGGCCTCGTTCTGCCGCTGCCAGAGGGCGACCTCGGCGGCCCTGTCGGGATGCGCGGCGAGCCAGGCCTCGACTTCGGCGGCGCGGTCAGGCGGCAGCAGCCCATCGACATGGGCGTGCAGGTCATCCTCGGTGATGGGAGCGGGGCGGGGCGTCATTTGACGGTTCGCAGTCTGGGTTCGTCGCCGGTGCCGGTCAATGCGCGCAATGTCGCGCGGGCGCGGCTGAGGCGTGACATGACGGTACCGATTGGAATGCCGAGGATGGCTGCGGCCTCTTCGTAGGAGACGCCTTCGAGGACGACGAGCAGCAGCGTCTCGCGCTGGTCATCGGGTAGTTTGTCGAGGGCGCGGTTCATTTCACCCAGCGCCAGCCGGCCATGCTGCGGCGCCGGAATCGACGGTTCGATCACCAGCGCGTCGTAGGCGACATGCTCGCCGCGGCGGCGTTCGGAGCGCAGCGAGTTGCGCCACAGGTTGACGAGGATGCGGAACAGCCAAGCCTGCAGCGGCCCGGTGGGGCGGAACAGGCCACGCTTGCGAATGGCGCGCTCGAGGCAATCCTGGACGAGATCGTCGGCGCGATCGACATTGCGCGTCAAGGCGCGGGCGTAGCGGCGCAGGGCCGGCACGCAGGTCTCGATCTCGTCCAGGAAGTCCATGTCGGCCGGTGCCGTTGCTACGATTACTCGTAGGCAGTGTGCCAGACTTCGCCGACGCCGTCGCCGGTGGTGTCGCCGGGGGCGGCGTCCTTGATCCAGAGGTAGAGCGGCTTGCCCTCGTGCGCCCACATCTTGGTGCCGTCGGTGCGGGTGACGATGGTGAACTCGCCCTCGTCGGCAGCGCCATCGGCGGCAAACAGCGGCGGCCAGTTCACGGCGCACTGCTCGTAGCAGTTGGATACGCCGGCGGTGTCCTTGTCGAAGGTGTAGAGCGTCATGCCGTTGGCATCGGTCAGCACTTCCTTGCCGGCGATGTCCATCGTCTTGATGGCGCCAGCGGCGTAGTCGGCGGCGAAGGCAGTGGTGGTGAGGGCGGCGAGCGCGGCGGCGCCGAGCAGCAGTGCGAGTCTCATGGTGTCTCTCCCGAGGGCAACCGGTCGAACGGCCGGTCTCAAGGTGATCAACACCGCCGTCGCAGGATTATTCCGGGCGCTGCACTTTCGTGCGAAGCTGCCGGGCATCGAGAGCGGAGAAATGGAATGAGCGAGGATCATCGGATTACCGAGGTCGAGATTGCGGCGCCACGTGATGTGGTCTGGCGCGCGCTCCGGGAGCCGGCCGAAATTCGCAACTGGTTCGGCTGGGAGGCACCCACGCTGGACGAGGAAATCAGGATGATCTTCGTCGATGGCGCCGAGGCTGACGAGGCGAGGGGGATCATCCAGTTCGGCGAGTGGGAAGGGGTGTCGGACCGGTTCGAGCTCTCCGAGCGCGACGGGAAGACGGTGGTCCACGTGGTCCGGCACGGGACGCCGCCGGCCGAGGGCTGGGGCGTGGCTTATGACGAGGTGGTCGAGGGCTGGATCACGTTCTGCCAGCAGTTGCGCTTCTACGTCGAAACCCATCGGGGCGACACGCGGCGGACGCTGTGGTTCTCGTCGAAGACCGGGCCGGGGACGATCGAGGCTGTCGGGCTGATCGGGGTGGGCGAGGCGGGCAGCCGCTACGAGCGCGAGCTGTCGTCGGGCGACCGGGTGTCGGGCGATGTGTGGCACTGGTCGCGGCACCAGCTCGGCGTGCTGGTGGAGCAGTGGAGCGGTGGGTTGATCGTGGTGGCGGATCGGACGGGCGGTGGCGGCACGGCGCTGCTGACGGTCTGCGGCCTCAGCGATGCGGAATTCGACGCGCTTGGCGCGCGCTGGCGGACCTGGTGGGGTGCGGCTTACCCCCAAAGCGCCGGTGCTTGAAGCAGAGAGTGGACAGCGGGCGCGAAGCTTGGTCAGTTAGCGGCAGATCGGCCGCCTCGGAGGAGATTGGCCGACGTCAGGCAATCTGGGAGGACAGACAGTGAAGAGACGCGAGTTTTTCAAGTCGGCCGCCATTGGTGGCGCAGCCGCAACGGTGGGCCTCGCGGCCCCGGCCATTGCACAGGGCAATATCACCTGGCGCATGGTCACCACCTGGCCGAAGAACTTTCCCGGCCTCGGCGTTGGCGCGCAGAACCTCGCCGACCGCATCACCCGGGCCTCGGGTGGCCGGCTGACCGTGCAGCTGTTTGCTGCCGGTGAAATGGTGCCGCCGCTGCAGGCCCTCGACGCGGTGATCGACGGTTCGGCCGAAATGAGCCACGGCACGCCATACTACTGGCAGAACAAGAGCCAGGGCCTCAGCTTCTTCACTGGCGTGCCGTTCGGCATGACCTCGCGCGAGCTGACGGCCTGGGTGCGCTACCTCGGCGGCCAGCAGCTCTGGGACGAAATCTACGACCAGTTCGGCATTGTCGGCTTCCTGTCCGGTGATACCGGCACGCAGGCGGGCGGCTGGTTCCGCAACGAGCTGACCGGCGTCGCCGACATCCAGGGCCTGCGCTTCCGTACGCCGGGCCTTGGCGGCCAGGTGTGGGGCAAGCTCGGCGCCTCGGTGACCAACATGGCGGCGGGCGAAATCTTCGCGGCGCTGCAGTCGGGCACGCTGGATGCGGCCGAGTTCGTCGGCCCGTACAACGACCTGGCACTCGGCTTCTACCAGATCGCCAAGAACTACTACTTCCCCAGCTTCGTCGAGCCGGGCCTTGCCACCGAGGTCGCTGTGTCGAAGTCGAAGTTCATGGAACTGCCGGAAGACCTGCAGGAGATCGTCCGTACCTGCTCGCAGGCCGCCTATGACGACGTCGCATCCGACATGTACGCCAACGATCCCCGCGCGCTGGCGGCGCTGGTCAGCGAGCATGGTGTGCAGATCCGCCGCTTCCCCGACGAAATCCTCGAGGCCGGCGCCAAGGCGTCGATGGAACTGATCGGCGAAATCCGCGAAGGCGGCGATCCGCTGACCAAGAAGGTGGCGGAGAGCTTCGTGTCGGCGTTCAACCTGCTGCGCACGCGCACCGAGGGGACCGACATGCCGTACCTGGCGGCCCGCGAGAAGTACATCAAGTACAGCTGACCGCAGGGTTCTGCCCGAAAAGGAAAGGCCCCGGCACTGCGCAGGGGCCTTTTCACATCCGGGACCTGATCAGTAGATGAGGCGGGGCAGCCAGGTGGCGATCTGCGGGAACAGCATCAGGATAGCGATGGCGACGATCTGCAGCCCCACGAAGGGGATTACGCCCTTGTAGATCATGCCGGTAGTCACACGGGGCGGTGCCACCCCGCGCAGGTAGAACAGGGCAAAGCCGAAGGGGGGCGTGAGGAAGCTGGTCTGCAGGTTCACCCCCACCGCCACGCCCAGCCAGATCGGATCGACGCCGAGCGCCAGCAGCACCGGGGCAGTGATCGGGATGACGATGAAGACGATCTCGAACGTGTCGAGGATGAAGCCCAGCACGAACATGATCAGCATGACGACGATGGTCGCACCGATGGCGCCGCCCGGCATGGCCGTGAGGAACTCGTGCACCAGGTTGTCGCCGCCCATCAACCGGAACACGATGGAGAAGACGGCTGCGCCCATCAGGATGATGAAGACCATCGAGGTGATGGTGGCGGTGGAAATGACCGTTTCCTTCAGCACCTTCAAGCTGAACCGACGCTTGAACAGCGCTAGCACGATGGCACCGACCGAGCCGACCGAAGCGGCTTCGGTGGGTGTGGCGATGCCGACGAGGATGGAGCCGAGTACGGCGATGATGAGGGCGAGAGCCGGCACCAGGGCGACGAGCACCTCGCGCATCAGGTGCTGCTTCTCGTCTTCCGGCACCGGGGTGGCCGGGCAGGATTTCGGGTCGGTAATCGCCTTGAAGATCATCCAGCCGATATAGAGCCCGACCAGCAGCAGGCCGGGCAGGAAGGCGCCGGCGAACAGCGCGCCGACCGAGACCGGCTCGGGCGCGAAGTTGCCCTTCTCCATCTGCACCTGGGCGTTGATGCCGCTCAGCATGTCGCCCATGAAGATCAGCACGGTGGAGGGCGGAATGATCTGCCCGAGTGTGCCGGAAGCCGCGATGACGCCCGAGGCGAGCTTCGGGTCGTACCCGGCGCGCAGCATGGCGGGCAGCGAGATGAGGCCCATGGTCACGACGGTTGCGCCGACGACGCCGGTCGAGGCCGCAAGCAGGGCGCCGACCAGCACCACCGAGATGCCGAGGCCGCCGCGCAGGTTGCCGAACAACTTCCCCATGGTGGTGAGCAGCGCCTCGGCGATACCGGTCCGCTCGAGCATCACCCCCATGAAGATGAAGAGCGGTACGGCGACCAGCACCTCGTTGGTCATGGTGCCGATATAGCGGTTAGCGAGCGAGCCGAAGTTCGAGGGGTCGAACACGCCGAGGGCCATGCCGGCAACGCCGAACAGCAGCGCGGTGCCGGCGAGCGAGAACGCCACCGGGAAGCCGAGCAGCAGCACGCCGATGACGCCGAGGAACATGGTGCCGGCGAGGATTTCGCCGAGGAGCTGCTGCGTCATTCCGCGGTCTCCGTCCGGTAGCGAAGCGTCTCGGGCAGCAGGTCTTCACGGTCGGCGAGAACGAGGATGGAGCGGCAGACCCAGGCGATGCCCTGTAGCCCGACGAGGACGCAGAACACGAGGATGAAGCTCTTGAGGATGAAAAGACCCGGCATGCCGCCGACGTTCGCCGAGCCCTCGTAGATCCGCCAGGAGCGCTGGACGAAGGGCATGGCGTAGAGGGCGACGACCACGACGAAGGGCAGCAGGAACAGTACGACCCCGACGAGGTCGGCGATCGCCTTGCCGCGCACCGACCAGCGGCCGTAGAAGATATCGACCCGCACATGGTCGTTGCGCAGCAGCGCGAACCCGGCGACGCCGGTGAACATGGCGCCACTCAGCCACACATAGAGATCCTGCATCCACAACTGGGTGGCGTGCAGGAAGTAGCGCTGCACCACGACGGTGAAGCAGACCAGAACGACCGCTAGCGCCAGCCAGGAGAGCGTCAGCCCCACCCAGCGGTTGATGGCGCTGACGGACCGGATGTAGCCGGCAAGCAGTTGCACCTGATGTCCCCCCCGATACGTCCCCCGCGTCTTGGGCGCGGCTGATCTCATGTTCAGAGCGGGATCGCAACACGTCCCGGTGGGGGCGTCAACGGAGAACGGCTGGTGGGGCGATCACGCCATGCTCTCGGCAGTCGCCTGCCCGATGGCCCAAGTGATGCCATAGGGGTCCTGCAACTGGCCGTAGATATCGCCCCAGAACTGCTTCTCGAGCGGCATGGTGGCCACGCAGCCGGCGCCGATGGCCCGATCCCACCATTGCTGAGCGTCATCGACGTTCAGATGCAGATTGAAGCCCTGCGGCTGCACCCAGGGCGCGCCGTATTCGGGGAAGGAATCGCTCATATAGACGAGGCCGCCATTCACCACGAACGAGCAGTGCATGTAGCGCTTGCCGTCATCGGCCATCATCGGGGTGATGTCGGTGGCGAGGAAGGCCGTCTTGTAGAACTCTGCCGCGGCTACGGCGTCGGACGGCGAGATATAGGCCACGAGGCCCGGAAGCTGCGACATGGTTTCCTCCTTGGGTGCGGACAGAAGTATGGCACGGCGGAGGGGACGGATGAAGGCGGGGCGACTACCACCCCGCCTCCCGTTGGGTCATCAGCCCTCCAGCCACTTCACCTGTTCGGGCGTGAGCTTGATGTCGAAAGCCTGGAGGCTGTCGTCGAGTTCGTGCAGCGTACGCGGCCCGATCAGCGGGATCGACGGGAAGGACTGGGTGAGGACATAGGCCAGCGCGATGTGGATCGGGCTCTTGCCGAGCTGGTTGGCGAGCTCGATCGCCCTGTCGCGGCGGCCGAAGTTCTGATCGTTGTACCAGGTCTCGACCAGCTCGGTGTTGCCGAGCTTGTCGGGGCCAGCGCGGTCGGTGAAGAAGCCTCGGGCCTGGCTCGACCACGAGAAGTTCGGGATCTGCCGGTCGATCAGCCACTGCTTGAAGTCGGGCGTCGAGGACGTGACGCAACCGGCCCAGAGCGGCTTCAGCATTTCGGCGAGGGCGAAGTTGTTGCTGAGCGCGCCCGGCCGCTGCTTGCCGTGCTTGTCGGCGTAGGCGATGGCTTCGTCGAAGCGCGCCTGCGTCCAGTTGGAGCCGCCGAACTGGCCGCGGATACGGCCCTTCTTCACCTCGGCATCCATGGCGTCGACGAACTCGCCGACCGGCACGTCGAGATTGTCGCGGTGCATGAAGTAGAGATCGACATAGTCGGTCTGGAGGCGGTTGAGCGACACGTCGAGCTGCTTGCCGATGACGTCGGGGTAGCAGAGCGGGCTATGCGCGCCCTTGGCGATCAGTACCGACTGTTCGCGGGTACCGCGCGAGGTGTGCCACTCGCCAAACAGCTTCTCGGTGAAGCCGCCGGCGTAGATGAAGCCGGTGTCGAACAGGTTGCCGCCGCGCTCGAAGAACGCATCGAGCAGGATGGCGCCCGAGGCAAACGTGCGGAAATCCTCGAAGCCAAGGGCGACGGCGGAGGCCGGCTTGCCTATACCGGGGATCGAGCGCTTCGGGATGACGGTACCGTCGGTCTTCAGCGGGCGGCCGGAGAGCGTGTTGACGCGATGCGACGACTTTTCGACCAGGTACTCGATGCCGGCATCGGCGCGCCACTTGTCGAGCACGCGGGCGTTGCCGAGGCTGTCGGCCCAGGTCATGCCCGGCGCGGTGAATTCCTGGCGGCCGGCGAACACGGCTTCGGCGACGGCGTCGGCCTCGTAGGCGTAGAGGTGCTTGGACTGGCCGGCCACCACGGTCTCGCGGCTGCCATCCTTGCGGATGATGTCGATCTTGCCCTGGCCGCCGGTGCGGTCGCCGTTGGCGAACCAGAAGCTCGGGACCTCGATGGTGCCTTCGCTGCCGTAGATGCGGGCGGTGTTGGCAAGGTTGATCATGATGGCGCAGCTGATCTGCGCGGTGATGCCGTTTTCGAACTGCAGCACGGCGGCGGCGGTGTTGTCGGTGCCCCCGGCGTTGATCGTGGCGGTGCCCATCACCTTGACCGGGTCGAGGAACGGCTTCTTCGCAGCGGCGCCGGCGATGAAACGGGCCATCGAGGCGGCATAGCCGCCGACATCGAGGATGCCGCCGCCGGCGAAGGCCGAGTCGAACAGCCGATGCTCGGGCATGTAGCGCGGCATCTGGAAGCCGAAGCTCGTTTCGATGAAACGGATTTCGCCGATGGTGCCGGCGGCGATCAGTTCCCACAGCTTCTGCGTCTGCGGGTGCAGGCGATACATGAAGGCCTCGCCGCAGAAGGTGCCGGCCTGCTTGTGGGCGTGGAAGATGGCGTCGGTCTCGAAGGCGCTGAGGGCGATCGGCTTTTCCACCAGCGCGTGCTTGCCGGCCTCGGCGGCCTTGATGGCCCACTCGGCGTGGCCGGTGTGCGGGGTGGCGATGTAGACCGCATCGACGTTCGGGTCATCCAGCAGCGCCTGATAGCCATCGAGGATGCGGGCCTCGGGGAAATCGGTCTTGAGCGATTCCTTGCCGGGATTGCGCGAGGCGATGGCCTCGAGGGTGCCATACTGCGAATCGAGGACGCCGCGGCGGAAGTCCTTGGCGATGGCGCCGGGTCCGATGATGCCCCAGCGCAGGGTGTTTCCGTTCGTCGTCACGTCGATGCTCCTCCATGTGTTGGCGCACTATCAGCAGGAGAGCGGGCGCGATGCAACTGGATCGGCTTGCGGGCGCTCGTGGCGGCATTGTAACGGTTTGCCAGATGCAAAGCTGCGAGGGAGACGGGCATGTTCGTGGTGGGTGGCGAAAGCCTGATCGACCTCATTTCCGAGCCGGTGGGCAGCGATGGCGTTATCCGCCTCGTCGCGCACCAGGGCGGCTCGCCGTATAACTGCGCAATCGCGCTGAGCAAGCTCGGCAACGAGACGGGGTTCATGTGCCCGATCAGCGCCGACGGGCTCGGCACCTACCTGCTCGGGCCACTCTCGTCGGCGGGGGTGAAGCCGCTGCTGAGCGAGCGGGTGGCCGCCTACACGACGCTGGCGGTGGTGACGTTCGACGAGAAAAAGAGCGCGCAGTACGGCTTCTATCGCAACGCCGACCGGGCCTTCACCCGCGAAGGCATGATCGCGGCGCTGCCCGAGACGCTGGAAGTGTTCCAGGTCGGCGGGTTCTGCCCGATCGATCCGGTAGACGCCGAGGCGTGGATGGCGGTGGCGCGCGAGGCTGCCTCACGCGGGGCGACGCTGTCTATGGATCCCAACGTGCGCCCGTCGCTGGTGCCGGACTTTGCCGGCTACAAGGCGCGGCTCGGCGAGTTTCTCGATATCGTCAACCTGGTGAAGGTGTCGATCGAAGACCTTGGGGCGCTTGAGCGGAACAAGGCGGTGAAGGTAGGCGACTTTTCGGCCGAAGAGACCGAGGCGATCGTGGCGAAATACGTCGACGAGTTCCTGCGCCGGTCCAACATGGGGCTGGTGATCGTGACCTCCGGCGACGAGGGCAGCCGGGCCTTCACGCGGGCGGGATCGGCAAAGGCCGAGATCTTCCCCGCCGTGCCGTTCGGCGACACGGTGGGCGCCGGCGACAGCCTGATGGCGGGCGTGCTGACCTGGCTCAACGAGCGCGGCGCGCTGCGGCCGGCGATGCTGTCTACCCTCGGCGACGAGGCGCTCGGCGAGATGCTGCGCTTCGGCGCGGTGGTGGCGGGCCTCAACTGCCAGCATGTCGGCTGCGTGCCACCAACGCGGCCCGAGGTCGACGCGGCGCTGGCGAGCGCCTGACGCTCACGCGCACGTCAATTGCGCATCGGCTGGCTTGCTGATGCTTCTTGGTTTTTCCGGCAGGGAGTCGATGATGCGGAAATGGCAGTGGTTGGGGTTGATCGTTGTCGTGCTCGGTATCGGGGTGGCGGTGTTTTTCCTCCGCCCGGTCAACGGTCCGCCCCGCGACCTGACGCTGGTGGGTGATGCGACGCGTGGCGCCTACCTGTTGCGGCTCGGGGGCTGCATCGCCTGCCATACCGATGGCAGCAGCGGTGGCGGCATGCTGTCGGGCGGGCCGGGTGGCCCCGGCCTGACCAGCCCGTTCGGCACCTTCCACGCCCCCAACATCACGCCGCATCCGGACGCCGGCATCGGCAAGTGGACGCTGGCGCAGTTCTCGCAGGCCATGAGCGACGGGGAGGGGCCGGAGGGCCATCTCTACCCGGCTTTCCCCTACGAGAACTACACCCTGATGAGCGACCAGGAGATCGCCGATCTCTATGCGGCGCTGATGGCCGTGCCGGCCGATCCGACGCCGTCGAAGCCGCACGAAGTCGGCTTCCCGTTCAACATTCGTCTTGCTCTTGCAGGGTGGAAGAACCTGTTCTTCGCGCCCGCCCGCTACGAGGCCGACCCGGCGCATTCGGAAAAGTGGAACCGTGGACGCTACCTCGTCTATGGGCCTGCCCACTGCGTGGCATGCCACTCGCCGCGCAACCTGCTCGGGGCGATCGACAGGGGTACCGAACTCACCGGCAACCCCGGTGGCGGCGTCGGCGGCAAGGCACCGGCGCTGACGCAGGCCGTCCTGCTCGAGCGCGAATACGACGTGGCATCGCTGGCGAGTGCGCTGAACGACGGCTTCACCCCGGACTTCAACGTGCTCGGCGGCGCGATGGGCGAGGTGATCTCCGATGGCACATCGCAGTGGACGGAAGAAGACCGCGAGGCGGTGGCGAGCTATCTGCTGGGGGTGGAGTAGTCAGTCGTCGAACAGCGCTGCCTTGATGTCGCGTGCGCCATGCATGATGCGCCGGATGCCAAGTGCGCGTGGCTCGATCGTGTAGAAGACCAGATAGCTGCCGACGGGGAAGTAGCGCAGGCCGCCCTGCAAATCGTCGCGAGCCCGACCAGCCTCCGGATGCTCCGCCAGCATCAGTATGGTCTCGTTGATGCGCTCGTAGACTTGGTCTGCCGCGCGCATGTCGTCCTCGGCGATGTTCAGCCAGATGTCGGTCTGATCCAGCAGTGCCTGCTTCGACCTCCTGATGCTAAGCCGCATCGCGCTTCTTTCTTTCAGCGAGAATGCGGCGGCCTTCGCGTTTCGCCTCTTCGGGGTCCCACGGCTCCATCTCGCCCTCAAAGCCCTTCGCTATCTCGGCCTTGAGCCATTCGAGCTTGGCGGCACGTTCCTTTTCCCGTTCCTCCATCATCCTCAGCCCGTCTCTCAGCACTTCGCTGGCGCTGGCGTAGCGGCCGCTCTCGACGAGGTCGCGAACGAATTTCTCGTAGTGTTCGCCGATGGTATAGCTGGATGGCATGGCTATCTCCTTTTGGGGGGGGTAAACTATCATTTTATGATAGTGCCCGGAAGCCAGAAACCCGTACGTAGTTGTTCCATTGGCATGTATGCTGATCCCGGATGCGGGGGTGGCATTGGTCAAGCTGGCGCTGGCGGCAGGACGGGGATCGGAGCTTGCGCAGACGCGGGCGTCGATCGTCGTCGAAGGCCGCGCTGCCGACGAGGCCTACGCACGGCTGGGTGAGACAGTACTGGTCTACCTGCACGTCAAGGACGTGATCCTCGACTTCGTCGGGCAGGGGCGAATCGCCGGGATCGGCCTTGGCGATGGCGGCGAGCGCGCTGTCGTGCTCGACCCGTATGCGCCATTCCCCGTTCCAGTGCCGGGGGAGGCCGAGCGGGAGGCGCCGGGGGCGAGGCGCATGCTCGAACTCCCGGACGGCCGCTTCGATGCCGTGGTCACGCAATCGAGCGGCTTGGAGCCTCTGCAGGCAGAGGAAGCCGCCGGTCTGGCCCCGACCCCGACCGAAGCCACCTACACGGCCATTCGCGACCAGGTGCTGCGAGTGTGGCGGTACCGGTGCGCCTTCACCGGCCGTGGCGACACGCAAGGCGCTCCGCTGAGCATCGTCGCCATCCGGCCGCGCGACCGGGGTGGGCCGCTGCATGTCGGCAATTACCTGCCGATGGCGCCGGATCTCGAGCGCGCCTGGCGGCTCGGGCATTTCGCCGTGGGCGAGGACTATCGCATCCTGGGTGATCTGTATCGGCTGGCGCCCGAGGAGCAGGACCGCATGGTCGCACTGTTCAGGATGCTGCTCCCAGACGATCCGAAGCACTATCCCGATCCGGAGCTGCTGGCCTGGCACAGATCGAACGTCTTCGGCCGCGCATAGGCGCCGGACACCACGAAGCACCGGCATTTTGGCTTGATCGCGGCGCCGGCACCGCCTAACGCTCTGGCACCAGCACATGAGGTTCGCCATGCCGCAAGACGCCGCCGCCCTTCGCCAGACGCTGTCGCTCGCACCGGTCATCCCGGTCATCATCATCAACGACCTGTCGCAGGCGCGGCCGCTGGCCGAGGCGCTGGTTGCCGGCGGCCTGCCGGTGCTCGAGGTGACGCTGCGGACCGCACATGCGCTGCAGGCGATCGAGATCATGGCCAAGGTGCCGGGTGCGGTGGTCGGTTCGGGAACGGTGCGTACGCCGCTCCAGATGGGGCATTCGGTAGATGCCGGCTGCCAGTTCATGGTGTCGCCGGGCGCCTCGCCCCGCCTGCTTGAAGCGGCCGAAGAGCACAGGATTCCGCTGCTGCCGGGCATCGGCACGCCCACCGAAGCGATGACGGCATCCGAGCACGGCTATACCTTCCTCAAGTTCTTCCCGGCCGAGGCGCTGGGCGGCGTGAAGGTGCTGAAGGCGTATGCCTCGCCGCTCCCCGACATCACCTTCTGCCCGACCGGCGGCATCGACATGGCCAAGGCGCCCGAATACCTGGCGCTGCCCAACGTGATCTGTGTCGGTGGCTCCTGGGTGATGCCGGCCGACGCCATCGAAGCCGGCGACTGGAAGCGCATCGAGCAGTTGGCGCGCGAAGCCTCGAAGCTCGGCAAGCACTAGCGTGCCGATGCGCCAGCCGAGGACCGGTAGGTCCCGGCTGCTGGGCCTGTTGGGTGGGTTGGCCGGGTTGATGCTGGCTGGCGCTCCTGCTATCGCGGGGGAGGTCAGCGTGGCTGTCGCCGCCAACTTCACCGCGCCGGCCGAGGAAATCGGGGCAGCGTTCACCGCTGCCACCGGTGACCAAGTATCATTCAGCTTCGGCGCTACCGGCGGACTCTACGCGCAGATCGCGCAGGCAGCGCCGTTTGAAGTACTGCTGGCCGCCGACAATGTGCGCCCGGCGCAGGCGGTGGCGGATGGATTTGGCGTCGATGGTACGGTGTTCACCTACGCCATAGGCAGGCTGGCGCTGCACTCGACGAGCATCGATCTCGCCGATGGCGCGACGGTGCTGGCCGGTGGGGCCTTCCGGCATCTCGCCATAGCCGATCCTGCCACGGCGCCCTATGGCGCGGCGGCGATGGAGACGCTTGCCGGGCTTGGCCTTGTCGATGCCACGGCCGGCAAGCTGGTGACCGGCCAGAATGTCAGCCAGACGCTGCAGTTCGTTGATAGCGGCAATGCCGAACTCGGCTTCGTGGCGCTCAGCCAGGTGATCGGTCGACCTGCCCCGGAGGTATGGGTGGTGCCCACCCGACATCATGCTCCGATCGAGCAGGACGCGGTGCTGCTGCGGACCGGCGAGGGCAATCCGGTAGCCCGTGCCTTCATCGCGTTCTTGAAAGGACCGGAAGCTGCCGCCATCATCACCACCTACGGCTACGAGGTGGCCCGGTGAGGCGGAAGGGCTTTGCGCGGTGATGCATGCTGAGCCTTGACGAGATCATGGCGCCTGTCCTCCTGTCGCTGACGCTTGCGCTGGTGGTAACGGCATTGCTCGTGGTCATCGCCACGCCGATCGCCTGGTGGCTGTGCCGATCGACCTGGCGCGGCAAGGAGGCGGTGGCGGCGGTGGTAGCACTACCGCTGGTGCTGCCCCCGACCGTGCTCGGCTTCTACCTGCTGATCGCGCTCGGACCGAACGGCCCCGGTGGGGCGCTCGCCTCGCTGTGGGGGGCGCGGACGCTGGCCTTCTCGTTCGAGGGGCTGGTGTTCGGCTCAATCATCTACTCGCTGCCTTTCATGGTGCAGCCGCTCCGCAACGCGTTCGAGGCCTTCGGCGACGAACCGATCGAAGCCGCGCATACGCTTGGGGCGTCCCGCCGGCAGACCTTCTTCCGCGTCGCGGTGCCGCTGGCGCGCAGCGGCTACCTCGCCGGCGCGGTGCTCACCTTCGCGCATACTGTCGGCGAGTTCGGCGTGGTGCTGATGATCGGCGGCAATATTCCGGGCAAGACCAAGGTGCTGTCGATCGCCATCTACGACTACGTGGAGCGCCTGGAATGGGGCAGCGCCCACATCCTCGCCGCGGGCATGGTGGTCTTCGCCTTCGTGGTAGTGACGGCGGTGATGATGATCGAGAAGCGGGTGGGGAACCGGTAGCTACAGCCGCAGTAGGTCCACGAAGCGCTTGAGGGTCTTGTCGAGCTTCTTGCGCTGCTTGTCGTCGAGTTCGCCGAAGAGGGCGCCTTCGAGTTGGTCCCAGTTGGCGGAGAGGACTTCGCAGATGCGTTCGCCGCGCTCGGTCAGCGCCAGGCCGGGCACGAGATCGGGGCCGATAGCCTGCCGGGTGATGAGGTCGCGCTCGGCGAGGCGGGCGAGGCGGGGGTCGAGGGCGGCGGCATCGAGTTGCAGTTCCTCGGCCAGCGCTGCCTCGGTGGCACCGAGGCGGGAGCGCAGCGCGAAAATGATGGCGTCGTCGCCGGGTTCGAGGTTGCGGTCGAGCAGCGGCACGAGCAGGGCGCGGCGGGCCAGCTGGCCAGCTTCGATCAGGCGGTAAAGCGTGGAGCGCGCTTTGGGTTTGGACATGGGCGGGTAGATCGTCTCAGCAATCGTCTCACGAAAAGGTTCGAGCGACATTAGGCCCATCCTGTCTGGAAATTACCAAGCTCCAAAATAGATCTATGTTGTAAACTTGGACTCAGTGATGTCGCGAAGGCGTTTGGATGGCCCGACCCGCTACACCGCCCAGATCGTTATCAGGCGAGACGACTTGGTTGTCCACCGGGAGAACGAGACCTTTGACAAGCTGAATCCCGCAAATCACTCTCCGGGAGACCGGGCCGGCGAGCGCGACTTCTCGAGCGAAGTCAGGAGTTCGGCCAGCGCCGCCTGGTCGACGCCAACGCTGGCGAGGTGGTGTGCGATGGCCGTTGCCGCGTCCGCGGACAGCCCCGGATAGGGGTGCCAGACGTCATCGTCGAAGTCCGCCGTGAACAACGATTCTTCCAACCCGAGATAGTCCCGGGCGACCTGCGCGTTGGAATCGCGGAATTGCTCCAGGAACGCCCGGTGCCGCTCGGGGCTGTAGACGTTGCGGTATTCAGGTGGGTCGGGGTTGTTGTCGGCGAAGGGCTGCAAGAGCCTGACAGCATCGAGATAGCTGCGCCGATCCAATCGCCCCAGAGCATTCAGTCGTAGCAGGAACTCCAGACCATCTCTGGTCATTCTGCCGTTGCGGACCGAAGTCAGGAAGCGTGAATCCCACTTAAGCCCGAGCAGTTCTAGGAATCCTCTTTCCAATCCGGCAGGGAACCATCGTTTCTCAAAAGGCACGACGTCGATGCTGGACCTGCCGAAGCTTGCCTCCCATCGTGCCAGCCAATCCGCGTACCGGAGCTTCGTTTCCAGATCACGAACGAATTTATGTTCATTCCCATACGAGCCGGCGACCTTGGTGTTCTGGTTCAGGCTTGCCTCGAGGAAGGAGTCCTGGCGCCGCAGATAGATGATTGTCCGAACGTCATAGGCCTCGAACAACTCGGCCACACGCTTGGGATTGGCAAAGAAGAAGTCCTCGCTGCTCAACGCGATGCCGTCCATGGGCGACGTACTTAGGTCACGGATATACTGGCGGCCAATAGGCTGATTGATATCGACCGCCGCGAACCATTTTTGCTCATCGTCGGACCGCCCTTTGCGCTCTTGTCGGCACAGCCAGCTGACGGGATGATGAGCATCGCCACTGATTTGACCGGCGGGGTACAGAAGCCCCTGGTCTTGTAGCAGTGTCCGGTTGTTGTTCATGAACCACTGGATCGAAGACGAGCCCGTCTTCGGCATGCCGACATGCAGGTAGAGTCGTTTCCGCCGCTTGATCAGCGCGGGCGTCGGCAACTGCTCGGAGCCGAGCAACTCCTGCAGCACGGACTTTTGCCTGGCAGAGACCTGCTGCAGTCCGTGGCGCCGGTCGACAAAATCCCGGCCGTTGCGACCCAGCGTTTGCAGGGTGTCCCAGCCGTTTTCGATGCAGTCAGCTATCAGCCGCGCATTCGCCATCGCATCCCGCGACGGCGGGTAGAGGATGCCGAAGCTGCCTTCGCCGAGTTGCTCGCGAAAGCCGACGATATCGGGCGCCACCACCGGCACGTTCATCGCGGCAGCCTCCAGCGAGGCGACCGGGTATCCCTCGAAGGCGGACGAGAAGACCACGAGGTCTGCGATTTGCAAGAGGTCGGCCACCGCCTCGATCGCTCCCAGATACCTCAGATTGTCCAGGTCGGCATAGCGATCGAGCAGGTCCGCTCGCAGCGGACCGTCACCGGCAACGACAAACTTGTATATGGGCGAGCCCCGGAACAGCCGGGCCAACTCGAAGAAGACCTCCGGTCGCTTCTGCTCATGGAGGCGGCCGATGAAGCAGATGACCCGGTCTTCCGCGCCATAGTTTGCTTCGGTGCGCAGCCGCTGCCGTGCCGCCTCGTCCGGCAGGAATGCGTCGAGGGACACGCCGTTCTCGACCAGCAGGACCTTGGAGAAAGGCGTACGGTACTTCTGGACCAGCACCCTTCGCCAATGGTCGGAGATGACGATCCGCCGGTCGATGTACTGATCGTACTCAGCCGCGATGTTGAACCAGTCGAAATCGCTGCCCCATTCGTTGTGCAGAATATCGACCACGACGAGCCTGGGGAACCGCGCCTTCAACGCCGGCAGGGCAGAGTAAGCGTACGAATTACCCGAGATGAACAGCAGCCTTGGTCGTGCCCTGCTCACCAGTTCAAGCAGCAGCTTGATCCGGCCCAGCGGCGATGGGGTCAGAGACTCGAGGCTGAACTGACCGTCCCCGAGCTCGGCGAATTGCCGCCGGACGGCCGGGTCCGTGAGAATGAAGGTGGAATCGGCGCGACCCCAGGTCCAGTTTTCGCGCTCGGTGACCTCGAGTATGCCCTCCGCCCCTACGCTTCTGGCTGAGGCCATCCAGGTCTGCAGGACGCGCTCGGCGCCGCCCACGGTCCAGTTGGTGTGAGCAAAGACGATACCGGATCCCAGAGGCGCCTCGTCACGCCGTTGAACCGGCAGCTTTGGCTTCCTGACGAAATCGGACCGTATGTCCGCGAGCGTCAGGCTTGTGGTGCCATCGAGCAGCTGCTGCTTGAACCGTTGAGGCGAAATCAACAGCTTCAGCAACAGCAGAGGGTCAGGGGCGACAAAGCGGTCTCCACTACCGAGTCGCCGGAACATCCGCGCCGCAAGGCGATCGAGCAGCCACCTGGGGTCGAGGCGGCGAACCTGGCCCCGGTCGAGCCCGACGCGTCGGCGCGCGGCGCTCAGTCCCCGCCAAAGCAGAAGCGCGCGAACGCCGGTGGATCGAAGCGCTACTGCCATGAGGGCTGCGTATTGTTTCAAGGGCAAGCCGTTGGCGGGGGAGGCGTTGCCGTGGATGCACTCGATCTCGGGGGTGCGTATGGGGAACCGGCCCCGCCCTAGCAGATTGGCCTGCACGATAAGGTCCAGCAGCAGGTTATGTTGCCCCGGCCAGCGCACCGCTGCCGCGACCCTGACCAAGTCTTGCCGCCTGTAGACGAAACCGCTCGAGTAGCGCGGTCCGGCCAGGAAGGAGGAGATCGTTGCGAAAGGCCCCTGGCTGTCGGAGAGGCCACGGGCGGAGTTGCCGCTATGCCTAGGATCGATCCACAAACCGCTTGCTCCGCTTCGAGGATCAGGCATGCCTTGTCGATGAAGCCCTGACCGAGCTGATCGCCCTGATTGAGGAACAGCACAAACTCGTGCGTCGCTGGCGCCACTGGTCGCAACCGGCGCCCAGGACTGGCGAGGTCGTCGGTGCTTCTGTCGATTGCGATCCTCAGAGTCCTGTATTTTTCGATATCATGCAGTCGATCGAGATATCCCGCGTTGCTTAGGCTGGTGTGGTAGGATGCTAATACAACGATGTCTACAGTGTAAAAATTAGCGTCCTGCAAGGTTAGGCTGTCAAGTGTTGTTTAGAGGTCCTGTGCATCTGCGATATAGGCGTCGATGACAACCAATATTCTACTTGTTTGCATTTGCATCCGCGTCCTTTTGTCTGCGCGGTGATTACTCCGTTATCGGCTTGTCTACGACCCCGCGCTTCGACCCAACGCTGCCCGGCAGACACCCCATCCAATCGACAAAGCGCCAACGAAACAGAAACGGCTGCTTTGGCAGCATTGTTCAGCTCCGCCAGTTGGCCTATGGCTTGGCCTTGCCGCAAGGCCCACTGCCCCTGCCCGCCCAATTTATTCGCAACTGGGACATGCAATGAGCCAGCAATCATGACCTTGACGCCATGAGCCAGGATCTGGGCCGCATCCGCGCCTTTGTGCAGGTGTTCGACGCCGGCGGGTTTTCGGCTGCGGCGCGGCAGCACGGCAAGTCGAAGGCGCTGCTCTCCAAATATGTCACAGACCTCGAGGACTATCTCGGTGTGCGGCTGATGAACCGGACGACCCGCAAGCTCGGGCTGACCGAGGCGGGCGAGGCGTATTATCGCGAAGCGAGCGCGCTGTTGCAGCAGCTCGACGATCTCGATGCGACGATCTCCGACCAGACGGCGGAGCCGCGCGGATTGGTGCGGGTGTCGGCGCCGCGCAATCTCGGCGAGACGACGCTGGCGCCGGCCATCTTCGCGTTCATCGCGAAGAACCCGCTGATGTCGGTGGACCTGAGGCTCGAAGACCGCTTCGTCGATCTCGTCGAGGAGGGGATCGACGTGGCGCTGCGGATCACCACGCTCAGCGATTCATCGCTGATCGCGCGGAAGATTTCCGACATGCGGCACGTGATCTGCGGATCGCCGGGGCTGATCGCCCGGGTCGGTACGCCACAATCGGGCGAGGCGCTGCGCGGCATGCCATGCGTGCTCGACACCAACATTGCCAGTTCCTGGCGGTTCATCGAGAACGGCCAGCCCATCTCGGTGCCCGTGACGGGGCAGGCGCGGGTGAACTCGCCGGTCGCTTCGCTGCAGGCGGCGCTGGCCGGTCTCGGCTTTGCCGTATTGCCCACCTATCTCGCCGATCCGCAAATTGCGGTGGGCCGACTCGTGCGGGTGCTGGAAGACCGGATGCCGGAGGGGCCGAGCCTGACGGCCGTCTACCCGCACCGGCGGCACCTCGCCGGCAAGGTGCGGGCGCTGATCGACCATCTGGTCGGGTGGTTCGAAACCAACCCGCTACGCTAGGGGACCTGGAATGCGGAATGTCGTCCGGAACGTGGTGATGGTGGCGGCTCTGGCGCTGGGCACCGGAGCGGCTGAGGCGCACCCACATATCTGGATCGATGCCAAGGCCCGCATCAGCTTCAACGACGCGGGTGAACTGGTCGCCATCCACAATTCGTGGACCTTCGACTCGGCATTCTCGGTCTGGCAGACTCAGGGCCTCGACACCAATGGCGACGGCGTCACCTCCAGCGAGGAGATGCAGGAGCTGGCCGACGAGAACGTCCGCGGGCTGGCCGACTACGGCTTCTACACGCTGGCCGGCGAGGGCGACGAGTCACTGCCTCTGGCCGCGCTGGACAACGGCCGGTTCGCCTACGCGGACGGCCGTTCGACCCTGACCTTCGGCGTCGAGCCGCAGGAACCATATCGGATCAAGGGCCGGCTCGAGGTGGCGATCGCCGACCCGGAATTCTACGTCGCGATCAACTTCGCCGGCCTGTCCGACGTGACGCTGGAGAACGCTCCGGCCGGCTGCACGTTCGGCATGGACCCGCCGCGCGAACTGTCGCCCGAGTTGCAGGAGCGGCTCGGCCAACTGTCGGCGGATGTAACCACGCTGCCGCCCGATCTTGCGGCCGCAGTGCGCGGCGCACAGGGGGCGATCGTCATCGATTGCACCAGTGTCGCCGCCGCGCCCCCGCCGGCCGCGACCGCGCTCGAGGCGGTGACGCAGGTGGCCGAAGCAAAGCCGGCGATGCCGTTCGGCGGACCGCCACAGGAGCCCGGGTTCAGGATCGACCGCAACGGCCCGCTCGGCTGGCTCGTGGTGTGGCAGGAGCAATTCTACAAGTCGCTGACCGCCGCACTCGGCGAGCTCAAGACCGACTGGACGGCGTTCTGGGTGCTCGGCAGCCTCAGCTTCCTCTACGGCGTGTTCCATGCCGCCGGGCCGGGACATGGCAAGGTGGTGATTGGCAGCTACATGCTCGCCAACGAGCGGCAGATGCGGCGCGGCATCGGACTGAGCTTCGCCTCGGGGTTGCTGCAGGCGGTGGTCGCGGTGGCCGTGGTGGGGGTGATCGCGGCGGTGCTGCAGCTCTCGACCAGCGCCATGGATATCGCGGTGGTGTGGATAGAACGGGCAGCCTACGGCCTCATGGTGCTGCTCGGGGTCTGGCTGGTAGCGCGAAAGCTGTTCGGCTGGGGGCATCGGCATGACGAGCCGGTTGCGGCGGCGGTGCAGGCAGAGGGCCCGCATGCGCTCTTGGCCGAGCGCGGCAACGCATTCCAGTTCCGCCCGGCCGTCGCAACGGCGGGAGCGCCCGGCGGTCTCGACGCGCATGGACGCAGCCCCGGGCATCCGCATTATGGGCACAACCACGGCGACGACGATCACGGGCATCACCACCATCACCACCATGTGGTGACCGCGGACCAGACGGGCGGCGACTGGCGGGAGCAACTGGGCGTGGTGCTGAGTGCGGGGCTCAGGCCCTGCACCGGCGCCCTGCTGGTCCTGGTGTTTGCGCTGAGCCAGGGGATATTCCTCGCGGGGGTCATTTCAGCCCTGCTGATGGGGCTGGGCACGGCGATCACCGTTTCGGTCCTGGCCGTGGTCGCGGTGTCGGCCAAGGGGCTGGCGCGGCGCTATCTCGATGCCAATGGCAGGCTCGGATCGCGGCTGGTGGGCGCCGCCGAACTGCTTGGCGCGCTGCTGGTGCTAGCGTTCGGGCTCGCCATGCTGTCGGCCAGCTTCTGAGGCCGATCACAAGCGTGCAGCCGCGACATGGTCGCACTTGTGTTGTCACGGTCGCCGACTATGGTGCGCCGCCTAGAACGCTTCCAAACTGCGAGCCATTCCGTTGACCGAACTTCCGGCGGGGCATCCGCCAATCCGTCAGCCCAAAGTCGGGGTACTGCTGCTCAACCTGGGGACGCCCGACGGGACCGACTACTGGTCCATGCGGCGCTACCTCGGCGAGTTCCTGTCCGATCGCCGCGTCATCGAGGCCAATCCGCTGATCTGGCAGCCGATCCTGCAGGGGATCGTGCTGACGACGCGGCCGAGCAAATCGGGCGCGAACTACAAGCGCATCTGGGATCAGGTCGAGAACGACAGCCCGCTGCGCGTCATCACCAGGCGACAGGTGAAGGCGCTGCAGGCGCGGATGCCCGAGGTGATGGTCGAATACGGCATGCGCTACGGCAATCCCTCGACTGCCGTCGGGCTGAAGGCGCTGATCGATGCCGGCTGCCAGAAGATCCTGTTCGCGCCGCTCTACCCGCAATATTCCGCAACGACCACCGCCACTGCCAACGACAAGGTGTTCGAGGCGCTGAAGTCCCTCCGCTGGCAGCCCGCCGTGCGGACGCTGCCGGCCTATTTCGACCGGCCCGAGTATATCGCGGCGCTGGCGACCAGCATCCAGGACGGGGTGGCGAAGCTGGACTTCACGCCCGACCTGATCCTCACCTCGTATCACGGCATGCCCAAGCAGTACCTGATGTCAGGCGACCCCTACCACTGCCAGTGCCTCAAGACGACGCGGCTGGTGCGGGAGTACCTGGGTTGGCCGCCGGAAAAGCTGCGCGTTACCTTCCAGAGCCGGTTCGGTCCGACCGAGTGGCTGCAGCCCTATACCGACGAGACACTGATGGCGCTGCCGGGGCAGGGGATCAAGCGGGTCGCCGTTGCGTCGCCGGCGTTCTCGGTGGACTGCATCGAGACGCTGGAAGAACTGGCGATCACCGGCCGCGAGGAGTTCGAGCACGCCGGTGGCGAGAAGTACGCCTACATCCCGTGCCTCAACGACAGCGATATCGGCATGGATATGCTCGAGTCGGTCGTGCGGCGCGAGCTGATGGGGTGGATCTGACGGGCGTCAGGCGTCGTCGATCCCGGCTTTCTTCAACATCGCCTTGGTGATCGACTGCTTTAGCTTGAAGTAGTCCGGCCATGGGTCGGGCTCCTTCGCCCTTGCGGCAGCCGTCTCCAGCGTGAAGACGTTGGCGTGGGGCAGGGCATCGAGCTCGTCCCACGCGACGGGCACGGCGCAGGGGATGCCCGGCCTCGCCCGGGTGGAAAACGGGGCGATGGCGGTCGAACCGCGCTCGTTGCGCAGGTAATCGACGAACATGCGGCCCTTGCGCTTCTCCTTGCGGATGTTGGCGGTGAACTGTTCCGGCTCGGTGTCGGCGAGGTCGTCGGCGATGAACCGGCAGAACGCCTTCACCTCGGGCCATTCGGCGCGCGGCGTCAACGGCGCGATGACGTGGATGCCCTTGCCACCGGTCACCATCGGGACGCTCTCGAGCCCCCAGTCCTTCAGCACGGCGCGGATGTGGCGGGCGGCGTCGCGGACATTGCCGAAATCGAGGCCCTCGTCGGGGTCGATATCGAAGATGATGCGATCGGGCTGCTCGAGCGTGTCGATGCGGCTGCCCCAGATGTGGAACTCGAGTGACGACATCTGCACCCCGCCGACAATGCCGGCGAGGTCGGTGACGTAGAAATGGCTCTCGTCGTCCGATTCCTTCAGCTTGATGTCGACGTGCTGCATCACGTCGGGAAAGCCGCCACTGTCGTGCTTCTGGAAGAACGGCTTCGAGCCGTGCGGCACGCGGACGAGGCTGAGGGCGCGGCGCTCTATATGCGGCAGCATGCGCTCGGCGACGGCGTCGTAGTAGGCGACGATCTGGCCCTTGGTGACGGTTTCGCCGGGCAGCACGGCGCGCGACGGGCTGGTGAGCCGCACGCTGAGGCGCTCGGCAACGGCGATCCCGATGTCGTCGGTCAGGTGCATGGAGCCGAGCTTAGTCGCACGCCGGGGCTTTGTCTTGCGCGCCGCCCGCTTTCGCGGTTTCAGCCCGCGGGCGATGCCGTCGAGGTCGCGGCCGGAATCGAGACGAGGGAGAGGCGCAACTGGCCCTTCCAGATCGGGCGGGTAGCAGGCATTTTGACCTCGGTGGAACAATGTCGTGACGTTTCCGCCTCAACGAAGCCCGAGCGGCGAATGTTCCGGTGCAGAGCAGACCCAAAGATTGCGCCGGTGGCAGACGTCACTACATATTGAAGGCGGGCGCGATTCTTGGCGGCCGCAGGGCAAATAGAGGGGATCGGGCGATGGATTTCGGACTCGACGGGCTGGGCATGGCGCTCATCTTGCTGGGCGTGCTGCTGGTGCTGGTGCTGTTCGCCGGCGCCAAGACCGTGCCGCAGGGCTACAACTACACAGTCGAGCGGTTCGGCCGCTACATCCGCACCCTGAAACCGGGGCTCAACCTCATCATCCCGTTCGTCGACGGCGTCGGCCGCAAGATGAACATGATGGAGCAGGTGCTCGACGTGCCGCACCAGGAGGTCATCACCCGCGACAACGCCTCGGTGACCGCCAACGGCGTGACCTTCTACCAGATCCTCGATGCCGCCGCGGCGGCCTACGAGGTCGACAAGCTGGAGAACGGCATCCTCAACCTGACGATGACCAATATCCGCTCGGTGATGGGCTCGATGGACCTCGACGAACTGCTCAGCAACCGCGACGAGATCAACAACCGCGTGCTGCGTGTCGTCGATTCCGCAGTCGGGCCGTGGGGCATCAAGATCACCCGTATCGAGATCAAGGATATCGATCCGCCCAAGGACCTGGTCGACTCGATGGGCCGGCAGATGAAGGCCGAGCGTGAGAAGCGCGCGCTGGTGCTCGAAGCCGAAGGCAAGCGGCAGGCGGCGATCCTGACGGCAGAAGGCGAGAAGGCGAGCCAGGTGCTCGAGGCCGAGGGCCGGCGCGAGGCGGCGTTCCGCGACGCCGAGGCGCGCGAGCGTTCGGCCGAAGCCGAAGCCGAGGCAACGCGGGTGGTGTCGGAGGCGATCGCGTCGGGCAGCGTGCAGGCGATCAACTACTTCGTCGCCAACAACTACATCAAGGCGCTCGAAGCGCTGGCCAAGTCGCCCAACCAGAAGATCCTGATGCTGCCGGTGGAAGCTGCCAGCGTCATCGGCGCCCTTGGCGGTATCGCCGAAATCGCCCGCGAGACCTTTGGCGCCGAGAAGCCGGCGACCCGCCCGACTGGCGGCCGTCCGCCATCGACGACGACGTAACTTCACCCCACAGCCCGTGCGGCTGAGAGGAGGCACGCATGCAGATCCTCGAGTTCATTGCCAGCTACGGCGCATGGAGCTGGGTCGCCGCCGGCCTCGTGATGCTGGGCCTGGAGCTGGTGCTGCCCGGCGGGGTGCTGATCTGGCTGGGTGGGGCCGCGCTGGTCACCGGCGGCCTGTCGCTGCTGGTCAACATCTACTGGCCGTTGCAGTACGTGGTTTTCGGCGTTCTGGCCCTCGCGGCGATCTGGCTCTGGCTCCGCACCCGCAAGCAGGAGCAGCCCACCGATCGTCCGTTCCTCAACCGGCGAGCCGAACGGTTCATCGGGCATGAGGCGGTCCTCGACGAGCCGATCAGCGGCGGCGAAGGTCGGATTGCGGTCGGCGATACGACCTGGCGGGTGACCGGGCCAGACCTCCCGGCCGGCGCACGCGTCCGGGTGGTGGATGCGGACGGAGCGGTGCTGACGGTGGAGGCAGCATAGGCCGGCAAAGCTTCCTTAACCATAAGCTGCAAGGCTTCGTTCACCGGTTGCGTTGGAGTGCGGGCAGTGGGCAGGGCGTGGACGATTGCGGTTGTGGCGGCCCTGACAGCGGCTGCCGGGCCGGTGCTGGCGGCCGAGTTCAATCCGCTCGGCGATGGCTCAGACTTCAACAATGGCGACCTGCTGCGCGACGAGACCACCGGCTGCGAGAACTGCCAGCAGCAGCCGACCGACTGGAACGAGCCCTTTTTCGACCTCGACTGGCAGGTGGGGCTGCGCGGCTCGGTGACCCACGGCGATGGCGGCACCAAGGTCGAGTTCCTGGCGCTGCCGGAAGCGACGTTCACCCACAACACCATGCGCGGCGGCTATGCCGTAGGCGCCTCGTCCGAGCTGTCATGGGACCTCGACGGCAACGCACGGGTCGGTTCGCTGACGCTGGACGGCAGCGCCACCTACAATTTCGACGCGGTGACGAGCGCGGGCCTCACCGGAAGCTTCACCCTGTCCCAGGACGATGCCAGTGACCCGGATTACGCTGACAACGTCGCGACGGCCCCGCTGGTGCTGAGCGGTCAGGCCGACGGCACCGTCCGGCGCGAATTCGGCCAGTTCGAAACGGAGCTGCGGGCCAATGCCGGCCGCACCGTGTTCGGCGAGACCACCTACGACGACGCCTCGACCACCTCGAACAACTTCCAGAACACCAGCATCGCGGGGCTGGGCACCCGGCTCGGCTACCAGCTGACGCCAGGCGTGACGGCGTTAGTTGACGGCAAGGCGGGCTACGAGGGCTATGACGAAGCTTCGCCGACGCTGCTGGTGAAGCTCGACAACCTCACCTACGAGGGGCGCGCCGGGCTCAATGCGCAGGTGCTGACGGTGCTGGAGCTCGAAGGCTCGCTGGGGCTCGGCCATCGCGATTTCGGCGACGGCGCGCTCAGTGATTTCACCGCCGTGCTCTATGACGGCAGGGCCATCCTGCGGCCAGACGAGACGCTGACCCTCACGGGCACCTTCACGACCGCGCTGACCTCACCGGGCACCACTTCGGGCGCCACGGCGAAGGTGACTTACGCCGCAATCGGCGAGGCAGCCTACCAGGTCAATCCGTGGCTGCGGTTGCGCGGCTCGGCCGGGTGGAGCGAGGCGCACTACCAGGGCATCGCCACCGACGAGTACCGCTGGAATGTCGGCGTCGGTGCGGACTACCTGCTCAACGAGCACATGGACGCGACCGCCGACTACACCTACGCGCAGTCCACCACGACGCCGGCCGCGGCGGAGGACGAGCAGCGGTTGATGCTGGGTCTCACCATCCACCGCTGAGCTTCGGCCGCGGCCGCTACTTGAAGAGGTGGGCGATAGCCTTGCGGAAGTCGCCCGCCAGGTCCGGCCGGTCGAGCGCGAAGACCACGTTGGCGGTGAGGAAGCCGATCTTCGATCCGCAGTCGAACACCTTGCCGTCGTACTTTACGCCGGTGAAGACCTGCTGGCGGATCAGCGTCTGCATGGCGTCGGTGAGCTGAATTTCCCCACCCGTACCGCGCGGCTGCTCGGCGAGCAGCGTGAAGATCTCGGGCTGCAGGATGTAGCGCCCGGAGATGAACAGGTTGGACGGCGCGTCCTTGGGCTCCGGCTTTTCCACCATGCCGGTAATGCGGAAGCCCGAATCCGGTCCGTCGCCGCGCGCCACGATGCCGTAGCTCGCGGTTTCGGCCGGATCGACCTCCTCGACACCGATGATGTTGCCGCCGGTCTCCTCGTAGGCCTGCATCATCTGCTTGAGCACGCCCGGCTTGGCGCGGAAGATCATGTCGGGCAGGAGGAGGGCGAAGGGCTGGTTGCCGACGAGCTCGCGCGCGCACCACACTGCGTGACCCAGGCCCAGCGGCTCCTGCTGGCGGGTGAAGCTGGTCCGGCCCGCCGAGGGCAGGTCCTTCTGCAACTCCTTGAGGGCCTCGGTCTTGCCGCGCGCCTCCAGCGTCTGCTCGAGCTCGAACTGGCGATCGAAGTGATCCTCGATCACCGCCTTGTTGCGGCCGGTCACGAAGACGAAGTGCTCTATCCCCGCCTCGCGTGCCTCATCGACCGCATACTGGATCAACGGCCGGTCGACGACCGTCAGCATCTCCTTGGGCATTGCCTTGGTTGCCGGCAGGAAGCGGGTCCCAAGACCGGCGACAGGAAACACTGCAGTACGGACACGTTGCGGCACGAAAATCTCCCACGGGTGACGGCCGGTAGCTTAAGCCGTTTCTTAGCACCTGCTCACTAACCTCGACTCCATTAAAATCTAGCATCCGGGAGTCATTATGGCGGTCCTTGTTACGGGTGGCGCCGGCTATATCGGCAGCCACATGGTGCTGCGTCTGGCTGATGCGGGTGAACCGGTGGTGGTGCTCGACAACCTCACGACGGGGTTCGACTGGTCCATCGACCCTCGCGCCACCTTCGTGGCAGGCAACGCCGGAGACATGGAGCTGGTTGCGCGCGTTATCGCCGAGCACAAGGTCGATGCCATCGTGCATTTCGCCGGCTCGATCGTGGTGCCGGAATCGGTCGCCGATCCGCTGAAATACTACGGCAACAATACCGCGACCTCGCGCAATCTGATCGAGGCGGCGGTGAAAGGCGGGGTGAAGCACTTCATCTTCTCATCCACCTCGGCGGTCTATGGCTCGGCTGGACTCGAGCCGGTGAGCGAGGAAACCCGGCTCGCGCCGGAATCGCCCTATGGCCGCTCCAAGATGATGACCGAGATGATGCTGGCCGATGTGGCCGAGGCCCATCCGATCACCTATGGCGTGCTCCGCTACTTCAACGTGGCCGGGGCCGACCCCAAGCAGCGCAGCGGTCAGAGCGCGCCCAATGCCAGCCACCTGATCAAGGTGGCGCTGCTGGCGGCACTCGGTCGGCGCGCCGATGTGGGGATCTTCGGCACCGACTTCCCGACGCCGGACGGCACCGGCGTGCGCGACTACATCCACGTCACCGACCTCGTGGAGGCGCATGCGCTACTGCTGCAGTATCTGCGCGGCGGTGGCCGCTCGGCGACGATGAATTGCGGCTATGGGCGCGGCTACTCGGTGCGGCAGGTTATCGACACGGTGAAGGCGGTGTCGGGCGTCGATTTCAAGGTGGTCGAACAGCCACGGCGGGCGGGCGATCCGGCTTCGGTCGTGGCCAAGTCAGACCGGGTGCGGCAGGTCCTCGGCTGGCGGCCGGCCCACGACGATCTCGAAGAGATCGTTACGGCGGCAATGAGCTGGGAACGCTATTTGGCCACGCGCAACCGGTAGCGTCGATTCGTCCGCCGACCGTGCTGCATCGCCCTCTCCCACAGGGGGAGCAGGCGATGCGGCATCCGCCAGGGAGCACCACGTGCGCCACCTTGTTTTTCTCGCTTTGCTCCTCCTCGCCACCCCGGCCGTGGCCGCGCCCGTCGAAACCTTCGATGCGTTCCTGCGCAATTTCGAGGCCAGGGCCCTCTCTGCCGGTGTCACGCGCGACACCTGGCGTGCGGCCACGACGGGGCTGACGCCCGACGGCGCCGTGCCGGACCTCGTCGAGACGCAGCCCGAGTTCACCACAGCCGTCTGGGACTATCTCGACAAGCGGGTGACTGCCGGGCGGATCGAGCGGGGGCGGGCGGCGATCGGGAAGAACTCGGGGCTTTTCGAGAGCGTCGGTCGGCAGACCGGGGTCGATCCCTACATTCTCGGCGCCATCTGGGGCATGGAGACCGACTACGGGGCAGTGCTCGGCAACAGCAAGCTGATCCGGCCGATCATCCACTCGCTGGCGACGCTGGTGCACCAGCGGCGCGGCCGCTTGAAGGAAGACGAGGCGGATTTCATCGCCGCATTGCTGCTGCTGCAGCGCAACCGCATGGCGCCGGCACAACTGGTCGGCTCGTGGGCTGGGGCGATCGGCCACCTGCAGGTGAACCCGTCCAACGTCATCGCCCATGGCTCTGACGGGGATGGTGACGGGGTGGTGGACCTTCATAACTCGCTCAGCGACGCGCTGGCGACGAGCGCGAAATTCCTGCTCGACCTCGGCTATCGGCCGGGCCTCGACTGGGGTTTCGAGGTCGATGTGCCCGACGGGTTCGACTACCTGCTGGCGACGCGCGACCAGCTTCGGCCGGTCGGCTTCTTCGCCGAGCGCGGGGTGCGGCGGGTCAAGGGACGGGACTTCACGGCGCTCGATACGCCGGTGTTCCTCTATGCGCCGGCCGGGGCGGGCGGACCGAAATTCCTGATGACCGCCAACTATCTGGTGCTCAAGGGCTACAATTTCTCCGACAGCTATGCCCTGTCGGTGGCGCATATGACCGACCGGCTGAAGGGCGGCGGACCGTTCGTCGCGAGTTGGCCGCGCGCGACGAAGTTTCCAAACCTCGGTCAGCGCAAGGCGATCCAGGAGGCGCTGACCCGGCTCGGGCTCTACAACGGCGTGGTGGATGGGCGGATCGGGCCGATCAGTCAGGCGGCCTATGCGCGGTTCCAGGCCAGCCGGGGCGAGGTGGCGGACGGGTTCATCACGCTGTCGAGCCATGACGAGCTTGCTGCAGCGAGCCGGTAGATTCTCCGCGAGGCGCCTTCAAAACAACCCATCCGATCGGCTAGATGATCCGCATGCAGAGCAAGCCCAACAAGTTCGTCATCTGGATCGTCGGCCTCGTCGTTGCGGCACTGGTGCTGACCGACCTGCTGCCGACCTTCGCGCAGGCGCGCGAGGTGGTGTCGCCGCCGGCCATCGTGCAGGTGGACGATGGTCGCGTGCTGGTGGCGCAGGCCGAAGAGCGGCCGCGGAAGCGCCGGACGCTGATGGACATGCTGTTCGGCGACAAGGAAGAAGAAAAGGCGCCGGTGGTCGAGCAGCCGGTGGTGAAGGCCAAGCCCAAGAAGGCGGCCGACCTGCCGCCGGCCAAGCCCAAGATCGAAAAGGCCGAGGGGGCGACACGGCTGGCGGTGTTCGGCGACTCGATGGCGACCGACGTCGCCAAGGCGCTCGACCGCTTCTATGCCGAAGATCCCAACATCGCGATCATCGACCAGAGTGTCGGCGATTCCGGCATTGTGCGGGTGGACCACTTCGACTGGCCCAAGAAGATTGGCGAGCGGATTACCGAGAACGGCTTCGACATCGCCGTCTTCATCGTCGGCATCAACGACCGGCAGAAGATGGCGCTCAACGGCCAGAGCTATGCCTCGCTGTCACCCGAATGGCTGGCCGAGTATTCGGTGCGCGTGCAGTCGATCGTGCAGCAGTTGCGATCCGCCAACAAGCCGACCATCTGGGTTGGCCTGCCGCCGATGGAAGCGCCCAAGTTCGGGCAGACGATGATCCAGATCAACGAGATCGACCGGCTCGCGGCCTTTGGCGGCGGAGCGGAGTTCCTCGATATCTTCGAGAAGTTCGCCACCGAAGAGGGCAAGTACACGCGGAACGGACCGGATCTCAACGGCAACAATGTCCGCATGCGCAAGGATGACGGCATCCACCTCTCGACCGCAGGCGCCGACAAGCTGGCTTTCTACCTCAGCCAGACGCTGCGGAACTACTATCGCGGCGGCGGCACTGTGGGCCTGGCGGTCGCCGATCCGCTGCTCGGTACCGATGCCCAGCTGATGGTCCGGCCGCCCTATCAGGGGCTGGGGCAGATGACGCTGCTCGAGGTCGCCGGCGCGGTGATCTCGCTCACCCACACGCCGAGGCGCGCCGCCGACCTCGTGACGGCGACGAGCATCGCCGCGACGGCGGAGGATGTCGATCCGGTCGGCTTCGACTCGACCCAGCTGATCTACGCGCCCGTCGGACGAGCGGACTCGTTCGGGGTCGGCGTGACGCCGGTGCCCGAGGACGCGGTTGCCGAGGCCGCGCTGCAGTAGGGCATCAAGCCATCCGCAGAGTTCGCTGAAAGCAGCAAGGTCTGGGCAAGAAAAAGGGGCGCACGGGCGCCCCTTAATTTTTGTCAGGGCCTGCCGATCAGCGCGGCAGGTTGGTGCTGCCCATCAGGAACTCGTCCATCGAGCGGGCGCACTGGCGGCCTTCGCGGATGGCCCACACGACCAGCGACTGGCCGCGGCGCATGTCGCCGCACGAGAAGAACTTCTCCCGGCTCGTCTGGTACTTCACCGTATCGGCCATGACGTTAGAGCGCTTGTCGACGGCAACGCCGGCATCCTGGAGCATGCCTTCCTGCACCGGGCCGAGGAAGCCCATGGCGAGCAGCACGAGGTCGGCCTTGAGCTGGAACTCGGTGCCGGGGATGGGCTGGAACTTGCTGTCGGCGCGGGCGCAGTTGAGCGCGGTGACCTTGCCGTCCTTGCCCTCGAAGTTGAGCGAGGCGACGGCGAAGTCACGGGCCACGCCCTCTTCCTGCGAGGACGAGGTGCGCAGCTTCAGCGGGTAGTTCGGCCAGACCAGCCCCTTGTTCTCCTTTTCGGGAGGCATGGGCATGATCTCGATCTGGGTGACGGAGAGGGCGCCCTGGCGGTTCGAGGTGCCGATGCAGTCCGAGCCGGTGTCACCACCGCCCACCACCACGACGTGCTTGCCCTGCGCAAGGATCGGGTTGACGTTCTGCAGCGGCTCGCCGGTGACGCGGCGGTTCTGCTGGCCGAGGAACTCCATGGCGAAGTGCACGCCATCGAGCTCGCGGCCGGGGATCGGCAGGTCGCGCGGCTTCTCGGCGCCGCCGGCCATGGCGATCGCGTCGTACTGGCTCGCCAGTTCCTCGACGGTGATGTCCTTGCCGACATGCACGCTGGTATGGAGCACCACGCCTTCGGCGATCATCTGCTCGACGCGGCGGTCGATGGTCTTCTTGTCGAGCTTGAAGTTCGGGATGCCGTAGCGCATCAGGCCGCCGATCTGCTGGGCCTTTTCATAGAGATGCACTTCGTGGCCGGCGCGGGCGAGCTGCTGCGCAGCGGCCATGCCGGCCGGGCCCGAACCCACCACCGCAACCTTCTTGCCGGTCTTGTCCGGGTTGACCTGCGGGGTGACCCAGCCTTCCTCGAACCCCTTGTCGATGATCGCGCATTCGATCGACTTGATGTTCACCGGGGTGTCCGGAATGTTCAGCGTGCACGCTGCCTCGCACGGGGCGGGGCAGATGCGGCCGGTGAACTCCGGGAAGTTGTTGGTTGAGTGAAGGTTCTTCAGCGCCTTCAGCCAGTCGCCCTTGTAGACAAGGTCGTTCCAGTCCGGGATCTGGTTGTTCACCGGACAGCCGTTGTGACAGTAGGGAACGCCGCAATCCATGCAGCGCGCCGCCTGGTCACGCGTGCCCTTGTCGCCCAGAGGCAGGGTGAACTCGTTGTAGTTCTTCAGCCGCTCCTCGACCGGAAGGTAGTCCCGGTCGACGCGCTCGATTTCGAGGAAACCAGTGATCTTGCCCATTGTGCTTCCCCTTACTCTGCAGCCACGCGCTGGGCAGTTTCCCGCGCCTTTTCCATCTTCTGAAGTGCCTTGCGGTACTCGGTCGGCATCACCTTGCGGAACTTGGGCAGGTATTCGTCCCAGTTCGACAGGATGTGGTTGGCGCGGCTCGAGCCGGTGAAGGTCTTGTGCCGCAGGATCAGCTGGTAAAGCCGGTCCGCGTCGTGCCGCTGCAGGTCGTGCAGGATCTCGACCACGCCGGCCGTCAGCAGGTCGCCCTTTTCGCCGAACTCGCGGCTGCGCAGGGCTTCTTCCTCCGGTACGGGCTCGAGCTCCACCATCGACATGTTGCAGCGGCTCTCGAAGCTCTCGTCCTCGTCGAGCACGTAGGCGATGCCGCCCGACATGCCTGCTGCGAAGTTGCGGCCGGTCTTGCCCAGCACCACCACCACGCCGCCAGTCATGTACTCACAACCATGGTCACCCGTGCCCTCGACCACCGCGATGGCGCCCGAGTTGCGGACGGCGAAGCGCTCACCGGCCACGCCGCGGAAGTAGCACTCGCCGGTGATCGCACCATAGAGCGCGGTGTTGCCGATGATGATCGACTCTTCCGCCACATAGCCGCGTGCTTCCGGCGGGCGGACCACGAGGCGTGCGCCCGACAGGCCCTTGCCGACATAGTCGTTGGCTTCACCGACCAGGTCGATCGAGATGCCGCGCGTCGCCCAGGCGCCAAAGGCCTGGCCGGCGGTGCCGGTGAGGCTGATGGCGATGGTGTCGTCGGGCAGGCCGGCATGGCCGTAACGCTTGGCCACCGCACCGCCCAGCATGGCGCCCGCCGAGCGGTCGACGCTGGTGATGGTCTCGACGATCTTCACCGGTGTGCCGTGCTCGAGGGCAGGGCGGGCCTGCTCGATCAGCTTGCGGTCGAGCACCTTGTCGATCGGGTGGTTCTGGCTTTCGGTGTGGGTGATGCCCACGCCTTCGGCCGCGAACGGCTTGTGGAACAGCTTGGAGAAGTCGAGCCCCTTCGCCTTCCAGTGAGCGACGGCCTCGGTCTTGTCCAGCATCTGCATCTGGCCGACCATTTCCTCGAAGCGGGTGTAGCCCAGCTCCGCCATCAGCTCGCGCACTTCCTCGGCGACGAAGAAGAGGTAGTTGATGACGTGTTCGGGCTTGCCGGTGAAGCGCGCGCGCAGCACCGGGTCCTGCGTCGCCACGCCAACCGGGCAGGTGTTGAGATGGCACTTGCGCATCATGATGCAACCGGCCGCGATCAGCGGGGCGGTCGCCATGCCGAACTCGTCGGCGCCGAGCAGGGCGCCGATCACCACGTCACGGCCGGTGCGGATACCGCCATCGACCTGCACCGCGATGCGGCTGCGCAGCTTGTTGCGGACCAGCGTCTGGTGGGTTTCGGCGAGCCCCATTTCCCACGGCGAACCGGCATGCTTGAGCGAGGTGAGCGGGCTCGCGCCAGTGCCACCTTCGTAGCCGGAAATCGTCACGTGGTCGGCGCGCGCCTTGGCGACACCGGCCGCAACCGTACCCACGCCGACTTCCGACACGAGCTTCACCGACACCGCGCCTTCGGGGTTGACGTTCTTCAGGTCGAAGATCAACTGAGCCAGGTCTTCGATCGAATAGATGTCATGGTGCGGCGGCGGGCTGATGAGGCCGACGCCGGGGGTCGAGTGACGCACCCGGGCGATGGTCTCGTTGACCTTGTCGCCGGGCAACTGGCCACCCTCGCCAGGCTTGGCACCCTGCGCCATCTTGATCTGCATCATGTCGGAGTTGACCAGGTACTCCGTGGTCACGCCGAAGCGGCCCGAGGCCACCTGCTTGATGGCCGAGCGCTTGGAATCGCCGTTCGGCATGGGCACGAAGCGATCGACTTCCTCGCCGCCCTCGCCGGTGTTCGACTTGCCGCCGATCCGGTTCATGGCAATGGCGAGCGTGGTGTGCGCCTCGAGCGAGATCGAGCCATAGGACATGGCGCCGGTCGAGAACCGCTTGACGATTTCCGCCGCAGGCTCGACCTGGTCGAGCGCCACGGGCTGGCGGCCATCCTCGCCGGCCGCCTTCAGCCGGAACAGCGAGCGGATGGTGACGTACCTGTCCTCGACCTCGTTCACCTGGCGGGCGAACTCGCGATACTTGTCCTGGGCGTTGCCGCGGGCGGCGTGCTGCAGGCTGGCGACCGTCTCCGAGCGCCAGACATGCGCCTCGCCGCGCTGGCGGAAGGCATAGTCGCCGCCGATGTCGAGCGCATCCTCGTAGACCGGCGAGTTGCCGAAGGCGTCGAGGTGGCGCCGCACGGTCTCCTCGGCGATTTCCTGCAGCCCGGCACCTTCGATGGTGGTGGCAGTACCGGTGAAATAGGTGTCGACGAAGTCGGTCGAGAGGCCCACGGCGTCGAAGATCTGCGCGCCGCAATACGACTGGTAGGTCGAGATGCCCATCTTGGCGGTGACCTTGAGGATGCCCTTACCGATCGCCTTGATGTAGCGGTAGATCAGCTCGTGGTCGTCCACTTCGGCCGGGAACTGGTCGCGCATGGCGAGCAGCGTCTCGAACGCCAGGTAGGGGTTGATCGCCTCGGCGCCATAGCCCGCGAGAGCGCAGAAGTGATGCACTTCACGCGCTTCGCCGGTTTCGACCACGAGGCCCACCGAGGTGCGGAGGCCCTTGCGGATCAGGTGATGGTGCACGCCGGCCGTGGCCAGCAGGGCAGGGATCGCCACCCGGTCGCGGCTCAGGCCACGATCGGAGAGGATGATGATGTTGTCGCCCGAGTGCACGGCGAGCTCGGCATCGGAGAACAGCTGCGAGAGCGCGCGCTCCATCCCGTCGGCGCCTTCCGACACCGGGTAGGTGATGTCCAGCGTCTTCGAGCGGAACGGGTTGTCCTCCATCCCACCGATGGCGCGGATCTTTTCGAGATCCTCGTTCGACAGGATCGGCTGGCGCACTTCGAGGCGCTGCCGCGAGCCCTTGCCCGACAGGTCGAGCACGTTCGGCCGCGGGCCGATGAACGAGACGAGGCTCATCACCAGCTCTTCGCGGATCGAGTCGATCGGCGGGTTCGTCACCTGCGCGAAGTTCTGCTTGAAGTAGGTGTAGAGCAGCTTCGACTTGGACGAGAGCGCCGAGATCGGCGTGTCCGTGCCCATCGAGCCCGTCGCTTCCTGGCCGGTGACGGCCATGGGCGGCAGGATCAGCTTCAGGTCTTCCTGCGTGTAGCCGAAGGCCTGCTGGCGATCGAGCAGCGGGATGTCCGAGGTCTTGGGCTCGAAATGCACCGAGGGCAGGTCTTCGAGCACGATCTGGGTGCGCCCGAGCCACGTCTTGTAGGGGTGGGCGTTGGCCAGCTCGCGCTTGATCTCCTCGTCGGAGACAATGCGGCCCTGCTTGAGGTCGATGAGCAGCATCTTGCCCGGCTGCAGGCGCCACTTGGTCTTGATCTTTTCGGCCGGGATCGGCAGCACGCCGGCCTCGGACGACATGATGACCTCGTCGTCCTCGGTGACGAAATAGCGGGCCGGACGCAGGCCGTTGCGGTCGAGCGTCGCGCCGATATGGAGGCCATCCGAGAAGCACATGGCAGCCGGGCCGTCCCACGGCTCCATCAGGGCGGCGTGGTACTCGTAAAAGGCGCGGCGATCCTCATCCATCAGCGGATTGCCGGCCCAGGCCTCGGGGATGAGCATCATGGCGGCGTGTGGCATGGAGTAGCCGCCGCGCATCAGGAATTCGAGCGCGTTGTCGAAGCAGGCCGTGTCCGACTGGCCCGGATAGGAAATCGGCCAGAGCTTCTGGATATCGGCGCCGAACAGCGGCGACGACACGGAAGCCTGGCGGGCCGCCATCCAATTGACGTTGCCGCGCACGGTGTTGATTTCGCCGTTGTGGCAGACAAACCGGTAGGGGTGCGCCAGCCGCCAGGACGGGAACGTGTTGGTCGAGAAGCGCTGGTGCACGAGCGCGAGGGCGGACTCGAAATCCGCGTCGTGCAGGTCGCGATAATAAGCGCCCAACTGGGCGGCAAGGAACATGCCCTTGTAGACCAGCGTCCGGCAGCTCATCGACACGATGTAGAAGTCGTTCGGCTTGCCTTCGAAGGCCGAGTAGATCTTGGCCGACATCACCTTGCGGATGACGTAGAGCTTGCGCTCGAACGCCTCTTCGTCGGCGATGTCGTCGCCCATGCCGATGATCACCTGGCGGTGGAACGGCTCGGTGGCGACGATCTCGGGGTCCTTGGACAGTGAGGAATTGTCAGACGGCACGTCGCGCCAGCCGATGACCGTCTGGCCCTCGTCCTCGATCACCTTGTTGGCGACGCGTTCCATCTTGAGGCGCAGGTCAGCGTCCTGCGGCATGAAGATGAAGCCGACGGCGTAGCGGCCCTTCTCGGGCAGCTGGAAGCCGAGCCGCGCGCTCTCACGCGCAAAGAACTTGTGCGGGATCTGCACCATGATGCCGGCACCGTCGCCCATCAGCGGGTCGGCGCCCACTGCGCCGCGATGCTCGAGGTTCTCGAGGATGGCGAGGCCGTTCTGGACGATCTTCTGGCTTGGGACGTTCTTCATGTTGACGATGAAGCCGACGCCGCAGGCATCCACTTCGCGCGTCGGATCATAAAGACCCTCGGCCTGCGGGCGCATCACGCCGCGCGGCAGGTCGGTGCGGTAGCCGTCATTTTTGCGAATGGCGGTTTCCGTGACGGGATGAGACATCGTACCGTTCCGTGGGTCAGCCATTTGCAAAAATCCTCTGTTTCGCAGTCGTCTTCATGACGGGGGCAGGTGCCCCAGCCGGTTGGTTCCTTTCGACGCGCCTTCAGGCCCCAGTCGTACCTAATGTACGGCTCGAATCCGAGTGCGCAATCCTTTAGTGGGGAGCGGCTCTGCATCCAAATGGCCGCTCATTCGGGTTCGATAAGACCCCACTCCTCCGTTTCCGCTAATGACAAGCGGGCCAGCCGGATCGGCGTGTGAAACGCATCCGGGGAGACCGGCCGCTCACGAAAATTGGACAGACGTGCTGTCCTATCGAGCCTACATTTGCATAATTCCAAACTGCGAGCAAGCGGCTCCAGCCACTTTTTTGCCGTGTTGTAGCGGTGTTGCGTAGGAGATATGGCGGTTGAATAGGAAAACTGTAGGAAACGTCGCCTTGCGGCGCGCGGAGTTGACTGCGTGAGACCGGTTTCATCGGCAGCCGAGAGTAGGAAATCCTCCGGACCGCTGACGCAGCCCTGAAGGTACAGGGGGCCACCACCCAACTCCCAGTGCAAGAAAGTTATCCCCGCGATCCCGGCGTGCCGTATCTTGCCCTCGCTTCTCCGATGCGAGGTGCCGACGGGGCATCGCGGGGAGGTAAGGGGGCCGGGGGCGAGCCGTCGCAACTGGGGTGACTGCGGTTCCTGCATCGCTGAGCGGTGCCGTGCGCCATAAGTCCCTTCGCAATGGGCGGGGCGACAGTCCCACCGACTACTTTGGCCGGTCTACCGGCATAATAGGGACGAAGTCCCGCCCATGCCGCACCTTCGGGAGGCGGCGAACATACAAAAACCCGGGAGCCGAGGCTCGCCGGGCTTTCGTCATGGCCGTTCGGACGCCGCGCTACTCCAGGTGGCTCTTCAGGAACCACAGGTCCTTGTCGAGGACGCGCGAGAACGCCGTGAAGATGTCGGCGGTGCCGGCGTCGCCGGCTTCATCGGCGGTGTCGATGGCACCGCGGGTCGAGGCGCTGAGGGCGGCATAGCGGTCGACAAGGGCGCTGACATGGTCTTCGACCTTGCGGATGTCGGTGGGGTAAGGCGCAAACTGCGTGGCAGTGCCGACGGTCTGCACTGTACCAAGCGCCACGCCATCGAGCTGGGCGACTCGTTCGGCGATGATGTCGACATGCTCGTCGACGTCGCCCCGCAACTGGTCGAGCAGTTCGTGCACGGCGATGAAGGTCGGGCCCTTGAGGTTCCAGTGGGCCTGCTTGGTGACCAGCGCCAGGTCGATCGCGTCTGCAAGGCGCGCGTTGAGCAGGTCGATCATGGCGGTCTTCGTATTGGACTTGAGCCCGATATCTACGGATTTCATCTGAACCTCTGACGCTTGAGTTGGACGCTTCAGCAACGAGCACCATGGTCCGGAGGTTGCGCCTCCGAGGCGACGTGCGGGTGCAGACTGCATAAGACAAAGGGCGCGGGTCCTTCCGAACCCACGCCCCATTCCGTTCTGCCCGGCCACTGACGACGCTCCGGATGACCGGGCCGTTCGTGAGCGGAAGCAGGCTTAGTTGACCGTCTGGTCCTCGATGGTCTTGGTCGTGCCGGAGATCGGGATCTGCCGGGCCTTCTTCGACTCGGGGATCTCGCGCTTCAGCTCGATGTGAAGCAGGCCGTTCTCGAGGTTGGCGCCGGCCACCTCGACGTAGTCAGCCAACTGGAAGCGGAGCTCGAAGGCGCGCTCGGCAATGCCGCGGTGCAGGAACTCGCGCTGGGCGGTCTCGGCCTCGGTGGGCTTGGCGCCCTTGACGACGAGGTTGTTCTCCTTGCTCTCGATGGCGATGTCGCCATCGGCAAAGCCGGCCACGGCGATCGAGATCCGGTAGGTGTCAGCGCCGGTCTTCTCGATGTTGTAGGGCGGGTAGGACTTCTGCTCCTGGCCGACCAGCGCGTCGAGCCGGTTGAACACGCGGTCGAAGCCGACGGTCGAACGATAGAAGGGGGAAAAATCGTAGGCAGCCATGATCACATTCTCCTTTTGAGCAACGTGGCTTTGGTGCGGGTGTCCCATGTGTGCTCCCCTGCTGGGCAAGCACCACTCCCGGGTGTCCCGGTTCCCGGCATTGCCGGCGAACAGCACTGATTTAGGGTGGGGATTTGCCCGTTCAAGGGGGCTGGCTGCGTTGCTGAACGCAAAATGAATGGGCCGCTCAAAACGGGTTCAGGCAGCCGGTCCTATACCCGCAACTGTGCTGACTGTCTGCTGCAGGGCACACCGAATGAGCCGCCTTCACCCGCCCCCCGCAAGGCGGCCCATCACAGGAAAGCCAGTGTCTCGCATGAGGCGCTGGCTTTTCTGTTGGTTTGCCGGCTGCCCGCACACCCACGGCGTCATTTCCGCCCGCCGGGGAATCCGGTAGGGAGTGGATCTGACGCCGCAACAGCATTCGAGTTCGTCCCGCATGAACGCCATCGTCGATCCCGCAGGACCGCAGCTTGCCGTGGTGCCGTCCAATCCGGTGCCCGAGGGGGCGCGGGTGGGGTATTTCACTACCTCCGACAAGGTGCAGCTGCGCTACGCCACCTTCCCCAAAGGTCCCGGCGCGCCGCGCGGCACGGTGTGCCTCGTGCATGGGCGGACGGAGTTCATCGAGAAGTATTTCGAGACGGTGGCCGACTTCCAGTCGCGCGGCTTCGCCGTGGCGACCTTCGACTGGCGCGGGCAGGGCGGCAGCCAGCGGCTGATCGGCAACAAGCGGCTCGGCCACGTCCGAGATTTCGACGATTACTGGACTGACCTGCGGAGCTTCCACGGGAACATCCTGCTGCCCGATTGCCCCGCGCCCTACTACCTCGTCGGACACTCGATGGGCGGGCTCGCCTGCCTCTATGCCGGGGCGCGCGACCGGATGATGTTCGAGCGCATCTTCCTCTCCGCCCCGATGGTGGCGCTCGATGGCCAGCCCTTCGGCATGGCCGGGATGGCGCGCCTTGCCGGCACGCTGTCGATGCTCGGGCTGGGCCGCCTGCCGGTGGCGCGGCGGGCCGACAAGCCGCAGTCGCAGCAGAGCTTTGCCGGCAACGCCGTCACCTCCGACCTCAACCGCTTCATGCGAACGGTGGAAGTGCTGAAGGCGCGCCCCGACCTCGAGATCGGCGCGCCCACCATCCGCTGGGCGGCGAGCGCCTTCAGCGCCATGGCCGGCGCCGGAACCGACCAGTTCCCCGGCGCGGTGAAGATCCCCGTGCTGATGCTGGCGGCAGCCCGCGACGAGGTAGTATCGACCGCGGCGATCGAGACGCTCGGCTTGCGCATGCGCACCGGCCGGCACGTCATCGTCCCCGGCGCCAAGCACGAACTGTTCCAGGAAACCGACCCGATCCGCGGCCAGGTGCTGGCCGCGTTCGATGCGTTCATCGGTGCCGGGATGGCTTGAGGGGACGTCAGCCCTTCAACATCGCCATCGCTGCAGCGTGCAGTTCCGGCGTTGCGGCTGCCACGCAGTTGCCGCCCAGTTCCGCCGGCCCGCCGTCCCAGGTGGTGACGACGCCGCCGGCATTCTCGATCAGCGGGATCAGCGGGCAGATGTCGACATTCTTGAGCCCCGCCTCGACCACCAGGTCGATATGCCCGGCCGCCAGCAGTGCGTAGCCGTAGCAATCGAGCCCGTAGCGGGTGGTGAGCACCGAGCGCTCGATGCGGTTCCACTCCGCCGTCAGGTCCCGCCCCTGGCGCAGGAACAGGTCCGGCGAGGTGGTGGTGAGCTTGGCCTTGCCCAGTTCCGTCACCCCGCTGGTCTTGAGCGGCAGGTGCTCGGCGCCCCGGTGATAGTGCGCTTCGCCAGGCAGGCTCATGTAAATTTCGCCGGTGAAGGGCTGCGCCATCAGTCCGGCGACGGCGCGGCCGTCCAGGGTGAGGCCGATCAGGGTGCCCCACACCGGCACGCCGGTGACGAAGGCCCGGGTGCCGTCGATGGGGTCGATGATCCAGGCGTAGGGCGCCGTGCCGGTCTTGTCGTCCATTTCCTCGCCGAGGATGGAGTGATCCGGGAATCGCTCGCCCAGCAGGTTGCGGATGACCCGCTCGGCCTCACGATCCGCCTCGGTGACCGGGTCGAAGCCGTCGGTCCACTTGTTGTCCACGGCAATTCCCTGCCGGAAGCGGGGCAGGGTGATGGCTGCGGCGATCTCGGCGGCATCGAGCAGGGTCTGCCGGACCAGGTCGACGGAGAGGTCGCCCAGCGAGGCAGCAGGCGGTGTAGGGGTCATGCGCGGTTCCGGGGCGGTTTGCGGTTAAATTTCAATGGGCTGGTACTGCGACAACGCAGCTGGCTAGGAATAGTGGCCAAGCTGATTGATTCATTTTTGCAACAAAGGGATGACGTCACCTGTTGAATACTGGACGTGAGCTTGTGGGGCGCCGCAAATCAGTTCATCCCGGTAAGTGCATGATGGATGCGCGGCTCGAAACCTGGACCGCAACTTGGGTCTAAGTGACTGGCCACCATCGTTTCCTCCCTTGACTGGGCCGCTTCGGCGGCCCGTTTTTTCGGTAACAGCACTTCGCGTGCGCTATTCGGCCGCGAGCTTCTCGCTGGCACCGGCCGGCGGGGCGAGCAGGGCGATATCCAGCCCGACCAGCGCGATCAGGAAGCGCTCGATCAGCTGCTTCATGGCGCCGAAGCCCTCGTGTTTCTCGAGCGTGACTTCGTTCATGTAGAGATGCCGGCTGATTTCGACCTGCAGGGCGTGCACCCCGTGCTGCGGCCGGCCATAGGTGCGGGTGCAGAAGCCGCCGGCATAGGGGCGGTTGCGGGCCACGCGCAGGCCGGCGCTGGTGAACACCATCTCGGCCAGGTCGGCGAGCAGCGGCGAGCAGGTGGTGCCGTACCGATCGCCCAGCACCACGTCGGGCCCGATCCGGTCGCCCGAGCGGGCGAGGCGAGGCATCGAGTGGCAATCGATCAGCACCGCGACGCCATAGGCCGACCACGCCTCGGTCAGCAGCTTCTGCAGCGTCGCATGATAGGGCTGGTAGATGCCCTCGATCCGCATGCGCGCATCATCGAGGGTCAGCCGGTCCTTGTAGATCGGCTTGTTCTCGGCCACGACGCGGGCCAGCGTCCCCAGCCCGGCCGCGACACGCGGACTGGTGGTGTTGAACCGCTCGGAAAGCGGCTCCACGAACATGGTGGGGTCGAGTTCCCAGGGTTCGCGATTGATGTCGAGATAGGCGCGGGGGAAATGCGCCCGGATCAGCGGGGTACCCAGATGCGGGGCGCGGGCGAACAGTTCGTCGACGAAGGCATCCTCGGACTGGCGGATCGACAGATGGTCGAGCCGGGTCATGCGCAGGAACCGCTCAGGGTAGTCCGCACCGGAATGACCGGAGTTGAACACCAGGGGCGCGGTCAGCCGCCGCGGCCTTACCGTCTCGAACGCCGGCCTGTCCCAGTAGTCGGACTGCACCAAATTCTCCCTCGGGTGCCGAAGCACCAATAGCCTTCAGTGTGCCGCCTGGCCGGGCGATTGTCCATAATGAGGCGGCGCGCGGAGATCACATCGACGACGCCGAGTTCTCGGGCTGGCAAACTTGCATTAAACATGAGCTATTAGAGTCGGACGCGGAAGAATCCGAAGATGGGTGCCATGAAGCGCATACTGCTTGCCGAAGACGATAACGATATGCGCCAGTTCCTGACGCGGGCGCTCAAGACCGCCGGATACGAGGTGGTGTCGTTCGACAATGGCAGGTCAGCCTACGAGCGGCTGCGCGAGGAGCCCTTTTCGCTGCTGCTCAGCGACATCGTGATGCCCGAGATGGACGGTATCGAGCTGGCGCGGCGCGCCACCGAACTCGATCCGGACCTCAAGGTGATGTTCATCACGGGCTTTGCCGCCGTGGCGCTCAACCCCGATTCGGATGCCCCCAAGGATGCGTCGGTGCTGTCGAAGCCCTTCCATCTCAAGGACCTGGTGCACGAAGTCGAGCGGCTGCTGGCGGCCTGACCCCGGGTTTTCGGTGAAGTGGGGTTTTCCCGCTTGACCCTTGCCGCGGTTTTATGGTGTATCCGCCTCCACGCGACGGGGGCTTCGGCCAGCGTCGATGGCGTAGATGGGTGTATAGCTCAGCGGGAGAGCACTACCTTGACATGGTAGGGGTCACAGGTTCAATCCCTGTTACACCCACCATCTCCGCCTCAGGACCCCGCAAGTCCTTGCGTCACCGGCGAAATCCGCAGGTGAGTTGACGGGCCGGAAGGCCCACGGATGGGTGCGTAGCTCAGCGGGAGAGCATCGCCTTCACACGGCGGGGGTCACAGGTTCAATCCCTGTCGCACCCACCATCCTTCTCAACGGGTTGGATCGGACGGGCCCGCGTGCGGGCGACCGCCATCTGACGATGGCATGGCTACCGCGATCGGCGAGGGAGCGGATCGGCGTCAACGGTGGCTACGGCGTGGGTGTCGTCTCGGACGGCAATACCGGCTTCAGCGATTTCGATATCGAGGGGTGGCTGGTTGGTGGTCAGGCCGGCTACAATTTCGTGCTGGATGGCGGCTTGGCCGGCTCGGATCGCAACTGATGATCGTCGAGCACGACCTGCCGTCAGACTGGACCCGCTTCGCACGGCGCTCCATCGAAACGATGCAGCGCAGCGGGGCCAAGGGTTGACGGTTGCAGGCGAGTCCGGATCGGCCTACGTAGTGTCCGCATCCCTCAGGAAGCAGACTCCGGGGCAGCGGACAATTGGTCAACAATGTGGCGGGCGTCACAGTTGTGGTTATCAATTGTTGCTGCAGCAAACCTTCGAAAATCACACACCCGTGAGATTCGGGAATTTGCTGCCAATTTCAGCCCGTCTGCCACATTAGTCGATGCAGGCCTGCAACACTTGCCGCAGGAGTGGCAGCAATCGGGGCAGAATCTGGCGGCATTAAGTAGACTGCAACCTGTCAAGGGTCTAACTTGCCTCCAGCATTCAGGAGGATATCCATGAACCGTATCGCTATAACTCTGATGGCCGGCGTCGCCGCCCTCGGTTTCGCTTCCGCCACCCAGGCCGCCGACCTCATCGTCGACTACGCTCCGATGTCTCCGGGCGTCGTCGACGTCTCGGGTGATTGGGATGGTGCCTTTGTCGGCGTGTTCGGCGGCTACGGCATGGCTGACGCCGACCACACTTCGCAGAATCCGGGCAACGACCTAGAGCTCTCTGGTTGGCTGCTCGGCGTCAATGCAGGTGTGAACTTCACCCTGACCGAAGGCATCATTGCTGGCGTGGTCGGCGATCTCGCCTGGTCGAACATCTCTGGTTCGGACGACACACTGTTCGGCGACCCGACCCACACCATCAACTGGCAGGGTAGCGTGCGCGGCCGTATTGGCTTCGATGGCGGGGCATTTATGCCCTACCTCACCGCTGGTCTGGCATTTGCCAACGCGACCCGGACAAGCGAGTTCAACGCTCCCAACTCCGCCGACGCTACGCACATCGGCTGGACGGTCGGTGCTGGTCTCGAGGTTGCCGTGGCGGACAACGTTTCCCTCGACCTCCAGTATCGGTACAGCGATCTGGGCGAACAGGTTTACGAGTGGTCGAACGGCGGCACAGATCCGACCATCGCGCTTACCACCCATGCCCTCACCGTCGGCGTGAACTTCAGCTTCTAAGCTGGCAGCTTCGGCTTTTGAATCTTCTGGACCCCGTCCGGCGAAAGCCGTGGCGGGGTTCTGTTTTGGCTGCCGCCGATCACGGATTTCCCATCGTCCCGACTGGTTACCCAATCGTAAACCGCTGGAACCCGCGGCCGGCCGGGAGTTTTGCGATGGTGCAGCATGGAACGGGCGTTCACACCCCGGAAAGGTAACTGCGGCGTAAAGGATTTATTCGCATTTTCGGCGGATTCATCCCCTCACAAGGCTTTTGTAACCCTAGTTCCTTGGAGGCACTCATGAACCGCATTTCCCTTCTTATCCTCGCGGGCGCCGCCACCTTCGTGTCCGCTTCGGCGGCCTCGGCGGCTGACCTGCTCATCAACCAGCCCGCCCCCAGCTACGGCGGCTACACCAGCACCGGTGGCTGGGACGGCGCCTATGTCGGCGGCTTCATCGGCTATGGCTGGGGCACCCTGGCTGCCGAGAATACCGACGTGATCGGCGTTGACGATATCGACATCAGCGGCTGGACCGTCGGTGCCAAGCTCGGCGCCAACTTCTCGGTCGGTTCGGGCCTGGTGCTCGGTGCCGAAGGCGATGTCGCCTGGGCCGGCATTGGCGGCTTCGACGGCTCCAACAGCACCGATTTCGACATCAACTGGACGAGCTCGCTGCGCGGCCGCGTCGGCTACGATGCCGGCGCCTTCATGCCGTACCTGACCGGCGGTCTCGCCATTGCCGGTGCTACCGCCAGCAACGGCGGCAACGACAGCACCCAGACGCATTTCGGCTGGACCGGCGGCGCCGGTCTGGAAGTCGCGGCAACCGAGCAGATCTCGATCGACCTCTCCTACCGCTACTCGGACTACGGCCAGGCCACCTACGACGTGGGCCTGGGCGGTACCGACGACCTCGACCTCAGCACCCATGCGGTGACCGCCGGCGTGAACTTCAAGTTCTGATCGACGAGACGCTCAGCGCGCCAGCGGCGTAGCGCGCTTCACACGGCCCGTCGGGTTCACCCCCGGCGGGCCGTGCCTCATTCCGGGCTCCGTCACGCTTTTGTCACATCCGCCGCGCGCTACCCCCTTGCCAAGCCGCGCAAACGCGCCCAACTTCTGGCAATCGTCAACAGCGCAAAGGAGGTGGTCCAAGTGTCTCATCAGAAATCGTCGGTTTCGAAGGGTCCTGGAGTCTCCGGTAGCTCGGAGCAGCCTCTGGCCTAAGCGTAGGCACCTCGCCCTTGAGTGGGCAAGGATAGCTTCGAAGACCGCGAAATCGGGAAGGGTCGCCAAACGGCGGCCCTTCTTTTTTGTCCGCCGCAGCGCAGGAGGGCGGGCGCTTTGCAATCGCCGCCGCAAACGACTATGTAGCGGCTTCCCTCATTCACGCGATTGCCATGAACGTCCACACCCCGGCCGCGGCCACCAAGCTCTTGCCCTTCCAGACGCGCCGGACCTTCGCGATCATCTCGCACCCGGACGCCGGCAAGACCACGCTTACCGAGAAGCTTCTCGCCACCTCGGGCGCCATCCAGCAGGCCGGGCAGGTGCGCCACCGCGCCAACCAGCGTGCCACGCGTTCGGACTGGATGGAGATCGAGCGCCAGCGCGGCATCTCGATCACTTCGTCGGTGATGACCTTCGAGCACCTCGGCCTCACCTTCAACCTGCTCGATACCCCCGGCCACTCGGACTTCTCCGAGGACACCTACCGCACGCTGACGGCCGTCGACGCCGCGATCATGGTGATCGACGTCGCCAAGGGCATCGAGGCGCAGACGCTGAAGCTGTTCGAGGTGTGCCGCCTGCGCGACATCCCGATCATCACCTTCGCCAACAAGGTGGATCGCGAGGGCAAGGACCCGGTCGAGATCCTCGACGAGATCGCCTCGACGCTGGCGCTCGATGTCTCCCCGGTGGTCTGGCCGCTCGGCGGCGGCGTCGATTTCCGTGGCATCGTCGATCTCACCGGCAAGGTGGTAAAGCGCCCGAACGGCGAGGTCTGGAAGACCTTCGAGCGGGTCGAGGACCTCAGCCGTGACAACGAGTTCGCCATGGACCCGGTGATCATGGCCAGCCTCGAGAACCTCGAGCTCGCCCGCGCCGGCTTCCCCGAGTTCGACCACGAGATCTACCTCGCCGGCCATCTCACCCCGGTGATCTTCGGCTCGGCGCTGAAGTCCATCAGCGTGCCCGAATTGCTCGTGGCGCTCGGCACCTGGGCTCCCGAGCCACGGCCCCAGCCGGCCGATCCCAAGCCGATCGAGCCGAACGACCCGAAAGTCTCGGGCTTCGTGTTCAAGGTGCAGGCCAACATGGACCAGAACCATCGCGACCGCATCGCCTTCGTCCGGCTGAGCTCAGGCACCTTCAAGCGCGGCATGCGGCTGAAAAACGTCCGCACCGGCAAGGACATGGCCGTATCCAACCCGATGTTCTTCTTCGGCCACGACCGCGAACTGGCCGAGGAAGCGGTGGCGGGCGACATCGTCGGCATCCCCAACCACGGCGCGCTCAGCGTCGGCGACACGCTGACCGAGGGCGCCACCATCAAGGTGACCGGCATCCCCAACTTCGCGCCGGAAATCATCCGCCGCGTGCGCCTCGCCGATCCGATGAAGACCAAGCAGCTCGCCAAGGCACTCAGCGATCTCGCCGAAGAGGGCGTCGCCCAGATTTTCCGCCGCATGGTGGGCGCCGACTACATCGTCGGCGTGGTCGGCCAGCTGCAGCTCGAAGTGCTGCAGGCCCGCATCAACTCCGAATACAACGTACCGATCTCGTTCGAGGTGATCAACTTCGAGCTCGCCCGCTGGGTCACCAGCGACGACAAGGCCGAGCTCGCCCGCTTCATTTCCACCCTGAAGCTGGAAATGGCCGAGGACAAGTATGGCGACCCGGTCTATCTCGCCCAGTCGCAGTGGTGGCTGGGCCGCGCCCAGCGGGATTACCCCAAGCTCGTGTTCCACACGACCAAGGAACGGCACTGACGCGAACTGCTGCCCCGGCGGCGAGGATCGCCCCGAGAGAGCAGGCGGGTACCGACGCGATTTCAGACCGCGGTTGTTCCGACTACGGTGCGAGTAGTCACTCAGGCAGACGTGCAACCAACCCCGACAGGCATCGCTACGGCGGGGTTGGCTGTTGTTGCGCGTTCTGGGAATGCGGGCCATCGCTCCCGGCCAGATCGCGGGGGCGCGAGAAATCTGCCGCATGGTCAGACTGTTGCTGTCTTGACGCAGCGCTGACCAAAAACGCGACCAATCTTGGACTAAGCTGCACGTTGCTCCTGATATCGGCCGTCCTTGCGTTGATATCGTGGACCACTTGGATAACAACAATATTATATTCGCACATTCACGAGGGTAATGATGAAACTTGTTATCGCGGCAGCGCTGACGTCGGTTTCGATGTTTGCCGTGGCGCCGGCCTTTGCAGCTGATCTTCTCATCGATGAACCCGCCTACATGCCTGGCGTGGTCGATGTCGGTGGCAAGTGGGACGGTGTGTTTATCGGCGCATTCGCAGGCTATGGCTGGGGTGCCTTCACCGATGACGAGGGTTTGTACGGCCCCCTCGATGCGTCGTATGACATAGAAGGGTGGCTTGCCGGCGTTGCAGTTGGCGCCAACTTCACCGTTTCGGAAGCCATCGTCGCTGGTATCGTGGCCGATATCGCATGGGCCGACCTCGCCGGTTCCGATGGCGCAATCGGCCTGTCCGCCCGCACCGACTGGACCGGTAGCGTCCGTGGTCGACTTGGCTTCGACGGCGGCGTGTTTCTTCCTTACGTGACTGCCGGTCTGGCCTTCGCCAACAACACCATCACGTTCGATGACGGCAACAACGTGTTTGAAGACACGAACACCCATATCGGCTGGATGGTGGGTGCTGGTGTCGAAGTCGAAGTAGCCGACAACGTCTCTCTCGATCTTCTGTATCGTTACTCGGACTTCGGCAGCCAGACCTACAGCCTAAGTGACGTGAGCGATTTCGGGCTGACCTCGCACGCCGCCAGCGCCGGTATCAACTTCAAGTTCTGATGCCACTGGCGATTTTTGCAAGCCCCCGCCCGGCACCGCCGCGGCGGGGGCTGCGTTTGCGGGAACCTGTTTCGGCACCCCAAGATCGTGTTCTACACGACCAAGGAACGGCACTAAGTCTGACTTCCGCCCGCCGGCTCCAGCCGCTATCACTCCCGCCAACAAGGGAGTGAAGCCATGAACACGCGCAAACTGGGCAAGACCGGATTCGAGGTTTCGGAAATCGGGCTCGGCACCTGGCAGCTGGGCGAGAGCTTCGGGCCGGTGAACGATGAGTCGGCAGCCGAAATCCTGAAGACGGCGCGGTCGCTCGACGTGAACTTCTGGGACACCGCCGACGTCTATGGCGGCGGCCAGTCCGAGCGCCGCATCGGCGCCTTCAAGGACAAAAAGAGCGTGTTTGTCGCCACCAAGCTGGGTCGCAACGGCGAAATCTTCCCCGGCCGCAGCGGCTTCAAGAAGGCGGCGGTGAAGGACAGCCTCGCCGGTTCGATCAAGCGGCTCGGGGTCGAGACGATCGATCTCGCACAACTCCACACCATCCCGCCCGAGGTGCTCGAAGACGGCGAAATCTTCAACATCATGGATGACATGCGCGACGCGGGCATGATCCAGCACTGGGGGGCCAGCGTCGAAAGCGTCGACGAGGCGCTCACCGCCATGAAGGCCGATGGCTGCACCACGCTGCAGATCATCTTCAACCTGTTCCGGCAGGATTACATCACCGAGGTGTTCCCGACGGCGCAGAAGCGCAATGTCGGCATCATCGTGCGGCTGCCGCTGGCCTCTGGCCTGCTGTCGGGCAAGTGGAAGAAGGACCATAAGTTCGCCGACACCGACCACCGCAAGTTCAACGCCAACGGCGAGAAGTTCAACGTCGGCGAGACGTTCGCCGGCCTGCCGTTCGAGACGGGCGTGGCGCTGGCCGACCAACTCAAGCAGATGGTGCCGAAGACCGCGCCGCTCAGCCAGTTCGCGCTCAGGTGGATTCTCGACCAGCCGGCAGTATCGACGATCATCGCCGGCGTGACCCGGCCGGATCAGCTGCGGAGCAATGTCGATGCGATCGGGTTGGACCCGGTGGAGCCGGCTTTGGCCGAGGAACTGAAGGGCTGGTACGAGGACAAGGTGCGGCCGGCGGTGCGCGGGAAGATTTAGTCGTCGACTAAATCTT
>QLAH01000110.1_pt1 | contig 74026 bp, 66 predicted proteins | sample 4693081 | NCBI WGS metagenome assembly QLAH01 (sample SAMN09425401, study PRJNA476045) | Lake water metagenome, whole genome shotgun sequencing project.
GTTGACCATAGTAGGGCAACAAATGCAGGTCAATGGCTAAGCGATGACGGTGATTCACGATGCCCGATGGCAGGTGGCTTTGCAGCGCCGCATTCACTTGCCCCTCGACGGTCGTCATCTCCTCAAATTTATTCAGGTGGTACCGGAGATCGTTGCCGCTGGGCACTCCAGTCAGGTGCCGGGCGGCATGTTCAATGCTGTCACGATGACTCGCCGCCCACAGCAACACGGCGTAGAGGGTCTCCGACGGGCACTCCCCTTGCATGGGCACCGGCAGATGAGCTTTCATGCACGCTAGGGCCGCACTCAAGGTCGCCTCGTCCGTCAACGCTGGCGTAGGAGATACTGAAGAAGGGCAGGTCGTCATGGCTTTTCATCCAATTCGTCTAGCCTGACCCTACCCCTTTTCTACAGATTCAGCCCATGGCTCGATGCTTTGTGATCTACTGAACCTACGACAGCCACTCCAGAGTGGCCTCTTCTTTGGTGTTGGTACGGCGGTCGAGGGTTTCCCGGTCGAAGGTCATGTGGATGGTGCGGGTTTGTTCGCCATCGGCGGCCACGGCCATGATCGGGAAGTCGAGGTTGCCGTCCTGGAAGGACATTTGGAACCGGAAGGTGCCGTCGGCATTGAGCTTAATCGGCTTGCCGCCAATGGTAACGGTGGCGTCGGGTTCCGTTGCGCCGTAGACGATCAGTTCGGCATCGGCAATCAGCCAGAACTTGCGGGGCCGGATGGGCGGGGCCGAAGCCGAGAAGCCCAAGCCAAAGCCCGACATGGTGAGACCCGACATGGTGAGGGGATAGCCCGACATGGTGGGCACCGACCCCATGGGCACCTCCGCCGTAGCCCACAGCCCTGCCCCAGAGGGGAAGACGTAGGAACTCACCGCCTGCTCGGCCATGAGGGAACCGGGCACATGCTGGATAGAACCCGCCACATGGACGGCACCGCCCACCTGCTGGATAGAACCCGCGACGTGCTGCACCGATCCGGCGACATGCTGCACCGAACCCGCCACATGCTGAATGGAACCGGGCACCTGCTGAATCGACCCGGCCACATGCTGGCCAGAACCGGGAACGTGCTGCATAGATCCATACAGAGAACCCGCCACCCGCTGGGCTTCGGTCTCCTGGGCCATGGCATACATGCGGTCGTAGAGGCCCTGGGCGGCTCCGGTGCGTGTGGGATGGCGCAGGGCCATCAGGGTCTTGCCACGCAGATCGGCCTGCCAATCTACGGTTATAAAGTGGTCTTCAATCCAATCTGACGGGTAGACCGGGGGAATGTGGACGGGCAGCGACCGGGCCAGCACCAGCCAGCGGCCATCGTTGCAGAGGTAGCCAATTTCCGCCACATAGTCGCGGTCGCTGACGGGGATGGGCAGGTACCAATCCCGCGCCATTTCGTCGCACTCGTACTGTTGCAGGCTGTGGGGGGCTTGGTAGCTGAGGTCAATGTCGGTGACATCGTAGAACCGCAGGGCCAGCCGAGCACCCCCCTGTCGCCGCAGATCGTCCTTATGTTCGGCAGGAATATCCCAATAGGCGTAGGCCCACTGGGGATCACGGGGCATCAGCACAATGCGGCTCTCGCCATAGCCGCTGGGCAAATCGGGCAGCCCCTCATCTACCGAAGTGAGCGCCTCCAAAGGGGGCAGATCAGGGGCCATGTACTTTGACGCTTCAACCTGGGTTTGGGCCGCAGCGGCGGACGTCACCACGCTGGGGGCCGGAATTTGCCCTCGCTGGGCATCAATGGTGCGAATCGCGTCGATTAGCTCGGTTTTACGCATCCGGCTGTAGCGAGACACCTCATATTCGCTGGCAACCTTGCGAAGCTGCCGCAGGGTCATGTCTTCTAAGGGAGGGCGTTGCTGGGACATAGGCCAATTTTCTCCTTAGGAAAATTATCAAAATCTAGGTTATCGCCGATTTCAAGGCTGTACCCGTTACCCGGAACGATGGCCCTTGCGGGTTCCCTCGTGGGGGTGGTTGGGGATCAAGACTTGCCCGTAACTATGACAAAAAAGAAACCGGGGATCAAGCGCTCCACAAGGCTTTTTCGGCCTTCTCAGCGACGGAATCAGGGTTTGGGGATCAATTTTGTCAATAAATCATAACATTATGATCCCCATAAGCACAATTGCGTCAGAATTTCATGATCTTTTGATCTCCGCCCCAACTCAAACCAACCTCAGTTCGGGTTAAATTCAGCGGCCTTACATCATGACGGCCCTCTCCCCAAGGGAGAGGGGAGCTAGAAAGGTGCTCCTTTGGGGAGAGGGCTTATACATAGGTCTCTATTCGGCTGGGTTTCTGGGGTTGATCCCCCCTAGCCCCCCTTATGAAGGGGGGAACTGGAGTCAAAGTCCCCCTTTTGTAACGGGGAACTGGAGTCAAAGTCCCCCTTGGCAAGGGGGATTTAGGGGGATCTCCAAGGACTTGCAGCATGAAAACAAGATGGGTCTGAGCGGGAGCGGGTTAAAGGGAGGGTATATGCTGGTTGAGGGTTGTTGCGGTGGTCTATGCAGCCAGAATCCACAGAGGCTATGGACGAAGTTTTGACGGATGAGGTGGCGTCTGAAGTGGCCTCTCCAGGAGTAGGGCGGGGGGTCATTAGTCGCCTCTTGCCGCCCGCCATTCGCCTGTGGCTGCACACCCAACTGGATCACATTGAGGGGTTGGAGTTTCGCCTAGAGGGCAAGGATCGGCAAATTTTGTCGGGCCACATTCCCCAGGTCAGTCTGTCGGCCCAGCAGGCGGTGTATCAAGGGCTGCATGTCAGCCAGGTGACGGTGACGGCGAAGGACATTCGCGTCAACCTGGGTCAGGTGCTGCGGGGCAAGCCCCTGCGGTTGCTGCAAGCTTTCCCCGTAGAAGGGCGGGTGTCCCTACGCACGGAGGACGTGCGGGACTCTCTCCATGCGCCGCTGTTGGAACAGGGATTACAGGATATTTTTCAGCGCTGGGTGCAGGCTCCCCAGGATGCGCCCCCGGCAGGCCCTGCCCTCGACCATTTGACTACCCTGCCCCCCGCCACCCAACTCACCGACATTGCCCTCGACCACGGCACCCTCACCCTCACCTGGGCATTGGATGCAGCGGCTGAGCGACAACTCCGGCTGTGTACCCACCTGGCGATGAAGGAGGGACGCTATCTTTCCCTAGAACAAACCGAGGTGCAGGTAGGCCAGTCGGGAACCTGGGCTAACCCAAGCCGCCTAGACGATGTGGTGATGGACTTGGGCACCGAGGCCAGCATCCACCACCTCGCCGTTACACCCCAAGCCATTGAAATGGAAGGCATGGTGCGAGTGATTCCCTAGCCGCCAAAGTTCCCCATCAACCCGTAGGCCAGCACCGCACTGCCCAGGGGCACCGTGAGGTTATCCAGACCGTAGAACGACAGGGTTTCCAGAACAGTAGCGGCGAGGGCGACGAGGGCGGCAATCAGCAGAATCGATGCCGTAGAGCCAGCGGTGAAGACCAAGATCAGCAGGCTGACCATAAAGCTCATCATCAGCATGGTAAGGCTCCCTTCCCAGCTTTTGGTGCTGCCCAAAATTTTGTAGGGATGGTGGCCAAAACGCTGACCCACCAAGGCAGCGAGGCCATCGCCCCAGGTCATCACCAAAATGCCGAGGGCGGCGTATTGGGGCAAGTCTATGGGCCAAAAGGCGGCGGTGAGTAGGCCAATGCTGGTGGCGTAGAAGAATGTGCCGAGGCTGTGCCGTCCCACGCCGTTGATCCCCGGCAGAATGGGGTAGCGGTAGGACAACAGCGCCACCATACTGAACAACACCGAGGCGGAAATCCCCATCCAAGCGGGCGTTTGCAGCCACCAGGCCAGCAGAATCACCTGACCCGCCCCAATGTGGACAATTTTGCGAGTAATTTCGGGATTGGCCGAGGTGTACCGTCGCACGCCCTCCGCCGCGCCCCCCACGAGGCCCAGCCAGGTTAAAACGATGCCAATTTGGGCCAGGGCAGTCAGCATCATTGCAGAGTACTCGGTATAGTGGTGTGGGACTTTCTAGACCTTACTACACTGAACCTACACCGGCCTCCTATGACGACTCCCTATAAGCGTGTCTTACTGAAACTGAGCGGCGAAGCCCTAATGGGCGAACTCGCCTACGGCATTGACCCGAACGTGGTGGAAGCCATTACCTCGGAAATTGCGGAGGTGGTGCAGGAGGGCATCGAAATCGCCATCGTGGTGGGCGCAGGCAATATCTTTCGCGGCATCATGGGTTCGGCCTCAGGGATGGATCGGGCTACCGCCGACTACATCGGCATGATTGCCACGGTGATGAACGCCATGACCCTGCAAGATTCCCTAGAGCGCAAGGGCGTGCCCACGCGGGTGCAAACGGCCATTGCCATGCAGGAAGTGGCCGAACCCTACATTCGCCGCCGCGCCATTCGCCACCTGGAGAAAAACCGGGTGGTTATTTTTGGGGCCGGGTCGGGCAATCCCTTCTTTACCACCGACACCACCGCCGCCCTACGCGCAGCCGAAATCAACGCCGAAGTGGTCTTCAAGGCCACCAAGGTTGACGGCGTTTACGACTCTGACCCTAAAATTAACCCGGAGGCGAAACGCTATCGCACCCTCACCTATGGCCATGTGCTCCAGCACGACCTCAAGGTGATGGATAGCACCGCCATTGCCCTGTGCAAGGACAACAACATCCCTATCATGGTATTTGACCTGTCAGTGCCTGGTAACATTAAACGGGCGCTAACGGGTGAACCGATTGGCACGATTGTAGGAGAGGCTTGTGATGTCAGCTGATGATATTTTGCTTGAAATTGAAGACCAAATGCAGAAGGCCACGGAGGCCACCCAGCGCAACTTCAACACCATCCGCACGGGTCGGGCCAATGCCTCCCTGCTAGACCGGATTGAGGTGGAGTACTACGGTGCGCCCACACCCCTCAAGCAGATGTCCAATATCTCTACCCCCGATGCCAGCACCCTGCTGATCCAGCCCTATGATGCCAGCAGCCTCACCACCATCGAGCGGGCCATTTCGATGTCTGACGTGGGACTTACCCCCAACAACGACGGCAGGGTAATCCGGCTGAACATTCCCCCCCTGACGGCAGAGCGGCGGCAGGAATTCGTTAAAACCGCCCACAAAATTGCCGAAGAAGGTCGGGTTTCTATCCGCAACCAGCGCCGCAACGGCATCGACGGTATCAAAAAGCTGGAAAAAGCCAGCGAGATTTCTGAAGACGAATCCCGTGATTACCAGGACGAAATCCAAAAGCTCACCGATAAATACATCGCCAAGCTCGATGACCTCCTGGCCGTCAAAGAAAAGGACATTACCACGGTTTAGGTCATCTCCCAGAGTTTTGCATCCAAGCTCCCAGGGTTCTTCGCCTAGTCGAGGATCCCCCCTGTTCCCCTTAAACGGGAGGTTCTGAGCCCACGTCAAAATTCCCCTATTTATAGAGGCTTGAGAATGGCCGCAGGGTAGGGGAATTTAGCGATTCTTGTGATTGTCAACCACTTGTAGCAACGATAATCGGCTAAGCGGGGTCTGTGCTCTCAGGGAGTTGTAGCCACTACCCGCCCCACCCGGCGTTGCCACCCCTCTCGTCGCGAAATCCCTGAGCGGCCTAAGGATCGGAGCATGGTGTTCACTTGGCTTGACTCACATCAAGGCTGATCCGCCGTCGTTCCTCGGTAGCTTAAGCACAGAGGGCTAGGATAAGGACGTTCAAGAATCTCGCCCATAAGTTTTGCCAGTCAACTTGTCAGTCAATCAAGATGCACCCGGCTGTCGAAGTATTTTTGCTGACTGACTGACACAACGCCGAAATTCCCGGCGAGTGTTGGGTTCTGCTTCGCTGCAACCAACCTACTAGCGTGGCAAGTCTAATTTGTTGGGTCTGGTTTCTCTAGCAAAGGCTCTGGGTGGTGCATTGCTGCGCGAATGCACCCCACAAATTGGACTGGATGCGCTACTACTTTGGAGATGTGTCAGGCAATCAGAGATTGTTGTGTAGCCTAGTCTCAATACTTAGCTTATAAAAATAATTTTAAAAAATGAATAGAAAATGAAATTTGGCCTCTAGAATAGGCTTTTTTTAAGTGCAGATAATGGTTGCGAATTCATAAATAAAGCGTAGTATTATAATAATACGAGGAAAATTCTATGCACCCACTGACTGGCTTTACCGCTGCATTATTATTGATAACCCTGTCAGAAATTGGGGACAAAACTTTCTTTATTGGCATGATTTTAGCCACCCGACATCCTCGCCGCTGGGTGTTTCTGGGAGTAACGGCGGCTCTTTTCCTGATGACGGTTTTGTCCGTGGCCATTGGGCAAGTCGCTACCCTTTTTCCCCCTGTGATTATCAATGGGTTGACCGTGGCTCTGTTCCTAGGCTTTGGTCTCAAGTTACTCTACGACGGCCTGCGAATGAAGGGGCCAGGGAGCCTTGAGGATGAACAAATCGAAGCCCTAGAAGCAATCGAAAAACGAGAGCAGACAGCGGCCATAGGAACCAATCGTGCCATTGTCTTAGAATCCTTTACCCTCACCTTTGTTGCGGAATGGGGCGACCGCACCCAACTGGCCACCATTGCCCTCGCAGCGGCTCAACATCCCGTTGGCGTTGTGTTGGGGGCAACCCTAGGCCATGCTATCTGTGCGGCCATTGCGGTGGCCTGCGGCAAACTAGTGGCCGGACGCATCTCGGAGCGTTGGCTGACTTTAATGGGTGGGGCACTGTTCATTCTGTTTGGCATTATCGCCGCCATCGAACGGTTTGGCCCCTAGTTGAATCACGGGGAAGATGCTAGGGTTCTGTCTAATCCCAAATCCGAATCAGAAAACCCCAACTCCCAGATCAACAAATCGTAGGAGCGGGGTCTCCTCGCCCGCTGATACCGGGGCAAACAAGTCCGATCTCGTATGACCAGAAGTTAGGATGTCGAGTTCACCCTGGCAAAATCCTGGAATCTGAACCTAGGGGGTTTCAACCGCTTCTAGCTCTGGTTTGGAGGCAGTAGGCCAAGGGATGCGGCTGTCCTCGGCTAAAATGCGGGCTATTTCACGGGCACCGTAGCGGTTGATGTGGCTGGGGTCGGCAAAGAAGTGGGACTGCCAACGCCAAATTTCCAGCAGGTCAACCACGGTTAGGGTGCCCCGGTCGGTGTGGGTTTGCAGAAAGCTCTGAAACTGCCGTTCGTAGCCGAGACGCACCGGGTCGAGGTAGTCGTTGCTGAGGGGCAGATTCACAAAGACGATGGGAATCCCCCGATTGCGGAAGGATTGGATCATCGCCTCTAGGGACACCGTCTGCACCCCATCGAGGCGAAAGGCGCGGTAGGTGTCGTCGTACTGGCCGCGCACCAGGGGGAAGGATCGATAATACACCGCTGGGTTGAACTGGTCGTTTACCGCCAAAAAACCCTGGCTGTTAATGGCTGTTATGGGGATGCTGTCGGTAGGAATGGCGAGGTCGGGGGCAGGATTGACCAGGCTGAGGTTGGCCCCATCGCGCACGGCGGCATAGCCGGGAGACTCTAAAATGCTGGCAAAGGTGCGGTCAAAGCGGCCACTATTAAAGCCCCTGGCCCCCTCCGCCCAAATCACCAAGCGGGGGTGCATATCTTCGGCCAAAAGCTGACGAGTCACAAAGCTCATCACCTGGGCGGTGGCCCCATTGACGCTAAAGTTATACACCCGCAAATCGGGATAGCCCTGCAAAGCCAAGGCCTGCTGCAAAACCTGGGGATCAATCCCCTGCAAGGCCCGCGAGCTGCCAATAATCAGAATATCCGGCACGCCCAGGGTGGCCACGTAGGAATGGTAAAGGCTGAGCTGCTCATCCAAGACATCACTGCCCAGGGCCGGAAACACCCGTGGCATACCGTCTTGCTGGGCTTGCTGACGGGCTTGGGCTTGGGCTACCGCTAGGTTGTCTAGGTATTCCTGCGCCCGCCGCTGACTGAAGGCATAGCGCGGATCCTCTACGGGCATTCCCTTGAGCCATAGGGCCGATTGCCCCCAGGTGGTCGCGACCTGTTGCCACTCTGCGGCTGTCGTAGCGGTTTGAGCCAGTTGAGCCGCCTGATTCGCCTCACTCACCGCCCGATACCAGCGTTCCTCGGCAGACCATTCCGGTTCCGGCAGGGGAGCCGCTGCCGCCATCGGGTCTAGGCCGGTAAATTCGGATCCTTGATCCAGGGATTCGGCCACGCCGCCACAGCTCACCAGGAACAGCCCCGCTGCACCAAGGGCCCACGTGAGGGAGGGGAGGGAAAAGGACTCTTGAGGGGCCGCTGCATTGGGAGAAGCAAGCTTGGCCCGTAGTCTATGCTTCAACCACGAACAAACGGCAGAATCGGGGAACATCAGGGCGATCCCTCCATGCACACTTGCCCTGATCTTAGCGGTAGGTTTCAAGATTCTTGGGGAAGACGTCAGCAATCTTCAGAGGATCACCCGGAAAGGATGCTTGGACGCCGTTGTCTCTGGGGATTGAATTATCCCAAAAACAGTTTGTAGGCGGGGTTTTGGTTTTCGTCCCAGTATTGATAGCCCAGGTTATCGAGAAATTCCTGCCACTGTTCCATTTCGTCGGGGGGCACCTGAATTCCGGTGACGATGCGGCCATAGTCGGAGCCGTTATTGCGGTAGTGGAAGAGGCTGATGTTCCAATCGGGGCTCATGGAATTGACGAATTTCATCAGGGCACCGGGCCGTTCGGGGAATTCAAAACGGTAGAGTAATTCATCGTGGGCCAGGGGCGATTTGCCGCCAACCATGTGGCGCAGGTGCATTTTAGACAGCTCATCGTCGGTGAGATCTAGGGTTTTTAAGCCCTTAGATTCAAACACCTGGATCATCTTTTCAGCATCGGCGCGGCCCTGTACTTCTAGGCCCACAAAAATATGGGCTTCGTTATTATCGGCAATGCGGTAGTTAAATTCCGTTAGGTTTCGGGTACCCAGGCATTCGCAAAACGCCTTTAGGCTACCTGGCGTTTCGGGGATGGTGACGGCAAAGATGGCCTCCCGCTGTTCGCCAATTTCCGCCCGTTCCGCCACAAACCGCAGACGGTCGAAGTTCATATTCGCCCCACAGGCTACGGCCACCAGGGTTTGGTCGGTAATGCCCTCCCGTGCCACGTAGGCCTTGGCTCCGGCGATGGCCAAGGCTCCGGCGGGTTCCAAAATCGAGCGGGTGTCCTCAAACACATCCTTAATCGCCGCACAGGTGTCGTCGGTGCTAACAAGGATGATGTCGTCCACATACTGCTGGCAGAGGCGGAAGGTTTCTTCCCCCACCTGGCGCACCGCCACCCCATCGGCAAACAGCCCCACCTGGTTCAGCCGCACCCGCTCCCCGGCCTTTAGGGATTGATACATGGCGTCGGCCTCGATGGGTTCTACGCCGATGATTTTGATCTCAGGCCGCAGCCGTTTGACGTAGGCGGCAATGCCAGAAATCAACCCGCCGCCGCCGATGGCCACAAAAATAGCGTGGATGGGCTGGGGATGCTGGCGCAGAATTTCCATGCCGATGGTGCCCTGTCCGGCGATCACGTCGGGGTCGTCAAAGGGATGGACAAAGGCCATACCCTTTTCCTCGGAGAGCTGGCGGGCGTGGGCGTAGGCATCGTCGTAGGTTTCGCCGTAGAGCACCACTTCGCCGCCGCGAGCCTTCACCGCGTTCACCTTCACCATTGGCGTGGTGGTGGGCATGACAATAATGGCGCGAGTGCCCAACTGCTTGGCCCCCAAGGCGACCCCCTGGGCATGGTTCCCGGCAGAGGAGGCAATCACCCCCTGGGCCAATTGTTCCGGCGATAGGTGGGCCATTTTGTTGTAGGCCCCCCGCAGCTTAAAGGAAAACACTGACTGCATATCCTCCCGCTTCAGCAGCAGCCGATTCTGCAACCGGGCCGACAGGTTGGGGGCTACCTCCAGCGGGGTTTCCTGGGCAACGTCGTAGACGCGGGCGGTGAGGATGCGTTCGAGGTAGTCGGTGGCCATGGTGGGGAGTGGGGAGGGGGGAGTCGGGAGTCGGGAGTCGGGAGTCGGCCCTCACCCCCAGCCCCTCTCCCAGGAGGGAGAGGGGAGCCGGAAAGTCCTTCAAAGTCCCTCTCCCAAGTTGGGAGAGGGATTTAGGGTGAGGGCTAGCAGGGACTTTAGCTGATCCTACTATTCTAGGACGCTAGGGGGGCTACCCTCGGCGGCGCAGGACGGCCAGCAGTGTCTCGAAGTGGGGCGGCAGGGGGGCGTGGGCAACGATGATTTCCCCGGTGGCGGGGTGGACGAGTTCGAGTCGTTCGGCATGGAGGGCTTGGCCGGGAAGGTTCACCCCCACATCGCGCCCAGAGCCGTAGGTGGGATCGCCCACAATGGGGTGGCCGATGGAGGTACTGTGGACACGAATTTGGTGGGTGCGGCCCGTTTCTAGCCGAAAGCGCAGCAGGGTATGGTTGCCCAGGCGTTCCTCCACTTGCCAATGGGTGACGGCATGGCGTCCGCCCTTGTCGATGGGGACAATGGCGTTACGTTTGCGATCCTGGGGGTGGCGACCGAGGGGGGCATCGATGGTGCCCGATTCGGTTTTGGGGGCACCGTAGACCACGCCTAGGTATTCTCGGCGGGCGGTTTTGGCCTTCATCTGGGCCTGGAGGTGGCTGTGGGCGAGGTCGGTTTTGGCGATGACAATCGCCCCGGTGGTGTCTTTATCCAGCCGATGCACAATGCCGGGACGCTGCACGCCGCCAATGCCCAAAAGCTGATCCCCACAGTGGGCCAGTACCGCATTCACCAAGGTGCCGCTCATATTGCCGGGGGCAGGATGCACCACCAACCCAGCGGGCTTGTTGATGATAATCAAATGATTGTCCTCATAGAGGATATCAAGGGGGATATCCTCCGGGGTCAGTTCCAGCGGTTTCACGGCAGGGATCGTGAGCTGGATGCGATCCCCCACCTGCACCGCCTCTTTTTTGTTGGTACAGAGCCGCCCGTTGAGGGTGACATACTCCCAATCAATCAGTTTTTGTACGCGGTTGCGGGATAGCTCTTGAATGTGAGCCGTTAGCCAACGATCTAGGCGAGGCGGATCGGCCTGTTCCACCGTGAGGTCAAGGTGCCGATCATTCAAATAGCCGCCATCGAAAAGGGAGAGGGACTCTAAACCCATGTAAAGTGTGAATGCTAGGAAACATCATGTTTTGGGAAGACTAGATCAGCCGACCCAGTTCATCAACAGGGCTCAGCCTACTCTTTTTTAGGATAGCAATCCTAGCTCACCCATTCTGTGCTATTCCGAAAGGGTGCCTACCTAAACCGAGGGCTATCTATCGTGGGCTGTCGGCCCGAAGCGATGCCCCGCAATCAAACTCCTAGGAACCCCATGGGCACACAGGTTATCCGGTATCCTGATAAACGTTGCATAGGCTATGGGTTGAACCAGGGTGAACGGAGTAGCCCTATTCTGGGCCAACCTGCGCCCTCTAGGCTGAGACAGGGTTTAATAGCAACGGAGCACGGAGTAGGCCACTCCAGTATCGAGGCAGGGGAAATTATGAGTACAGTCTTGGTTGTGGATGACAGTTCAACCCTCCGGGAAATGATCGCAGGGCTTTTGCTCAAGGCTGGGCTAACCGTTGTGGAAGCAAAGGACGGTGCCGAAGCCCAAGCGATGATCCAGGCCTCCCCACCCGACCTAGTGGTGCTGGATATTGTGATGCCAAATATGAACGGCTACGAACTCTGCCGATGGATTAAAAGTAACGCCGCTACCCAATCCCTCCCGGTGATTATCTGCTCTTCTAAGAGTGAAGAGTTTGACCGCTATTGGGGCATGAAGCAGGGAGCTGACGCCTACATCACCAAGCCCTTCCGCCCCGCAGATATGATCAGCACCGTGCGGCAACTCCTGCGCTAGGAACAGAGGTTTGAATCGCCAAAACCGCTTGAGGGCAGGCAGTTTTGATGGAGACTCTGGGGCTGTGCATGGCCAAGCCGCCCCTTACTCGTAGTAACGGCCCTCTAGCCAAATGCGCAATTCATCTTCGGACTCAAACCGTTGGCGGCGCTGACTTATGGGATCGTAAACCCACCAGACAAGACGGCCATTGTGCCACCGTTGTTGAATGCAGGGACTTTGGCCACCGGTCAGAAACCGCACCAAGCCTTGGCCAAACTGTTGCAGGGCTTGCATCAGGGGCGAAGATGGCTGGGGCTGAACTAGGGCTTCTAGCCGCTGCCGCTGCCGTTCAAGGTCGTAATTAGAGTAATGGGTGCTGTTCATCGTTCCTCCAAGGGGTATATCAGCGGGGCCGCATGGGGCGCGCTTGAGAGAAATGCCAGGTTGGCCGACGCAGATCCTGAGGCAGGCCAATCAATGGAACCCCCATGGATAGGGAGCCCCTGCGAGCATTCAACGTCGAAAAACCTGGGGTCTAACGGTGCTTCTGCCACCGCCGTTGCGCTGCGGATGGGTGACAGAAACGTTGGTTGTGACCGATACGTTTAATGTACTGAGCCATCCCAAAACCGCCAACGCATGGGATAGATAGGTTCTATGCAAAAAATCGATATGTTATCGCCATTGCCATCGGCTAGCCTAGAAACACCCATTCTCGGGGGGCTGTGATGAACCCTGGCAAACTGAAACTGTCTCAACTGCGGGCGCTTGTGACCATTGCCAACTGCGGCAACTTTAGCGAGGCCGCCCTAGCGTTAAATCTATCCCAGTCCACCATTAGCCACGCCATTGCCACCCTAGAGGAGGAGTTGGGGGTCATGCTGCTACAACGGGGACGCCATGGGGCTAGATTAACCCCCGTAGGTGAGCGCATTACTAACCACGCCAGGGAAGTGTTGGGCCTGCTAGACACCATTGCCAGCGAAGCCAACCAAGCCAAGGGGCTACAGGGGGGACATCTCCGCATCGCCAGCTTTCGCAGTTGTACGACCCATGTGCTGCCGGGGGCGATGGCCCGTTTACACCGCCGCTATCCGGCTATTGCCATTAGCCTGATTGAAATGGACGAACTGCACGAACTGAAGGAAGCCCTGCTGAAGGGGGACGCCGATATCTGTGTGGCGGAAACCATTGAGGGCGAGGAATTTGAGAGCCTACACATTTTTGATGATCCCTATGTGGCCCTGCTGCCCCCTGGGTTTCAGCCCCAGGCCGGACGGCTAAACCTAGAAGACCTGCGCTCGATTCCGCTCATTGGTTCCTCCCACAGCAGTTGCGGCCTACGCATCCGGAGAGAACTCAGCGCCCAGGATGACCTCCTCACCCTGGCCTACTGTATCCGCCACGATTCCTCGATGGTGGCCATGGTGCAACAGGGCTTGGGGCTGGCCATTTTGCCTCGCCTCGCCGCCGAACCCGTGCCGTCCGATGTGCGCGTTTGCCCGCTGCCCTTTCCCATTTCTCGCCCCATTGGGGCCACTATCCTCAAAGACGCCCTCCACACCCCCGCCCTCTACGCCTTTTTAGATGCCCTGCGAGAAACTGGGGAATTTAGCCGCGCCCAAGCCGTTTAAAATGCCCCCATGCGACATCTGTATTTTCTTCTACCGGGTACCAGCAAGCGCTACGCCTGTGGCGGGCTATTTGCCGAACTCAAAACCCTAAAACTCGCGCAACAGATCTGTTCTGCCGAGGTCGTCACCTACGAGCAGCGGGAGACAGATACCCTATTTTTGGAGGATCTGCTGCAACGGCCCGATTTGGACAACAGCATTTTGGTGGTAAGTTGGGGCTTCCATGTGCCCAAGTTAGCCAAACGTCTGCGGGGGCAAAACCTGGTGTACCACGCCCACAGCAGTGGCTACGGCTTTTCCCTGCCGAGCGACGTGCCGATTCTCACCGTCAGCCGTAATTCTTTGGGCTATTGGGGCCAGCGCAGTGCCAATGCCCCCCTGTTCTACCTACCCAACCACATCGATGACTCGTTTGCCAACCGCCAGATCACCCGCGATATCGACGTGCTAGTGCAGGTACGCAAGTCCTCCAGTTACCTGCTGAATACCCTGGTTCCGGCCCTTCAGCCCCACTGCAACGTCGTTTGCCTCGATGGCTTTGTGGATGACCTGGGCGAATTGTTCAACCGCAGCAAGGTGTATCTGTACGATTCGGCAGAATATTGGGCGCTAAGCCGTGTCAGCGAAGGCTTTGGCCTGCCGCCCATGGAAGCCATGGCCTGCGGGTGTCAGGTGTTTTCTAGCGTCAACGGTGCCCTGGCAGACTATCTAGACCCCGGCTTCAACGGTCAGAAAATCGGCGTTTATTCCACTGCCTACGATGTCGAGCGCATCCTCGCCGCCCTGGCTGCACCCACACCCAAAATGATGTCCCCAGCCGACTTACAGCCCTATCGTGAAGCAGCCCTTGTTCCCCGGCTAGCGGTGATTCTAGAGGAACTCAACCAGTTCTTCGACCATCGGGCCAAGCATCCCGGCGATATCCCTGGACTCACCCAACCCCGCCTAACCCGGTTGTATGTGCAACAGGTCATGCGCAAAATTCGCAAAAAGCTGGGTTAGGGATTGGTTTCGCCCTGCCCGTCTGGGCTAGCGCTGAGCCGTAGGTCGCTGTATCCAGGGCACTCTGTATCCGGGACAGCCATGGGGGATCGGGCAAAGTTGCCGGATTGTCAGACAATTGACTGAGACCATAGGTACGGTCTTCCTAGCCCATCATCCCTACACGTCCGAGTCCCCTAGCTGCGGTGCTGAAATGCCTGTCTCTCGTCTTCAGGATGTACCCTTTTTGCCGCCTCGGTATTTGCGGTCTGGGTTGCTGATGACCCTCTACATTGCCCTGGTGGCGAAACACACCTGGCAGCGCACGATTTCGCTTCCCCCCGTGCCCTACCAGGATCACATTTTTGAAGGACAGGGTCAGGTGCCGCTGTTTGGGCAATGGGCTACACCACCCCAGGCTAAGGGCACCTTCATCGCCACCTACGGCATTACGGGCAGTCTCGAAAACCAGTGGTTCCTAGAAATCCTGGGCCGCAAAGCCTACCACCGAGGCTATGGCGTGCTGCTGTTCGACTGGCGCGCCCACGGCAAAACGGCGGCACTCTCGCCCACCCTCACCTCTGACGGCCTCTACGAAGGGGATGATTACCTCGCCCTAGCCGCCCAGGCCAAGGCCTTGGGATGTCCGCCGCCCTACTGGTTTGTGGGCTATTCCCTCAGTGGTCAACTGGCGCTGTGGGCAGGCAAGGCGGCAATGCAGTTAACCGATGATTCCCCCTTGCAACCGGAGGACATTGGCGGTGTGGCGGTGCTGTGCCCTAATTTAGACGCCAATCGTTCCCTGCCCTACCTGATGGCGGCCCCCCTAGGCAAGTATCTGGAGCGGGCCATTGCCAAGGAACTCAACCGTTTGGCCCTGCAACTGCACCAATACCATCCCCAGGATTTTGACCTCGCGGCCATCCAGCGAGCCGACAGCATTTGGGGCTTTGACCACGAACTGGTGATCCCTCGCCTGGGCTTTGCCACCGTGGAAGACTACTATGTCGCCAGTTGCCCCATGCCCTTTTTGCCCCATCTTACGGTGCCCACCCTGATTCTCTACGCCGCCGACGATCCCCTCTTCAACCCTGCTTTAGTACCCGAACTGGTGGCCATCGGCCAGCAAAACCCCCATCTAGAGGTCGTGGTCACGCCCTACGGTGGCCATGTGGGGTACTACAGCGGGACAGCCGGACAACGCTTGGCCCAAGATCCCGACCCCTGGTGGGCCTGGAACCGGGTGCTCGACTGGGTGGAGGGTCAGCGGTCTAAGACCGTTGGCGTTAGAATCGGGGCTACGGCCTCAACCAAGGAGGGGCTAGGCTGAGGTTTGGGGCCGCAAGGCAGGGATTTTTGCTTCAGGATCAATTCCAAACCGTTAAGGGGTTCCCCTAGCGCATAAAATTGAGGTTCCACCTTACACCCAATAGCCGATTCTATGAGAGCCTACCGGGCAGCCGCCGTACAGATGACCAGTGTGCCAGACCTCGACAAAAATCTGGCCCAGGCCGAAGAATTAATCGATTTAGCGGTGCGCCAGGGGGCCGAACTCGTCACCCTGCCGGAAAACTTTTCGTTTTTGGGAGACGAGGATGCCAAAATCGCCCAGGCCGAGCACCTCTGTCAGGCTAGCGAAGCCTTCCTCAAAACCATGGCCCAGCGCTACCAAGTAACGCTGATCGGCGGCGGTTACCCCGTCCCCGCCAAGGAAGGCAAGGTCTTCAATACGGCGCTGCTGGTTTCGCCCGAAGGCCAAGAACTGCTGCGCTACGAAAAAGTTCACCTATTTGACGTCAACCTGCCCGACGGCAACACCTACCGGGAATCCAACATTGTGATTTCCGGCCATCTGCTGCCTGATGTCTTCCCCTCTAAGGATTTTGGCATCATTGGCCTCTCAGTGTGCTACGACGTGCGCTTCCCCGAACTCTATCGCCACTTGTCGCAGCAGGGGGCCGAGCTTTTGGTGGTGCCCGCCGCCTTCACCGAGTTCACCGGAAAGGATCACTGGCAGGTGCTCTTGCAGGCTCGCGCCATCGAAAATACCTGCTACGTCATTGCCCCGGCCCAAACGGGCTTCCACAACAGCCGTCGCCAGTCCCACGGCCACGCCATGATTATCGATCCTTGGGGTATGGTGCTGGCCGATGCGGGCACATCCACTGGGGTTGCCATCGCCGAAATCAATCCCACCCGATTGTCCCAGGTGCGCCGCCAAATGCCCTCCCTCAGTCACCGGATGTTTGTGTAGCCCTCACCGGCCATCCCGCGTCCATTTTTGTCGCTTGTGGCGAACTCTTCGCCAATAGGAAACTCATGTACATTGAATAGGATGAGTTTTAGCGGCCCGCATGGTGGATTGGATGAGTGGCCTAATTGGCTCCGCCCCTTCGTTGTCTTTTCAGGGATTAGCTTCCCAAGGTTTCATGCCCCCCCTAATCCCCACTGTGCCGTGGTTGGCGGAAATTGCGGAGGCCGAGATTGAACCCCTCGTGCTAGCCAGCGTGTTGCTGAGCCTGATTGTGGTTTATCTCGCGGCCAAGGTGGGGGGCGAGCTTTGTGCCCGTGTCAACCTGCCCCCTGTCTTGGGAGAGCTCATTGGCGGCGTGGTTGTGGGGGTGTCGGCCCTACATCTGATTGTCTTCCCCGAAGCAGGGGCCAACCCAGATTCCATGCTGATGAACCTGGTGAGCTGGGTGACGGGCATTGCCCCCGAAGACGGTCTTTCTCGGGTATTTGAGAGCGAAAGTGAAGTTCTCTCGGTGCTGGCCGAACTAGGGGTGATTATCCTCCTGTTTGAAATCGGCCTAGAGTCTGACCTGAAGGAACTAATCCGGGTTGGCCCCCAGGCAGCAGTGGTGGCAGTGGTTGGGGTAACGGTGCCCTTTGCCGCAGGTACAGCGGGGCTAATTGGCCTGTTTGGGGTCGATACCATCCCAGCGGTGTTTGCCGGAGCGGCGTTGACCGCCACCAGCATTGGCATTACGGCTAAGGTGCTGGCGGAACTGCAAAAGCTGAGCTCCACCGAGGGCCAGATCATCATCGGGGCCGCCGTTTTAGATGACGTTTTGGGCATCATTGTGCTGGCGGTGGTGGCTAGTCTCGCCAAAACTGGGGAAATCGAAATCCTTAACGTGGTCTACCTGGTGATTGGGGCCGCCGTGTTTCTGGTGGGTTCTATCCTGGTCGGTCGGTTGCTTAGCCCCTACTTCGTTGCCCTGGTCGAAAAACTACGCACCCGTGGCCAGGTGTTGATTAGTTCCCTCATCTTCGCCTTTGTGCTGGCCTACATTGCCGCCGCCATTCACCTAGAGGCCATCCTTGGAGCCTTTGCCGCCGGATTGATTTTGGCCGAAACTAGCAAGCATAAAGAACTCGAAGAACAAATCAGCCCCATTGCCGATATGCTGGTGCCGATTTTCTTCATCACCGTGGGGGCCAGAACCGACATTAGCGTGCTCAACCCCCTCGATCCCAACAACCGCCCTGGCCTGATCATTGCCTCTTTCCTCGTTGTCGTCGCCTTCGTGGGCAAGGTGGTAACGGGGTTTGTGGTCTTTGGGCAACCGGGCATTAACCGTCTGGCGGTGGGTGTAGGCATGGTGCCCCGAGGAGAAGTGGGCCTGGTCTTTGCTGGTGTAGGGGCCGCCAGCGGTGTGCTCTCCGAATCCCTCGATGCGGCCATCATTGTGATGGTGATTCTGACGACCTTCCTGGCCCCACCCCTGCTGCGTCTCGTGTTTGAGGACAAAGACCCCGATGAGCCGTCCCTTACCGAAGGCGAAGCCCTCGCCACAACAGCCCCCAGCCAGGACTAGGCTCAAGTTGCTGCTGTGAGCTATGACGGCCCATCACATGAGCCGATCCGGATATAGCTTTCGAGTTTGACCCAGCCTAGTTTGATTCCACCGCCCAGACCCGCTACACTCATGGCAATCTCCACCGTCTAATCTTAGGCATAAGTACTTATGAACAACGGGTTCCAACGCCGTCACCTTGCTTCCCCTGGCCCCGCCCGCATCGGCATTTTTGATAGCGGCGTGGGTGGCCTCACGGTGCTGCGGGAAATTTATCGCCAATTGCCCCAGGAATCGGTGCTGTATTTTGGCGATACTGCCCGATTGCCCTACGGTTCCCGTTCCCCCGAAGAAATTCTCTACTTTGTGCGGCAAATCTTGAACTGGATGGCCAGCCAGAACGTCAAGATGGTGATGATGGCCTGCAATACCAGTTCTGCCCTGGCCTTAGATATTGTGCAGCCTGAGTATGATTTCCCCATTTTGGGCCTGATTCGTCCCGGTGCCCAGGCGGCAGCGCAGGTGGGTCAACGCATCGGCATCATTGCTACCCAGGCCACCGTCAACAGCAACGCCTACCCCAGCGCCATCCAAGAACTCTCCCCCCAAACCCCGGTTTGGCAGGTGGCCTGTCCCAAATTTGTCACCATCATCGAGGGCAACCAAATTCAGCAGCCCCACGCCCGCCAAACCGCCGAAGACTACCTGCGTTCCCTCATAGACGCCCAGGTCGATACGCTAATCTACGGCTGTACCCACTATCCCCACCTTGCCCCGCTGCTGAAGACCATTCTGCCCGCCAGCACCCAATACGTCGATCCGGCGGTTTCTATGGTGTCCGCCGCCGCCAGGGAACTGGATGCCCTTGGCCTTCGCAGCAACACCGCCGCCTGGGCCACGGATTTCTATGTCAGCGGTTCCGCTCGAGAATTTCGGCACTTAGCGGTGCAATGGCTGGGCCACCAACCCCAAGTTCAGCACATTCGCCTGCCCGAACTTGCCTCCCAGCCCGTGCCCTCGGTGGATGTGCATCCGTAGATAGCCCTTCTCATACCAAGTCCGACGTGGAAAACCCCGACTCCCACGCCTAACCGTAGGGGCGAGGTCTCCTCGCCCGCTGATACCAGGGGTAAACGAGCCGGATTTGGTAGTAGAATCCCATCGCTTAGGCCAATCACCAAAGACCCACAAAAAAGACGAGGTATCGGATGTCCGGCACCTCGCCTTTTGACTATGGGGCGAATCGAACTGCCCCTACCTTAGCCTGACTTTAGCGGTAACGCTTCTTACGACGAGCTACGGCTTTGCGCTTACGCTTTTCTTGGGGCGTCTCGAAGTGGCGACGACGCTTCACTTCCGAAAAAATACCAGCCTTAGACACCTGCCGCTTAAAACGGCGTAGGGCTGATTCAATCCCTTCGTTTTCACCAACAACAACTTGAGTCATACGAACTTGCCTATTTCTCCTGCAATGAGAATCAACATCTAAACCATAGTGGTCGGGAGGGTATCGCTTGCCGGATTTGGGGACGAAAGGCCAACCCAAGCACCTAGGCTGCTCTTAGCAACCACAACGCGGCACCTAACCTTAAGGCCATCCTAGGGTAGCGCCTCGGATAGCAGTATACCCACCACAAAAGCAACAGCCAAGGGGAGCCTTGGCCATCTCAAAATTTTTTAGATAAGCCTCAGGACGGTTTGTGCCACCTCCCGCAGTCCTAGGCGATCTGTTCAGACGACAAAACTAGGGTATTTTACCCCTAGGATTTGCTCTAACCAGCCTAGCATAGGGATGCCCCTAAACCTCTGGCCCCTGAAGATTGCCTGAACCTGAAGGATAGTCTGCCTCGAGGAGGAATCTACCCATCCCAGAGGCAGGCATCATTTCCCGCATGGGAGGCCGTCATCTCCCATGACCATGGTGACCTTGATACTAGCGGCGTGGCCTTGGGCGATGGCCTTGCGCACCTACCATTCATTGCCTTGCCAGGGCGGCGTTTGGTGCTAACTTAAGAAACCGAAGTTGGCATCTTCTTTGCACCATGGGCCGGGTCATTGCCGAGCCGCTCAGGGGCGGCCATCCCGCTTGGTCATTGCGGCCTGAGAGTGGTCATGCTAGGATAGCCGTCAAATCGGATGGTCTAATCTAGCCTTGGGCTAGAGCGGAGGAACCATTTTTTGGGGCGTATCTCAGGGCAAGCCCAATTGCCAGAGAAGGGGATCTCTCACCCCTAGCCCGTCAGCTAACTCCGTCGACACTGAGAGAACGTTCTGGAAGCTTTTAACTCGCTATCCACAGTTCTCTGATACCTGTATATGCCCCTGAAAATTTGTTCAGGGGATATTTTTGGCGACTCTCATAATAGGAGACAACCCATGGAAGCTTGGGCTGAAGTGACGGCTTCGGTGCTTTTTTTAGGCGTTCTTGCTCTCATTGCAACGGAGCGAATGCATCTGACGGTGGCAGCCTTTTTAGGTGCAATGCTGCTGATTTTTCTGCACGTATTAACCCTAGATCAGGCCATTGGATATATTAGTCAGAGCCATGCCACCCTAGCCCTCTTTTTTGGGGTAATGGTGATGGTGCGATCCTTTGAACCCACCAAAATTTTTGACTATTTAGCCACTCAAATTGTGGTGATAGCCAAGGGAGAGGGGAAGCGGTTGCTGTTAGGAATTGTAGCTATCACAACACCAATTTGTGCCGTGTTGCCCAACGCCACAACGGTTATGCTACTGGCACCGCTGCTGCCAGCCATAGCCGACGAAATTAACGTCAATGTAGTACCGCTGCTGATCTTAATGGTGCTAGTCGCCAACAGTGCCGGTTTGCTAACCCTCGTAGGCGACCCAGCCACCTTCATTGTGGGCGACGCTATTAACATGAGCTTTACAGACTACCTACTCAAGCTCAGCCTTGGGGGGGTAGTTGCCATCGCCGTTATTGTGGCCATGCTGCCCATTTTATTCCCCGATATCTGGAACAAACGTCTCGAAAACCTTAACCAACTCCCCCACCCCGTGGTCAATCATCCTCGGATGCTGGCCCTAGGCAGTCTAATTGTGGCCCTGGTGCTGGTCATGTTTGTGGTGGGAGATCGCCTACCTGTACCTATTTCACCCCCGGCTATTGCCCTGCTGGGGGCAGCCCTTTGCCTGCTGCTCACCCACCACAGCGGCATTGACACCGTGCACAACATTCTGCGCGATGTCGATTGGAGCACCCTTGTCTTTTTTATGAGTGTGTTTGTCCTCATCGGTGGGCTTCAGGAAACAGGCGTGATCAGCGATATCTCTGGCCTGTTGGAGGTGGTTGTAGGGAAAAACATCGCCATGGGAACCCTGGTGCTGCTTTTTGCAACGGGCTTGGCCTCTAGCATGATCCCCAACATCCCGCTGGTGGTGGCTATGGTGCCCCTACTGAAGGAATATTTGGTCAATGTCAACTTGGTTGCACCAGAGGTCTTTGCTGCCGATGCGGTGAACTCGGTGCCGCCGGAAATTTTGCCCCTCTTTGCCGCCATGATGTTTGGGGCCACCCTGGGGGGCAACGGCACCCTGGTGGGGGCATCTTCTAACATTGTGGCGGCGGGCATTGCCGAGCAACATGGAAAAACTATCTCCTTCCACGGTTTTCTACGCTATGGCTTGCCGGTAATGGCCGTTCAACTGGTGGCCGTCAGCTTATTTGTTGCGGTGCGGTTTCTGTGATGAGATCTGCGCAGGGGGCTGGCTGTCCTCGCCGCTAAGGGATTTGGCTTACGGGCTAAGGAGTCTTAACGTTGCCGCGTCGGGCTGGCCGTCAAAGTACTTTGTCAACACCTGCTCAAACACCGAACCCGGTGGCGATACCTGGGTAAACAGCGTGCAACAGGAACGCAGTTTTAGATCATCGGGCGAGCCAAAGATGTCGTAGGCCGATAGCCCCCCTAGAGTGAGGACGGCCTCGGTAATCTCCACCAAACGCGGCCCTAAAAGGGGATGCTGCAAATAGGCCTGAGCCTCTACTACATCTGTAATGCCGTAGGTTTGGGCCATCTCACTAAAGCCTAGCCCCTGAATTTGTGGAAAGATGTACCACATCCAGTGGGATTGCTTGTAGCCGCTGCGAATCTCGGCTAGGGCAATGGCGTAGTCCTTGGTCTGGGCCATGACAAAGCGATCAAGGGCGTCAGCAGAGGGGGAGGAGGAGAGCGGAAAACCCATAGTCCAAATTAGAATGTTGATCAGCGGTGTGACGCCCTGAGCCGGGAGATGGAAGGAGCTAATACCAAATCCCGGTTGCTTACCCCCGATGCAAACGCTGATCCCGCTCAGGCTGAGCTTGTCGAAGCCTCAACTCATTTAGGGGGTTTTCCATTCGGATTTGGTATATGGCGGAATTCACAATGATGAGAACACCTGTGAACGCCAAAGCCCTTTTCAGACAAGGCTTTTGCAACTTTCTTGAGTGTGTCTGACCTCAACGAAATCCGCTATATAGTCATTCTAAATTAACCTGAGTGCGGGATAAGCCAGTCGCTGCAATCTTGAGAAACCTGCTTCCAGCTTGCGCTTTAGACCTCACCCTAAATCCCTCTCCCTTGGGGAGAGGGACTTTGAGCCTTTCTAGCTCCCCTCTCCTCGTGGGAGAGGGGCTGGGGGTGTAGCTTGCTTCCCGCAGGGTGGGCTACGAGGGGATCTGGTCACTATGTCTAACCCGAACTCAGGTTAAATTAAGCTTGAGAACCTGAAGCCTTCTAGGTTGAGGTTTTCAGCATCTAGCTTGTCTCATTCGTGTGAGAAGCAACGATAACGATACGTCTGAGACCTGCCAAAAGGGGACTCAGTGGGTAGTGCAGTTGGCGTTTACTCTGATTGCCAGCGCTACAAACACCGTGATTTTAACCACGGTGTTTCAGTAACAGGTTAAAATCACGGCGCTCAGGCCAAGGTTCTAAAACAGGAAATACCGCTGGGCCATGGGCAGCACCTCGGCGGGTTCGCAGGTGAGCAGTTGGCCATCGGCGCGCACTTCGTAGGTTTCGGGGTTCACCTCCATGTGGGGCTGGTAGGTGTTGAGTTTCATGTCGGCCTTGCTGAGGTTGCGGCAGTTGGCCACAGCGGGGGTGGCTTTGGTGAGGCCAATTTGGCTAGGAATCCCCAGTTCCAGGGCGGCTTTAGAGACAAAGGTGAGGGCCGTTGCCGCCATGGCTCCGCCAAAGCTGCCGAACATGGGCCGCATGTGAACGGGCTGCGGCGTGGGAATACTGGCGTTGGGGTCGCCCATTTGCGCCCAGGCAATCGCGCCACCTTTGATGACGATTTCCGGTTTCACCCCAAAGAAGGCGGGCTTCCACAGGCAAATATCCGCCAGCTTGCCCGCTTCGATGGAACCCACATGGTCGGCAATGCCGTGGGTGATGGCGGGGTTGATGGTGTATTTGGCCACGTAGCGCTTGGCCCGGTGGTTGTCGTTGCGGTCGGAATCTTCCACCAGTGGCCCCCGCTGCACCTTCATTTTGTGGGCGGTTTGCCAGGTGCGGATGATCACTTCCCCCACCCGCCCCATGGCCTGGGAATCTGACGCGATCATACTAAACGCGCCCAGGTCGTGGAGGATGTCTTCGGCGGCGATGGTCTCGCGGCGAATGCGGGATTCGGCAAAGGCAATGTCTTCGGGAATGCTAGGGCTGAGGTGGTGGCAGACCATCAGCATATCCAGGTGTTCGTCGAGGGTGTTGCGGGTGTAGGGGCGGGTGGGGTTGGTCGAAGACGGCAGCACGTTGGCTTCGCCACAGACTTTGATAATGTCCGGCGCGTGGCCACCCCCGGCCCCTTCGGTGTGGTAGGTGTGGATGACTCGGTTTTTGAAAGCGGCGATGGTGTCTTCCACAAAACCCGCTTCGTTGAGGGTGTCGGTGTGGATGGCCACCTGGATGTCGTACTCATCGGCGACGGCCAAGCAGGTGTCGATGGTGGCGGGCGTCGTACCCCAGTCCTCATGGAGCTTGAGGCCCATGGCCCCGGCCTTCACCTGCTCCACCAGAGCCTCCGGCAGGGCGCTATTCCCCTTGCCCATAAAGCCCAGGTTCATCGGGAATGCTTCGGCTGATTGCAACATCCGCCACATATTCCACGCCCCAGGGGTGCAGGTGGTGGCATTCGTTCCCGTGGCTGGCCCTGTGCCGCCGCCGATCATGGTGGTAACGCCAGAAGCAATGGCGGTTTCGATCTGCTGAGGACAAATAAAGTGAATGTGGGTGTCGATGCCGCCAGCGGTGACGATCATGCCTTCCCCAGCCAAGACTTCGGTGCCGGGGCCGATGATGATATCTACGTTGTCTTGGATGTAGGGGTTGCCCGCCTTGCCGATGGTGTGAATCTTGCCGTCCTTGATGCCAATATCGGCCTTAACGATGCCCCACCAATCCAGAATTAGGGCGTTGGTGATGACCAGATCCACCGCCCCCGCCTCCCGCCCAATGGGAGACTGGCCCATGCCGTCGCGAATTACCTTGCCGCCGCCAAATTTCACCTCGTCCCCGTAGGTGGTGAAGTCTTGCTCCACTTCAATGATCAATTCTGTATCGGCCAGACGAATGCGGTCGCCCACCGTGGGGCCAAAGGTTTCCGCATAGGCGCGGCGATCCATGCGATAGCTCATGGGGACTCCTAGTGAAGATGAAGCAGCCGATTGAAGGGGAGGTCGCCCCAACCCTATGGACAACCCAGGCCACCAGACTCTAGAATGCGAGATTTTCCCCCATTGGTCAATCGCATCCCAGGAACTCGCTGAATCGCGCTTAGGGGTCTGCCTTGCCGCTTCACCCACCCTCTATGGATACCCGACCCATCATCACCTACAGCCCCGCCCATACCCTAGTGCCCACCTACGAGTGCTTCAACCGCTGCACCTACTGCAATTTTCGACAAGATCCGGGGGCATCACCCTGGCTGGGGTTAGATGCGGTGCAAGCCCTGCTGCCCGAACTGCATCGGCGTGGTGTCGCAGAGGTGCTGGTGCTGAGTGGCGAGGTCTCTCCCCACAGCCCTCGGAGAGAAGCCTGGTTTCGCCACATTTACCACATGGGCGAATTGGCCCTAGAGGCGGGCCTGCTGCCCCACACCAATGCTGGCCCCCTCCACCGCGAGGAAATGGCCCAATTACGCCAGGTGAATGTGTCCCTGGGGCTCATGGTGGAGCAAGTCACGCCCGATCTGCTGAAAACGGTACATCGCCATGCCCCCAGCAAACGCCCGGAGGTACGCCTACAACAACTGACCTGGGCCGGAGAACTGGGTATTCCCTTTACCACCGGACTACTGTTGGGCCTAGGGGAAACCGAGGCCGACTGGGCCGACTCCCTGCGGGCCATTGCAGAACTACACCACCGCTATGGCCACATCCAGGAGGTGATTTTGCAGCCCCACGCTCCTGGACAGCGGCAGTCCGTCAAAGGCCAAGCCCTTCTGGGATCCGATTTACTCAAGGCCGTCACCCTAGCGCGCCAGCTTTTGCCGTCGGAGATTATCCTGCAAATTCCTCCCAATTTGGTGAGTCGGGCGGATTTGCTGGCCTGCTTTGCCGCTGGTGCGCGGGATATTGGCGGCCTCAGCCCCATTGACGAAGTGAACCCCGACTATGACCACCCCACCCCCGACCGTTTGCAGGGAGAACTTGGCCGAGCTGGGTGGCCTTTGCGGCCTCGGCTGCCCATCTACCCTCAGTACGATGGCTGGCTATCGGCTCCCCTGCAAGCCCTAGTGCGGCACTGGCGGCAGCGGTTGTGCCCCCCCACCCAGACCCAAGGTCAGGCCCCGCAGCAGCCCCCCACCCCGATCCCAAACTCGATCCAGTCCGGCCCAGATCTTGCTATGGTGCAGTCAGTCCATGGCTACTCGGCTAGTCCCTGTAGCAATCATCTCCCCTAAAGTTATTTGGCAGGAAATCGTCGATGACTGGCCCCAATCCTCAAACCTGTCCCGTCTGTGGCGTCAAAATTTTAGTGGGCGTGGTGGGTGGTGATCGCGTTCTTTTTTCCGCTGGCCCCCCCGGCACCCGTGCCCGCCTCTATGCCCGCGTTTGCCAGTATGTTCAGAAGGCCGGCTGCATCAATTCCTCCGGTGGAAATCAGCCCCCCCAGGCCAGCGACTACTACAAACCCGATTCCCCCAAGGGCTAATGCCTAGCGTCCCTAGGCCATGCGCCACAAAGCTGCCTACACCCCCAGGCAGAAATCTAGAGGCCATTGTGGCGTCGTTGTTCTGTCGCGAAATCTAACAAACACCTTGATTTTTCCGGAAAGCGCCCAAAACCTAGGCCATAATGGGCAGCAACAATCTCTACTTTGCACCGCAGGCCTGCGGTAGGGCGCATCACAGACGTTATTCGGTAGGGCTGCGCCCCAGGTTTCAGAGTTTTATTCCCATTACACCCTTAAGTTATGCGAGCCACTTCCTTATTGCGCCACAGCCTGTTGATTCCGGCCACGGTCATGCTCATTGCGGGTATGGGGCTACGTGCCCAGGCCCAAGACCAGCCTGTCCCCCTTCTAGCCCAGGCCCAAGACCAGTACGATCCCACCTCACTGCCCACCTCCCTGGAAATCAACGACACGCTTTCCAGCCAAGACATTCCCACTGGATTTGGTGGCTTTTTTCGAGACTATACCGTTCGTCTAGAAGCTGGAGATCAAGTCGCCATTGATGTGATGTCCGATGAGTTCGATACCGTGGTATCGCTCATTGACGCAAACGGCAACATCACTAGCGAAAACGACGATGGCCCCGACGGCACCACCAACTCTCTTCTCTTCTCCCGCATTACCCAATCTGGTATCTACACTGTCCGTATTCAATCCTACGCAGGCCAAGGAGAGGGGGCATTCTACCTCAAGGTAGCCCGCCTGCGCGAGGCCTCGGCCTCCTGCACCGGCGACGCGCCCTAGCCAATTCCCTAGGGTCTGCTCAACGTTGTCTCAAGCCGACCCTAGCCCAGCCTCCGACCACGTTACCCCCTGAGTTTGTGGCCTTCCGGCCCGCATCGTTCCACAAAATCTTGAGTTTTTGCCAAAACAATCTTGTCAGGGGTGACACTGGCTTGCTATGTTATGTAAGCGCTGAAAAAACAGCCCAGCCGGGATAGCTCAGTTGGTAGAGCAGAGGACTGAAAATCCTCGTGTCGGCGGTTCAAGCCCGCCTCCTGGCATCATTCTAGGCCGCAATCATTCATAATTTAGGCTTATATCCTGTCAGCTCACTGGGCTACAGGTAATTACCCTAGAAAACTAGGCCGACACCTGAACCCACCCAAGGTCAGCCACTACCCAGTCTCAGTAGATCACAAACTCTCTTGACTGCCCTAAGCTTGGCCCTCACCCTAAATCCCTCTTCCAAGCTGGGAGAGGGACTTTGAAGGACTTCCGGCTCCCCTCTCCTCCCTGGGAGAGGGGCTGGGGGTGAGGGCCAAACCCATACGAAGAGACATCTCTGTGATCTACCCAGTCTAGAGTGACTCAATCCGCTTTTGTTGAGCGCTGATCGATGGTGGCAGACCTGGGATTTGGCAAAAAGCATAGAAAATCTGAGTGGCACTGAGGCTCTTGTAGCGAGGGATTCTGACCCGTCCACTGCTACGGACTTCGCCAGATGTAGCCTTCGTCGTCGATGGTGAGGGGAGTATCGGGGAAGTCGCGGCGGGTGGCGGTGCGTACCAAGATCACGCCTTTGAAGTGGTCATCCAGGTAGGGCACACCGTTGCGATCCAGCGCCACCGGAACAACGCGCCCGCTGACAAAATCACCGTTGCCATCCAGGTTGGTGGTGAGGATGAGGGACGTACCCAGGGGGCCAGCGGTGGAGAGGGTGCGGTAGCCGAGGAAGTTGCCGAGGGAGTAGGCGATCAATTTATTGTTGTAGAGTTCGAGGGCGCGAGGAACGTGGGGGCCATGGCCGAGGACGAGGTCGGCTCCGTGATCAACAACGGTGCGGGAAAACTGAACGACATTACCGCGATTTTCTGACAGAAAATATTCCGTTTGGTTGCGGGTAACGGTTGCGTCACTGCCTTCCTTCCCGGCATGGAAGGAGACCACGACAATATCGGCGTTTTGCTCGGCTTCCTGCACCAGGGCGGCGGCGGCATCCAGGTCGTGGACGGTGTTGTGCTGGTTCAAATGGCTAAAGGCGATGAAGGCCAATTTCAGCCCCTTGGCCTCGGTGTAGACGATTTCTCCCTTGCGGCCTACGGCTTTGATGCCTTCTTTTTCTAGGTTGGCCATGGTGTCGGCAAAGCCCTGGTCGCCAAAGTCGAAGGAGTGGTTGTTGGCCACGCTCATCACATCAAAGCCCGCCACCTTCAGCACGCTGGCATACCAGGGCGGCGTGCGAAAGGCGAAGACATTGGGGCCGCCTGCACCCTTGGGGCTGTTGCGAACTTCGGTGAGAGTGCTTTCAAAATTGCCAAAGACCACATCGGCCTGCTGAAGCTGGTGCTGAATGCCACCAAACAGGTATTGCCAGTCTTGGGGCAGGCGATAGGTGCGGTAGTCGGTGCCGGGGATGACATCCCCCACGGCGTTGATGCTAAGGGTGGGTGGGGCTTGCAGGGCATCGACGTTGAGGGCTGTGAGGCGGCTGGGGTCAAAAATGGGGGTGAGTTGGGGTGGGGCGGGGTTGGCCTCTGCGGCGATGGATTCCACTGACCGTTCGGCCTCGGGTTCGCCAATGTCATCGATATAAATGCCGGGTTCGGGGGCCAAGGCTGGATCGGCCTCTGGAGAGCTGGCTTGGGAGTCGGGATCTGGGGCTAGGCTGTCTGGGGCTAGGCTGTCTGTAAATGGACGGCCTGGGTCTGGACTGTCGGACGAGACGCCATCGGCGGGCGGGGAACCTGGGGCATTTTCCTGGGCGCTGACCTCCGAGGACAGGGGCGCGAGGGAATCGGGTTGGCCATAGCGCCACTGGGCTACCGCTGCCCCTAGACCCAAACCTAAGCCAATCAAGGCGGCCAGTCCCAGGCTCCCTTTGATGCGTTTAGATCGGGTGAGCGACTGAACTAGGGCGGCGGCTCGTTCCCCTAGGGCAGGGGACGGCGGCGGCGCGACCAGGGCCGCTTCGGCAGGAATGGGGTCGGGTTTGGGAACAGCTTTCGGGCGCTGAAGAAACTCCGGCAGTTGGGGTGAGGGTCGTTCTATCTGGGCGACCTGAATGGGGTCGATCCCCTCCAGGGCGGTTGGAGAATCCGTCCAATCCCCCGGTAGGTAAAAGGGTTGTCGCCAGCGATCCACCTGGGGCCGATCAGTACCGTCGATCACCTCCAACCGATCCAGCCCGTGGAGAGCCAGATCGGCCACCACGTCATACACCGCCGAGGCATAGGCTGCTGGTGTGTCGCCTCCGGCCACGGTAAGAAATACGTAGAGCGTAGCGCCTCGACGGGCCACCTCAAACCGCAGATGGGGATCCCCAAAGGACTGAGCCAGCCATGTTTCGATGGCCCGAACGTCTCCCGATTGGGCTAGGGGTTTGAGGGGCTGGGAATCGGCTGAAAGGCTAGGGTTGGGCACGGGGGCAGAACAATGCGGCTACGCCCAAATCATATCGACTGATTTTGGGTTGGGAACAAGATTTTTCAGGCACTTTAGCCGAACTCACCATCCTGGTTTCAAGTGCTACAAAACGCCATAATTTAGAGGGAACCCCTGGGAAAACCGTAGCCGGAACCCCAGGCAGCAGACCCCTCCATTCCACCCATCCCCATCCCCTCTCGCATTCCCCCTATGACCGCTGAACCGAATTTTGTCTTAGATCTCACGCTGGCCCTGGGCACCTCGGCCATGGGGGGATACATTGCCCATCGCCTCAAGCAACCGGCCCTGCTGGGCTACCTGCTGACGGGGTTAATCATTGGCCCCTTTGGCTTTGGGCTACAAACCGATGTGGAGCAAATTCAGGCCCTGGCCGAGGTGGGCATTGCCTTTCTGCTATTTGCCCTGGGGGTAGAATTTTCCCTGACGGAACTGAAGCGGGTGCGAGCCATTGCCCTCCAGGGTAGCGTGCTGCAAATTGGGTTAACGACGCTGCTGGTGGCCTCAGTGTCGTTGTTGTCGGGGTCGGCTCGCACGCCCTTGCAGGGCATCTTTTTGGGACTGGTGCTGTCCCTGTCCTCCACGGCGGTGGTGCTGAAGACCCTGACGGAACGGGGCGAAACCAGCACCGTCCACGGTCAAGTCATGCTGGGGCTGCTGATTGCCCAGGATTTGGCCCTAGGGTTGATGCTGGCCCTACTGCCCGTGCTGAACCAGCCCGATGCCGTGGGGTTGGCCTTGGGATTGGCCCTGCTGAAAATTCTGGGTTTCCTCGCCGGAGCCATTGCCCTAGGCCGCTGGGTGGTGCCTCGGCTAATTCAACACATTGCCGCCACCGAAAGCAGCGAACTGTTTTTGCTGACGGTGGTGGCCCTCTGCTTGGGGGTGGCCTGGGTGACATCCAAGCTGGGTCTCTCCATCGCCATGGGGGCCTTTGTGGCGGGGCTGATGATCTCCGAAATCGACTACGCCGACCAAGCCCTCGGCAAAATTTTGCCCCTGCGCGACACCTTCGCCTGCCTGTTTTTTGCCTCCATCGGCATGTTGATCGACCCCACCCTCATCCTCAACAACCTCAGCATCATCCTGGAACTGGTGGCGCTAATTATGGTGGGTAAGGCCCTGGTGATTTTGCCCATCGTCCTAGGGTTCGGCTACTCCCTCAACACCGCCGTTAAAACCAGCTTCGGGCTCAACCAAATCGGGGAATTTTCCTTCGTCCTTGCCCTGGGTGGCCTAGAAATGGGGCTGATCACCGAAAACCGCTACACCCTGCTGCTGGGCACCATCGCCATTTCTCTCATGCTCACCCCCCTCTGGATTGCCCTGGCTCCCCGTGTGGTGGATCTCCTCCATCGTCTGCCCTGGCTAAAGGACATCCTCAATCGGGCCGAGGAACCCAAGCTGCTTTCTGTGCCCTCCGACCTTAGCGATCATGTGATCGTGGCGGGCTATGGCCGAGTGGGGGAAGTGCTGGTGAACGTGCTGCTCAGTCGGGGCTACTCGGTGCTGGTGGTAGAAAACAGCGAAACGGCGGTGCAGCGTCTGCGCAATCGTCATATTCCCCTGGTGCCGATTCCCTTCGTCTATGGCGACGCCGAAAGCGAACTCGTCCTCGAAAAAACCCGCCTCGACACTGCCAAAGCCCTGGCCATCACCCTGCCCGACCCTGCCACGACCCGCCTAGTGCTGCAACGTGCCCTTGTCAAAGCCCCCCACCTCGACGTGATTGCCCGCTCCCACACCAACGAAGAAATTGATGTGCTGACTCAACTGGGGGCGCGGGAAGTGGTGCAGCCCGAATTTGAAGCCGCCCTAGAACTGGGTTCCCACCTGCTCAATACCCTAGGCGAACCCCCCTTCGATATCCAGACCGTCCTAGCCCGCATCCGCGACGACCGCTACCGCACCATCCGCCCCGTTGCCCAGATTGGGGAAGCCTAGCAAGGGGGTTGATGCATTGCCGCCAAGGAGATTTGTCGTAATTTTTCCAGGATGACGGTGCCGCGAAGGCACCCTTGTATGTTGGTGGTCGTCGAAAATAGACGTAGGAGTGACTCTGGATCACCCTAAAGCGCTAGGAGCTTGCACGGTAGAACAAGAGCCTTCCTCCCGCTTCCTCGTCGATTGTCGTCAGCAGACTGGACAGTATCCCAGGGTTCTTCGGGGTTCCCAAGCTGGATAACAGACCTGTTGTGAAATAGGGGGAAATCAGTTATATCAATAGACTTGCTGCGAAATAACGAGAAAAATCCTTGAAACCCTTATGCAGTCTGGCTTTCAAGGATTTTTGCGCAAAATCACTGAAAAGCTTGTCAGACAAGGCTTTCAAGGATTTTCAGGCTTATTACACAACAACTCTATTGGAGCCGCCATGCACAAGCTCATTCGCATTGTCTATGGCGTGTTAACCTCTGGTCAAAAGTACGACCCCACCAAGCTAAAGCCCCCTCAAACAGGGGCGACATCCCCTTGACGGCCCTCGGTCAACACAGTATCTACAACTACAAAAAGAAAAGGCTACCCGAAAAACGAGCAGCCTTTTCTTCAAGGTAGCTAATTAGCCCGAGTGAACAGGCTACTAACCGTGAGCTAATACCAATCCAATGTGATGACGAGCAGCAAGAACCATGCTAGAGGCCTCTGCTGACAAGCCTTGCAGGCGTTGGGCTATGCTCACCTTCATAAAGTATTGGTATAAGCCCTACTTACATGTCGAGCTTTTTGCACCAGTGGCGGTTAAGGTAGCACCTGCTAAGCCTTCGTTAGCCAGGGTAACGGTAGGTGCTGTACCAGGGGCCCCGCCAATACAGAGCAGCGCGGTGGTGGTGGAGTTACCGCCACTATCTTGTAGGGTATAGGCTGCGCCGGTGTAGCCTAGCAAGGCGCTGTCTTTGGGAGCAGCTTGAACGTAAGCCGACTTTCCAAGGGTGGTACCACTAGGGATAAAGGCCAATGTGTTAGCAGTAACAGTCGTACCACCACTGCCGTAGGTGTAGAACTCAGTAGTGGTTTGAATACCGAGACCCAGCAGGTCAATTTTGTCCGCAAAGGTGGGGCTTTCTAGGCGGTAGGCTTGTTGGCCACGGTTGATGGAGCCAATGTAGGTGGTGGCTTCGGACTGACGGGCGCGGTTGGCTTGGTTGAGGAATGCGGGCAGAGCGATAGCCGCCAGAATACCGATGATGATGATAACCACCAGTAGTTCAATTAGGGTGAAGCCGCCTTCTTCTTTCTTTTGAATGAGGTGTTGCAGAAGCTTGAAGTTCCAAGTGGATTTCATAATGGGGTGTCTCCTTGGGAAGCAGGTATAGTTTATTCGCTTCTTTGACTAACTTACCCAAGGGTTTCGGGTTTCATATCATCCTTGGCCAAATTTCTTGCCTGGGGCCAGACATTGTGGTGCCTGAGGGCGTATAGAGCTTATAGGATAAGGGTTTTTGGCTTTTGTGTGATTTTGTAAAATTGGGTGGATGGGGGCATGGGGCCAAGGATGGAGCCAAGGGGAAAGCCTAGAGGGATAACCCCTGGGTCTTCCGTCACCGCAAGGTTCACCAGCTACCGGAGGACTGGGGGCGAAAGTTTCTACAATAAGTAAGGTTCATCCCCAGTTTGTTTTGGCTCTAAAGCTATGGCCAGTTCCTCAACCCCGTCTGCTGCCGCCACCGTGGGGGCTATCCTGCGTCTACTGCGGTGGGATAAACCCACGGGCCGTTTGATTTTGATGATCCCAGCCCTGTGGTCGGTGTTTTTGGCCGCAGCGGGTCAGCCCCCTTGGCCCCTGGTGGGGGTCATTGTGTTGGGCACTCTGGCCACCAGTGCTGCGGGGTGTGTGGTCAACGATCTGTGGGATCGCAACATTGATCCCCAGGTGCAGCGCACCAAAAAACGGCCTCTTGCCGCCCGCGATTTGTCGGTGGCGGTGGCCATTGGGGTGCTGGGGGTATCGTTGCTCTGCGCCTATGGCCTCTCGCTTTACCTCAACCGCCTCAGCTTTTGGCTTTGTGTGCTGGCGGTGCCGTTTATTTTGCTCTATCCAGCGGCCAAACGGGTGTTTCCAGTACCGCAATTGGTGCTGTCTTTGGCCTGGGGCTTTGCCGTGCTCATTCCCTGGGCGGCGGTGACGGGTAGCCTCACCCTGCCCGCCTGGATTTTGTGGCTGGCGGTGGTGCTGTGGACGTTGGGCTTTGACACCGTTTACGCCATCCCCGACCGCGAGGATGATCGCCGCATTGGCGTAAACTCAGCGGCCCTATTTTTTGGGGACTCTACCCCCCAAATGGTGGGCTTTTGCTTTTTGGGCACTTGGTTTTTGCTGGTGTGGTTGGGGGGAGTGCTATTTCTGGCGTGGCCCTACTGGGTGAGCTTGGCTCTGGCCCTAACGCTTTGGTCGCGGCAAGCCTATTTGCTCGGTCGCTACAACCCCTCCCCTCGCCTCTATGGCCAAATTTTTCGACAGAATGTGCAGCTAGGCTTTATCTTGCTCTTGGGAATGATCTTCGGGAGTGTGTAATTAGGCCATGGCGATGTCACCAGAATCTGTGCCGTTTCAGGCTATGTCAGTAGAAACCCTGTCCCAGCGCATGGCCGCTGGCGACGACCTCCAGCTCATCGATGTGCGTGAACCCGATGAAGTCACCCTGGCCAGCCTGCCGGGGTTTGTGAACCTGCCCCTCAGCCAATTTTCCCGCTGGGGCGAGACCATCCACAGCCAATTTGAGGCCGACAAGGAAACCGCCGTCCTCTGCCACCACGGGATGCGATCGGCCCAGATGTGTGCTTGGTTAGCCCAGCAGGGCTTCTCGAACCTGCACAATATCAGCGGCGGCATCGACGCCTACTCCACGGTGGTCGATCGATCCATCCCTCGCTACTAGGGTGATAGGCTAGATCGGCCCCACGCTGCCCCTGCCGATTCCCTATCCGACGATGGGACGGATTGCCTCAGGTAACCTGTCCTTCATGCTAGCCCGTTTTAACCCGCTGCCATTTTCTCCCCGGTTGCCATGGCCCCCAACTCCGACGAAACCCCCACCCTGCCCCAAGGCCCCGGCTTGGGCGTCACCTTCCTCTATTACTTTGTGGGCACAGCCCTCGTCACCAGCCTGTTGGCCACCCAAACCCTGGGCCTAGGCTTGGAAACGGGCCGTAACAACCCATTCAGTCTGCTGTTTGGGATCATCGGCGGGGTGGTGGGGGCTAGCCTCAACCACAGCAGTAGCCTCACCCTAACCTGCCCCAACCAAAAGAGTTTCAGGCAGCAACTCAACGCCATCCTAGCCGAGATGGACTATAGCGAAGCACCCGATGCCCGCACCGATGGCATTCTGGTCTACCAGCGATCTGGGCTTCAGGGCGTCTTCTCAGGCCGCATTTACGTGCTGATTTCTGGCAACCAAGCCCAACTCAGCAGCCGCAACAGTCACCTGCGCCGCCTGCGCCAACAGCTTGAACAAGCGGGTATTCGTTAGAGGTCGGCAACATTAGGGATTGGGCGCAACCGCTCAAAATCTGGCTTTGCGGACCCTGAGGTCGGGGTAAGCCAGAACTACAAGCTTGAGAAATCTGCTGCCGCCTTGCACTCTAGCCCTCACCCTAAATCCCTCTCCCTCTGTCACTGAATAGCCATTGTGACTGACCCCATCACCAGCAGAATATAGGTTTAACCCCATCCTTTGGGATTTAGCGAAAAGCGGGGGAAGCCATCCAGAAACTCATCAGAAATCCGGCGATGGTAGAAAACGTAACCGAACCGCCCCCCATTTCGTAGGCTTCGGGCATCATGGTACTGGCCACCATCGCCAGAATAGCCCCCCCAGCGGTGGCCTGGGCCACGTCCACCATCCAAGGAGAAATAAACCCCACCATCAGACTCCCCAAAACTGCCATGAAGCCGCTGAGGGCCACGGCCCCTGCCCACAGCCCTAGGATGCGTTTGGATGAGGTGCCTGCATGTTTCATCCCCAAGGAACTGGACATGGCTTCGGGAATATTGGAAATAAACACCGCCAGCAGAAAAGACCCACCCACATGATCCATGCCAGCATTAAAGCCAATCACGAGGGCTTCGGGAATGTTGTCGATGAGGGTGCCGATGAGGATAGCCAGGGGGGCTGAGCTTTGGGCCAGTTCCTTAAATTGCTGCTCGGACAGGGGAATGTCCACCTCTACGCTGTCTAGCACCCGCTGTCGCCAGTGATCATCCTCAGCGGGCTTGAGTCGGGCGGTAGATTGGGTGGTTTCGCGCAGGCGACGGGCCAAAATCCGGCTGAGGCTACTGGCCATTTGTGGGGCATGGGTGAGCATGGCGTCAAAATCGACCTTGCCCAGCTCGTACAGTTCCATGGGTGTTTTGGCAATCACCGTGGCCGATCGATCTTCCCCCGTCAGCAGGGCCATTTCCCCAAACATTTCCCCCGACCCCAGTTCCGCCATGAGTTTGGAATCCTTGATGATTTCGGCCTCGCCCTCCACAATCAAAAACATGGCGTCGCCCGGTGCACCTTCCCGGCACAGTACCGTTCCCGGCTCCACATACAGGGGTTTGAGTAGGGGGATAATGGCCTGCATCTCCGAGGGAGAAAGGCTGTGTAGTACCTCAATGTGCTCAATGCGATCCAGCACCTCAGAGGCTTCCTCCTGGCGATGGTGATACAAAAAGCGACGGGAGGAAGAAGGGTGGCGAATAAACCCTCCCTGGTTGTCGATGTAGTTGACAATGACAGTGAATAGGGTGCCACCGAAGGCAAAGCCCACCACCAAGGGCCAAAAGCCGCTGCTTTGGAAGACAGGTAAGGTGATATCAAAGGCGATGGCCGAGAGTAGGGTACCGCTGCCAAAGGCCATAATGGCAGCCGTAAAGGCTCGTCCGGGCTGCCACCCAATGCCAAGAACAGCCCCTACCAACAGGCTAGAGGCGGCGAGTAACCCTTGGGTGAGGGCGGTTAAGGGAGCACTCATTGGCGCGATTCACAGGGCTGTATCAAGATTACTCCACAACGCCACACTTCCTGGCACACTAGAGCCTAGGATTTTACGGGTTTTTTAAAATTGCCATGAATCGTTTATCCCGGAGATTGGCCCGTTCTCAGACCAACCCTACACCCCCGCGTCGTCGCCAGGGCAGCGGGGCTGGCTTGGTGATCCTCTGCGGCCTAATCTATGGCCTCGTAGGGTTTCTGGTAACGGCCCTGCCCCCGGTGCCCTGGTTATGGATCGTGGTGTTCCTAGCCCTAGGTTTTCACCTCTGGGCCCTTTCGCTTACCGCCGCATCACCTTCGTCCCACCCCAGGGTTGCCGCCCTAGGGTCGGGCTTCCTCGATCTTCTCGCTGCCCTAGGGCTTACCATCTCCTTAGCGGTCGCCTTGAACTACCTTGGCAGCGATCAACTCGATGACATCACCGTTGGCGGTGTGGCGGGGGAGGTGATTCTGTTGAGCCTGTTGGCGGTGGGGCTGGCGTTGGTCTGTCGGTGGGCAACGGCCCAACTGAGCCACCAACTGCTGTATCGCCTTTCGCTCCGACAAATGCGCGGGGTGCTAGCGCTGATTGGGCTGATTGGGCTAGCGTTGGGGGGAACCCTAGGGCTGCTGGCGGTCTCAACTAGTCTGTCGTCTTAGTTGGGCTGGGGCGGGCGTAGTACTAGATGGGGTTATCTCGGTGCACGGTTGACGCGAACGCTGCCATCGATGCGCCCAGGGTTTTGGATGGACATCCCTAGGCGAATGACGGTTGTAGATAGCCCCTCTAGGGGAAGTGTCCCTAGCGGAAATTATCGGGGTTGAGGGGACGTCCGGCGGGTGTGCCGGGGCTGGCGGAGGTGGCCCTTAGTCGTGCCCCTGTGCCACCGTCAGCGGGGGCTAGGAAAGGTCTGAGATCGATGGCACCCGCCCTAGCGCTTGAGGGGCTGGACGGCAGGCCCAAAAGGGTGCCAATTTGGCCAATTACGTCGCTACTGCCGCCCACAAAGGTATTGACACCCTCGGTGGCTTGGCCTTGGTCGGCACTGGCGAGGTTGCCAAAGACTTGATCGCGGGTGAGAACGGGGTCTTGTCCGGGTGGCACCGTGAACACAATCCGGCATCCCGGCACCGATTCAGTGGTCACGCAAACGGTGCTATGGCCATTTTCCATGCCCGTTGCCAGGGTCAGTAGGCCATCGGGTCGGTAGGATTCTAGGCGGTCGCTAATGGTTTCGCAGCGGCGTTGGGCGGGCCAAGCCGCACCCATATCGTGGGGCACCGCCCAGGGATATACCTGCCCCGGTTGATGATTGGGGGCATACATCACCGTGGGTTGGCCATGGTGCATTTGGCAGCTAAAGGATGAGGCCGCTGCCGCTGGGGTTTCGGTTGTATCCTCAGACCGAGGTTCTGGGGAATCTGGGGTTTCGGCGGCGGCGGGGTCGGCGGGTGTTGGCGTTTGGGCATAGCTGGTGAGGGTCAGTCCGGTAGACAGGGTGATTGCGGCTAGGCCGCCACCCACCACCAGTCGTTTGGCCCAGGGATGTGTGAGAGGTGTCATGGTTGGGGATCTCCAATGGAAAGCGAATCCTTATCCTTTATTCAGAACACCCACCTATTGGCCGGAAACCATCATTTTGTTAGAGAACGTTAGAGATAGCGGGTATCCTCTGGAACGACCATTCTTGATCGGGGTTCTGCGGGCGACCCATTGCTTAGATGGATCGCTTAGATGGATTGCCTAGAGGTTCGCTTAGGCAGATCGCCGAGCCTGGCCCAACCCGCGATACCAGCGGGCCAACTGGTTAATATCTAGCCCTAGCCAATAGCCAATCACCATCCCCTGATTTACCAAGGTCGTTCGCCCAACGCCTAGGCGTCGCCAGCGACGACTGGAGGTGGTTACGGGGGTGGGCACAATGGCAATGTGACCCCGACGCGCTAAACGTTGCACCAGGTCGAAATCCTCCATAATTGGCAGGGGCGCAAAGCCCCCCACTTGCCGAAATCGTTGGGCAGAGAGGAAAATCGCCTGATCGCCGTAGGGCAAACGGAGCCAGCGGGATCGCCACCTCACGCCCCATTCCACCCAGCGCAGCCCCCAGTCAGGGCCATCAATGGCGAGATCAAAGGCCCCCGCTACGACATCGGGCTGGGCCAAGGTTTGGCGCACCAGGGTCGCAAAGCCCGGGGGCAGTTGGGTGTCGGCATGGAGAAACAGCAGAATATCCCCCTGGGCTAGATCTGCGCCTCGGTTAAGCTGGGCCCCTCGGCCTCCGGTGGCAACGACCACCTGCACTCCCCTAGCTTCGGCAATGGCACAGGTGTCGTCGGCACTGCCGCCATCGGCCACGATGATTTCCAGTGCCGCCCCATCCTGAACCTGAGGATCGGGCGGCTGGGGGCCTAGGGTGATGGAGGGCGTGATCAGCGGCCCTGCCAGGGATGGCTCCTGGGTGCTCGGACAGTTCGCCCAGGGCACATCTAGGGCCGGATTGGGCGACCCTAGGGCATCAAGGGTGCGCCCCAGGGTCGCCCCTTCGTTGAGGGTAGGAATAATGATAGAAATCATCCCTGTCGCCACTGGGCCAAGTCCTCCGGGGTATCGATGTCGATTAGGGTGGGTAGGTAGGTGGGGGTGAGACGCAATCGCTCAGCTTGGGCTACGGTTTGGGCCAACACCGCCGCTGTACTCCAGGTAATATCTTCAAACAGGGTGGGTTGAGGGGAGGTTAACCCCAATAAATAGTAGCCGCCATCGTTGGCTGGCCCCAAAACCAGATCCGATCCCTGAGCCAAATACCTTAGCCCCTGGCGCAAAATCGACGCATCGAGATCGGGGCAGTCGGTACCCATCACCAGCACCGAATCATAGCCCTGCCCAAAGGCCCAGTCTGTCGCCATCCTCAGCCGATGCCCCAAATCGCCCTCTGGCTGGGGGCAATAGATCCAATCTTCACCGAGCCAATCTGCCATGGTCGCCGCCGTTGCACCGCTGTACCAGAGAGCCACATCCACGGAGTACCCTTGCCGTAAAATCCGTAGTTGGCTGATCATCCCCTCCGCCAACTGCCGATAGAACTGGGCCGCCCCCGCCGATCCTAGGGCCGGAATGAGGCGAGTTTTGGCCTGTCCAGGGGTGGGATAGCGGGCAAAGACCAGCACACAGGCCGCAGGATCTTGGGCTCCCGCTTTTTCCTGCGCATAGCCTTCCCGCGCATGCCCCCTCGTCACGATCGCTTCCTCCTGCGCCACGCCACCCTCAGCGACCTAGGCACTCTGCCCCTGGCCCATTACGATAGATCGAGCCGCCTGCCGTAGCCGAGCGAGATCATCGGCCAGCAGGGGGGGCCACAGCACCCCCTCGGTGAGGCCTTGGCGGTAGAGGTGGCCGCAGTCGTCGATGAGGACTAGCAACGCCTTGAGCAGGGTGCGATCCAGCACAGGCTCATCCTTGAGGGCTTCGTAAATGATCTTGAGGGCCAGCAGCAGCGAAGTCACCTGCCCCGGAATGGGCGGCTTACCCTGGCGCAAACAGGTGATGAAGGTTGCCCGCTGGTCGTCGCTGGGGGAGAGGGTCTGCTGAAGCAAAAACTGTTGGGCGGTGTCAAAGTCCATGGCAGCTTTAGAAAACGAAAGAACAATGGCGATGCCCCGCGTGTGATCCCGAACCTCCGCCCCAGTGTATCGCCCTAAGGTCACTGGATCACCGTTGGCCTAAAAATGCCAGGGCAGGGATGGGGAACGCGCCTGAAGGTAGAGATTTTGTATGCCTGGGGCTTGGCCGCAGCCTTATTTTTTTCTCAAGGTGGCTTTGGGTTGGCCCGGTTTGGGTTGGCACCGTATCCCCAACTACTCATTCATATTCTTATAGGTAGCCACCGCCGAGGGCGAGATGCGGTTTAGGTAGCGGAAAATCCAATACTTAAAGACGGTATCTAGAATGACTGGAAAGGTAGCGATAAACAGAAAGATAAATTCGCGGTTGGCCGGAAAACCTAGATGGCGAGAGAGTCCTTCTAGCAACACTTCCCAGCCGTGGGGAGAGTGGAAACCTACGAAAATGTCAGTGAACAAAATGATAATAAAGGCCTTCGCACTATCGCTGAGCCCGTAGACAATTTCATCGAGGAAGGACTTTAGGTTAGCGACATCTTGTTTGCGAGTTATCAACAGCAGGGCAAAGGCTCCGGCTGCTGCAATATCGGCAAAGATATTTTTGATGGCGTCAGCACTGCGTTGGCGATAGTCTTCTTCAATTTCTGTGGCCTTTTCCCTCACTTGACGCTCAATATTCAGTTCAGAGAGGGGCGGTGCTTTGCCAATGAGTACTTCAAACCGCAGCCGTTCCTCAAAGCGCTGGAGTTCATGGAGTGCTTCTTCTTCCATTTCAATGTTCAAAAAGACATCAGCCTGTTGATCGGCATGAAAATGTTCAACAATTGGCCCCACTAGGAAGGTTTTGGTAAACTGCTGGGTCAATAGCGGCACAATCACGAGCAGCAGTAGAAATCGAATGGCCGTTGTTGTCCGTGATCGTGATTTACGAAAGTCCTGCATTACCTCCTGCTCGGCATTGGGATCTAGATCCTGGCGAATACGATCTACCGTACGCAGAATGGATCGGGGGAGTACGCTGACGCGCTCCGACAGCCCATCTCGTCCGTCCTTGTCGGCCCCTGCGGCTCCATTGGCTTGCTCCCGAGACTGATCTGCTTTGGCCCGCAACACCTGCGTAGCGGGTGTGGAGGCGAGACTGCCGTTTTCCCTCTCCGTGAGGGTAATGACACGCTCACTGGGTTCTACCAGGGCTTGGTAGCGGGTGAGTACCTCGTCAATCAGGCGCAGTTTACGAAACAGAACGGCTTGCCGATCAACCACATTCACCGAGAGTTCATCGGCCTCGGAGAGGGGCAAATCGACCTCCATCACACGCGGATCTGAAACCCGAATAACCGTCCGGCTGGCCCGAAACTCGGCCATTCTCACCTTGATCAGGTTGAGGTACTTTTTCAGTTCTGCCTGAAAATAGTCCATGGCGCTGTCGCCATAGTTGCCATAGCGGGCCGAAATGGGATTGCCACCAAAGTATTCTCGCTCGATGGCTTCAATCATCTGCGCCGCCTCATAGGCCTGGTTGAGGGCGCGCTCAGGGGTGCGAAAAAACCACTGCTGCGCATTGCGAAAAAAGCCTGGAGTCTGCATCAGAGGGCACAGGTGAGAGGATCATCGAACGCTAGATCACAGGATAATACATCACCTTCCTGTGTCTGGAGGGATCCACGGCTGAGGAACGTAACCGCCTCCCCCTTCCTAGGCTGTGGTCAACCCTCGACGGCCCCTCGACCGCCAGCCAACCTGACTGCCCCTGGGATGATGCTCTAGGCTAAAATTGACAGCTATGAATAGCGAAATTGACTACTCCCTTCCCCCAGCGGTTCGCCGCATTGCCACCGCCTTTCGGTGGACGGGCTGGATCAGCTTTTGGACGCAGGTGGTGTTGGCCACCATATCTAGCCTAGTCCTGCTGTTTGCCCTCGTTAGCATTGGGGCAAGAACCTCGGTGGGTGGGGCCAATCCAGGCACGGGGGTCGGCGTCTTTTTGGCACTGGCGGGTTTGGTGGCGGTCTACATTAGTATCTACTGGGCCTTTCGCTACGTTCTCCTGGGCCGTCGCCTGCGTAGCCGCGATGCCAGCAAGCGCCCCAGCCCTAAGGATGCCATCCAAGCCTTGCGCCTTGGGGTCATCCTTAGCATGGTAGGAATGCTGCTAACCCTGTTTGGTGGACAAGCGTTAATTGGGTCGCTGCTGGGCAAGGCGCTGATGCAACCCCAGGGCAATTCAGTTTTTGTACCGGGAAATATTAATCAATACGTTGAAGCCTTCGATATTTTCATCGTCCAGGCTAATACCAATACGCTACTCGCCCACTTTGTTTCCCTGGCGGCAACCCTCTGGCTGTTGCGCGTCGTCAATCGCGCCTAGCGCCCAAGGTCAAACGGTCAGCTTGGGGCTGGGCAGGCAGGATGCCCGCTCTACGGTGCCCTTGGGCCAACTCTGGGTCTAGTTATAGGCGGAATTGAAGGACAGAACTCGGTAAGATAGGGTCGCAGGTTGTGAGGACAGGGCCACTGAAATGATGGATGTGTTGGTCATTGGGGCTGGCCCCGCTGGGTTGTCGCTGGCGGCGGAGCTAGGGCAACGGGGGCTGTCTGTACAAGGCTTATCCCTCACCGATCCGGCGGATCCGCTACCGAATACCTACGGCATTTGGGTGGACGAGCTAGAGGACGTTGGCCACACCGAATGGTTGTCCCACCGCTGGAAGAACTGTGTGGTAGAAGTACGGGGCCGGACGCTGCCCCTGCGCCGGGAGTATGGCCTCATTGATCGGCAGCTTGTGCAGACCCACTGGCTAACCACGGCGGAAAAGCATGGTGTGAGATGGCTACGAGGGGCGGTGGCCCAATGCCATACCACGGCCCAAGGGACAGAATTGATCACCCAAGCTGGGGATACCCTATCGGCCCGCCTCGTGGTGGATGCCACCGGACATCAGCCTGTTTTAGTGCAGCGACAGGCCAAGGCCGATGCGGCCTACCAGGCCGCCTACGGCATTGTGGGGCGCTTTTCTAAACCGCCTATCGCCGCTCAGCAAATGGTGCTGATGGACTTCCAGGATGATCACCTCCCAGAATCAGAACGGCAGACCTTTCCCACCTTTCTCTACGCCATGGATCTCGGGGACGACTGCTACTTTGTGGAAGAAACCTCCCTAGCCCACCATCCCGCCATTACCATGGACACCCTAAAACAGCGGCTCTATCAGCGGTTGCGCCACCGGGGGGTGGAGGTGGCCGAAATTCACCACGAGGAGCACTGCCTCTTCCCCATGAACCTGCCCCTGCCCGACCTCACCCAGCCCGTAGTGGGCTTTGGCGGCGCGGCCAGCATGGTGCATCCTGCCTCTGGCTACTTGTTTGGGGCCTTGCTGCGGCGGGGGCCAATCCTGGCTAGTGCCATTGCAGACGCCCTGAACCAGCCCAATCTCACCACACCCCAGGTCGCTCAACGGGCCTGGAATGCCCTCTGGCCCCCGGATCGCCTCCGCAAACACTACCTCTACCTCTTCGGGCTAGAAAACCTGATGGACTTTAGCCCCACCCAAATCAACCACTTTTTTGAAGCCTTCTTCCAGCTCGAAACGGAAGATTGGGCGGGCTTTCTATCCGATGGCCTCTCCCTACCCCAGGTGGTGCAGTCTATGCTGGGCCTCTTTGGGCGGGCTTCTAATGACGTGCGCTGGGGGCTGATGACCTCCGTCGCTAGCCATGGCGGGCTATTACAACGCACCCTGACGTTATAGTGATTGGTCAGGGTGCCAAGCCGTTGCGGCGGAGATCGAGTGGGCTTCCATCAAATCTCCTCAATGATTTTTTCCATCGACTATGCCATGCTAGCCAGTCTGATTTGGGTGCTATTGGGCGGTTTTTTTGCCGGACAGCTAGCGGCCCGCCTGAACATGCCCGCCCTAGTCGGCATGATTCTCATCGGCATCGTTTTAGGGCCACAGGGGCAAAACTGGCTTCACCCCGATTTGCTGGCAGCCGCTGATGGGTGGCGCACCCTAGCGGTGATGGTCATTTTAATGAAGGCTGGCCTAGGGCTAGACGCCGACAAACTGGCCCAACAAGGAACCGTAGCCCTACGGTTAGGCGTTCTTCCCGCCGCCTGCGAAGCCGTGGTCGTAGCCCTGGCTGCCATGGGGGTGCTGGGGTTTGACCTGGCCCACGGGCTGCTATTGGGCTGTATCATCGGGGCCGAATCTCCGGCGGTGATTGTGCCGGCCATGCTGCGGCTCAAGAGCCTCGGCTGGGGTGTTGCCAAGGGCATTCCCGATGCCATTTTGATGGGTAGTGCCCTGTCAGATGTGCTGCTGTTGCTGGTGTTTAGCCTGCTGATGACCTTCCTTTCCCAGGCAGCAGCCCCAGGGTTTAGTTGGGGGGCCATCACCCTCAGCCCCCTGCAAATGCTGCCCTTTCACATAGCGATGCAAATTAGCTTTGGCATCCTCATCGGCTGGGCCTGGGCTAGTATCCTCGTAGGGCTGCTGGCGCGGCAAAGCTGGGTGCAAAGTGCCGCTCAAGAAACCATGGTGGCAGCCAGTTTAGCCCTAGGGCTGGTGCTGCTGGCGGAAACCCTGCCCATATTTTCCGGCTACCTAGCTGTCATGGCCACGGGCTTTTTCCTCGTTGCCCTAGATGCCCCCCTGGCCCGAAGACTACGGAACAGCTTTGATGGCCTGTGGGCGGTGGCCCAAATTGGGCTGTTTGTGCTGCTGGGGGCTAGCCTGCCGCTGAAGGCGCTGGGCAATGCGGTGGCGGTGGGTCTGATCATTTTGGCAGTGGGCACCGTCGTGGGGCGAGGTTTGGGCTGGTTTCTGGCCACCCTCGGCAGTAATTGGACGTGGAAGGAACGGCTGTTTTTACTGCCGGGTAACTCGGCTAAAGCCACCGTGCAAGCCGCCATCGGAGCGGTACCACTCTCCCAAGGGCTGGCCGGAGGAGAGACCATCCTAGCCCTGGCTGCCCTGTCCATTCTGGTGACAGCTCCCCTGGGGGCCTGGGCTATTCCCACCTTTGCCCCCCGACTGCTGGAACGCAGCGATGTGGATCCTACCAAAGTCTCCGTTGATCAACGGGTGGTGATTCTGGCGGCGATAGACACCTCTCCTTTGGCCCCGGTTGTCTTAGCGAAGGCCGCAGAAGTAGCCCGTCGCAGCGAAGGCGAGGTGCTGGTGTTGCATGTTTTACAGCAGGATGATCCCCAAGGCATCACTCACATTCAAGCCCAGGCCCAGCAACATTTGGCTGATATTCGGTATCAACTGCTGATTCAACCGGGCGTGATTGCCGAAACTATTATCACCACCGCTCAAACCTATGCCGCCACCGAAATTCTGGTCGGCAAGCACGGTCATCGGCCCCTGCCAGGGATGATCCTAGGATCCATTTCCCAGACCGTTCTGGAAACCAGCCCCATCCCCGTGCTCGTCCTAGGGGCGGCTTAACCGCGATCATCGGGCAAGGTTTCCTGTTCCAGTTGCTGTTGAAGCTGGGCGAGGGCAGCCCAACGGTGATCCACCCTCATCCCCGCTGGGTTGGTCGAGTCAGTATCCGCCACCTCAATACCGGGACAACTGGCATCACAGATCTGTCGTTGGGGCAGGGCAAGACAAATTTGCTCGTAGATCCATGCGGTAGGGTCAAAATAGCCATTGGGTGGCAGCGTCTCCATGAGATCCTCCACCGCCACCTCCCGCTCTAGGGGAAGACTACCGGGCTCGGGCTCAGGCTGAAGCCAAATGAGTTCCTCTGGGGCAATGGAAATGCGGTGGTTATAGTGCCTCAGACAGCGGTGACAGGTGAGGGTGACAATCGTTTCCGCAAACCCCTTCACCGCCAGATAGGTGGCTTGGTGAGTGACCTGAACCTCACCCCGCACCGGGGTCAGGGTCTCTAGCTCAGGCAGATGATCGTCTAACTCCAGGCTGAGAGTCTTCTCTGGCTGATGTAGCAGTTGGGGAATATATACCCTATCCATGTCCATAGGCTAGCCCTAGGCCCTCTCCTCAACCTCAGACTCTAGGCAAACCACCAGTCGCCGATCCGGCTCCTTACCTCGGCTAAAGGTCGAGAGCCCCTCCTGCGCCTTAATAAAATGGTGCAGTTGTCGCCGTTCAGCGGAGGAAAGCCCCCTCAGCTCACAGGATTTCCCCGTAGCCAACACCTGTTCTGCGGCGGCTTGGGCCATCGCCTTTAGTTCTTCTAGGCGCTTGGCCCGATAGCCTGCTAGCTCTAGGGTAAAGGCCTGTTGCTCATCGGCGGGTTTGCCCAGATTCAGGGTGGTGTTAGCCAGGTATTGCATAGAATCTAACACCGATCCACCCTCACCAATGAGGGTTTGAACTTGCTCTGGGGTGAGCCCCTCCTCGTGGATAGTCAGCCAACAGCTATGTCCGGTTTCATCTTCCACAAGATGCGATGTCACCTGGACGGTTACGCCCTGCATGGCTAATAGGGAGGTTAGCCAATTCACCCCAGTTTGGTATACCGATTCCTCCATGGTGCTTAGGCCTTTTTCTTTTTGGCACGCCCCGGTTCAAAGGGCAGGGTTTGACGATCATCACCGTCTGCCTTGCGAGTTTCGGCATCAACGATTTTCTGCAAGTTTTCCGGCAGTGGCTCACGAGACAAAATAAATGTCTGCAAGGTTTGGAAGATGTTGGCAATCACCATATACATCAACACCCCAGCGGGCAGCGGGAAGAACAGAAACATCCCCGAAAAAATTACAGGTGTGAACTTGTTGACCGCGTTTTGCTGGGGGTTATCTGAGGTTGCCCCCTGCCCAGAAAGTACCTGGTTAAGGTAGAGACTGGCCCCAAAAGCCAGGATCATCGCCAGGATATCCCAGTGGATCGCGCCGTTGTCTCCGGTCACGCCCACTCGGCCCAAGGCTTCAATAAACAGGAATCCTTTATTGGAGGCCAAACCGGGCACATAGACTTTGATCGAGGCTTCCCCAGGGGAAACGGCAGTAACGTGGCCAGCCTCATCAACCTCAACCACCCCTTCGCCCTTGGTAATTTCCCAGCGGGGCTGCACTTCATCGGCGGCATCCTGGTTGTATTCTGCGACCAGGGTTTCAATGGACTGCCCTTCAGCGGTCTGCAAACGGACGTCGGTTTTTTCGCCCACCACTAACTTGTTCCCGCCAGGAATAACCGCCGCAATGGGGAAATGCGATCCGTCGGAAACATAGATGGCCTTGGGGGAGGTGCTAAAAATTTGGGGCTGAATTTGTTCGATTTTTTCCTCGGGAAACACCTGGAAATTGACATCGTAGGCAATGTCGGAGAACGGCGACCCACGCAGGGTCGCAAACAGGGCAAAGAGAACGGGCATCTGCACCAGCACTGGAAAGCAGCCCGCCAGAGGATTGCCAAACTCCTTATAAACCTTGCCCATCTCCTCCTGGAGCTTAGCGGGGTCGTCTTTGTAGCGGTCTTGGATTTCTTTAACCCGCTTCTGCATCAGGGGCTGAGCGACCCTCATGCGGCGCATGTTGCGAATAGACCCAGCATTGAGGGGGTAGAGGGCAAAGCGAATGACCAAGGTGAGGGCCACAATCGCTAGGCCATAGCTAGGCACGATCCCGTAGAAAAAATCCAGGATCGGCAACATGATGTTGTTTGAGAGAAATCCAATACCAAAATCCATGGGCACCTAACCCCGCCAGGGGAATTTACGACATCAATGGGCTCAGTTACCTAATCTACCCTACTTGCCTACCCTCAACCCCACCTCAGCGGTGCGGGATGCCGTAGGGAACGGCTGGGGTTGTTTAGCTTTTACCCACAGATCCACTGGCAACCTGGGCCTGGGGAGAAATTTTCTCGTTGATGTAGTCATAGACTTCGCGGAACCGAGGCATCGCACGCAGTTCTAGACGGCTACCGTCTTTCAGGGTGATTACCATGTCGCCCCAGAGGCCGATGCCACGGGGAACGGTAACGATTTTGCGAATTTCAGAGTAAATAATATCGGTGCGATCTTGGCCTTTCCAGCCCCCGGTCACAGAGATGCGGCGGTTAGTGATGCGGTAGCGCAGCCAGAGGGCGCGGGTAATGGCTCCTACCGTTAGAGGAATACAGATGATAGTGAAGGCGAGGAGGATATTGATGATCAAATCACCAATGTGGGGACCACCTTCATAGAACACGTCTTCACGAATGCCCATGGAAAACCTCTAACTGTGTAAAGAGCTGTTCTAATTCTTGCAAAAAATCGCCATATTCGCACTGCTCTGCGGTGGGCCGCAGGTTAATCACCACCCACAGCCGGGGCCGTAATTGGGGCAAAAGCTGGGCCATAATCGCCCGTACCTGGCGCTTTAGACGATTGCGCACCACCGCCCGTTTGCTCACCTTTTGGCTCACCACAATGCCCACACGCCCCACCTCAGAACGCTGAAGGGCAGACTGGCGGTTCTCCCCGTGGCCCTCCACTGGATTGTCCCAAACTCGCACAACGAAGTGGGGCGATACGCCCTTACGCCCTAGGCGATAAACCTTGGAAAAATCACGGGAATGCCTAAGTCTCTGAAATTTGGGGAGCACAACCGTCGAAGTAAAGAGACAGTGAACGTGGGGAGTGAATGGCTGAGTCGGAAATACTCGACTACGCCAAAACCTACCCTTATCTCAAGATAGGGGTAGGTCTCGCATCTGAAAGGTCGGAGTTGGCCTAAACCGCCAGCTTTGCGCGACCTTTGCGCCGCCGAGCTTTGATCACGTTTTGGCCGGTGTGGGAGCGCATCCGAGCCCGGAAGCCGGAGGTTCTCTTCTGTTTGCGATTTGTCCCTTCTAGGGTGCGCTTGCTCATCGGGCTACCTCAGTAAGCTGAATCTAAGTCTTTAAAAAGTCACAGGTTTTTCATTATAGCAGTAGCTGGCCAGACCCAAAATAGAGGTCTAACTAGATGCAGCAATTCTCATGATGATTTTTCAGGGGAGGCGATATCGGTCAGGCTGAGTTGTGAGTTTATCGAACCGTCGCAGCCTGTTTCTACTTTGACCGTGCTGCCGGGTGATGGCCTGCGACAGGATTAGACCGAACGACGGCGGCACCAATGGAGCCTCGCTGACTCAGACTCGCCCTACGGTTCAGGCTACCGCTTCTGAGGCTATTAGGGGGCGCTCATGATGTCCTGAATCCGCCCTAATCCGCCCCTAGTTCTAGGGGCCAAGTACCGACGTACTGATCAATGACATCGCCTTGGTAAGTCATTCTTAGGTTGAAGTAGTGATAGCCATAGCGGTGAGGATTGAGCACGTCGCTCATGACCACGACAAAATTGGTGTTAGCGGGAATAGGGGCTTCAGGCATGATCCTAATGCGACCTTCCCCCTCAACCCACTCGATGCTGCTGGGAATCACCTCTCCACCGCGCCACTCGCCTTGCCGCAGCTCAATGGCCTCCGGGTCGAGACGCCCCCGACGTTCGGTAAAGGATTCAGGATATTCGATTTCGAGGGCAACGACATCTCGGGGAAGCTTGTTTCGGTTGACCTGGAGGTAGTATCGGGTGTTGGGATTGCGGGGACGGTTAAAGTCGATGAAGTAGCGCAGACGATATTCAGCCTCAACGCCCCCGAAGATGGTGATACCCGACTGGGCCAAAGCTGGTTGCAGCACAGCCACGCCAGCACTCGTCGCCAGGGTGGCCGCTGATAGGGCGAGCATGGCCAGCCGCAGGGGTCGATTGAGGGATGTCATGGGGTACCTCCAGGAAAACCGTCTAAGTGGGTAGGGGGGGGAAACAGATGTCTGAAATGGATCAGCCAAAACTTTAACCTTTGCGTTCCGGCGTCGTTGAGCCGTCTTGTGCCAGTGACGTAACCGGGCGCACAAAGGTGTCAGCTTTGGCCTCGGCGGCTAGGGTTCGCTGCCAGGAAAACGGTCACAGCACTCTATCCTATCACCGCCCCTGGGGCTTCCTGGGCGATCAATCTAGGCGGGGCCGATGGCCTCTACCGCTGCTTCCACCGCTAGGGCCACATGGGTCCAGTGGGTGCCGCCTTGGCAGTAGACAATGTAGGGTTCTCGCAGGGGGCCATCGGCGGAGAGTTCCGAGGTGCTGCCGTCGATGAAGGTGCCTCCGGCCATCACCAGTTGGGTATCGTAACCGGGGGTGACGGCGGGAACCGGCTCTACGTAGGCATCGATGGGAGACTGCTGCTGGATAGCTTTGCAGAAGGCGATCATCTTCTTCGGCGACCCTAGCTTGATGGCTTGGATGACATCTCGTTGAGCCACGCTGGGGCTAGGTTTGACCGGATAACCTAGGGCATTGAAGGTGGCAGCGAGGAGGTAATTGCCCTTCATCGCTTCGCCCACCATTTGCGGCGCAAGAAATAAGCCCTGATACATCAAACGGTTTTGGTTCAGACTGGAACCACCGCTAGAGCCAATTCCTGGGGCCGTCAATCGACAGGCCGCCGCTTCCACTAAATCGGCCCGTCCGGCCACGTAGGCCCCGGTGGTGGCGATGGTGCCGCCGGGGTTCTTAATCAGCGACCCAGCCATCAGATCGACTCCGACAGCGGTGGGTTCGCGGTCTTCCAAAAATTCGCCATAGCAGTTATCGACGAAACAGACCACGTCGGATTTCTGCCGTTTCACCATCGTCACGATGCGCTCAATTTCGGCTATCGTTAGGGTTGTGCGCCAACTGTAGCCGCAGGAACGTTGAATGTGTACTAGCCGAGTGTTTGGTTTGATGGCGTTTTCTAGGGCATCCCAGTCGATGGTATCAGTGGCGGTCAACGGTAGTTCTCGATAGGTGATCCCAAACTCTGCCAGTGAACCCTGGCCCGATGATCGCAAGCCAATGACCTCTTCGAGGGTGTCGTAGGGGCTTCCCGCCACTGCCAAACATTCATCCCCAGGGCGCAGTACGCCAAATAGGGCGCAGGCAATGGCATGGGTACCCGACACAAACTGTGATCGCACCAGGGCGGCCTCAGCCTGAAAAACCTCCGCAAAGACTTTATCTAGGGTGTCTCGGCCCAAGTCATCATGGCCATAGCCCGACACGCTGCTGAAATGGTGGCTTCCAACCCGATGCTGCCGAAACGCCCTGAGCACCCGCTCAAGGTTATGCTTGACCTGGGTATCAATTCCGTAAAAAATCGGAAGCATTGAGGACTCTGACGGCATCATCGTGTTTGATCGTTGCGAAGGTTAATTTTTTTCGTTAAGAAACGAGGGAGACTCATTGTCCCTCACATTTATTCAACCTGTCCAAAAATTCTGAGATTTCGTTCATGACTGTAGCCTCCCCTACCTCTACTCTCTCCCGCGACTGGGTCACCTTGTGGTTCATGGTCGCTATGCACGGCCTAGCCCTGCTCGCGTTTTTGCCCGGGAACTTCTCCTGGGCGGCGGTGGGGGTAGCCCTGCTGCTGCACTGGTTTACCGGCTGCCTTGGCATTACCCTGGGCTGGCACCGCCTGATTTCCCACCGCAGCTTCCAGGTACCCAGGTGGCTGGAGTACTTCTTTGTCTTCTGCGGTACCCTAGCCTGCCAGCATGGCCCCATCACCTGGGTTGGACTGCACCGCCATCACCATGCTTTTTCCGATCAAAGCAACGACCACCACGACTCCAACAAAGGCTTCTGGTGGAGCCACATGGGCTGGATGCTGCGGGACGTGCCTGCCAAAGAAGAAATGGGCCGATTCACCCGCGACATTGGCGAAGATCCCGTTTACCTGTTCTTTGAAAAGTATTTTCTGGTGCTGCAAGTAGCCCTTGGTGTGGCCCTCTACTTCCTGGGCGGTTGGCCCTTTGTGCTGTGGGGTATTTTCGTTCGTCTGGTGGCCGTGTACCACTGCACCTGGCTGGTGAACAGCGCTACCCACAAATTTGGCTACCGCACCTACGAAACCGAAGACAAATCCACCAACTGCTGGTGGGTGGCTGTTCTCACCTATGGCGAAGGCTGGCACAATAACCACCACGCCTTCCAATATTCGGCTCGCCATGGTCTCAAGTGGTGGGAAATTGACATCACCTGGATGACCATTCGCCTGCTGGAGATCGTGGGTCTAGCCAAGAAGGTGAAACTGGTCAACGCCAACGCCGCCGAGTAGGGGTGAGTAGGATCGTGGTTTCCTCGATTCTCTGAATCTCGTCCCTTTCACGACCTAATCAAGACCGATGCCGTCCATCCTGTTTTGGGCGGCATTCTTTTTTAGGGCTGCGCTCCTCCACCAACGCGAATCTGGGTGTGGTACGCTAGGGAAGCAAAACGGGATGTAGCGCAGCTTGGTAGCGCACTTCGTTCGGGACGAAGGGGCCGTGGGTTCGAATCCCGCCATCCCGATTCCTTTAAGGCCTGATGCGGCAATACGTCCTAGCTGACGACCTATGGATGTTCCGGATGTACATTCCGGAATTGATTGACATCATTTCGGAATTGGTGTCGCCGTTCCGGGATTAGTGTCGTTTATGTGCATTCCACGCAGTCGAATTCATCTCTGTACAAATCTCGGTCATAGTCCCGTGGCGTTTTGCGGTTGTGCTTGGGGGGAATCACCGCCGTTTTACTCTGTGCGGTTACCGCTCAATGACTCGCTTATCCGCACCCTAGCCCTTGGCCCAGCACTGGGCTAGTGGGCGCGGACGACGGTGCTGTCAATCATTGGGTACTCGTTGTCAGCGTTGCTGGCCAAGGCTTGAAAGACCTGCTCTTACACCCCGATTTTGGCCCAGCGACGGCAGAGGAGGCTCCTCACTTTACCTCAATGGATTACACGCCCTAGTAGGCCAGTACAGGCTCCGATTTAATCGCAAAGATGCGTTCGATGGTGTCTTCCACAGAGCGATCAGGGGTAGAGGCTCCAGAGGTGACGCCGACGACAATGGGGCCAGCGGGCAGCCAGTTTTCGGTGACGGTCATATCGCCGTGGAGGAGTTTGTGTTCGATCCGGTTGCCAGGGCCAATGCGACTGGCGCTATCGATGTGATAAGAAGGAATCTCCCGCTCCACGGCAATTTCTTGCAGGTGGGTGGTGTTGGAGGAGTTGTAGCCGCCGATGACCACCATCACATCCAGCTTTTCATCCACCAGTTTGAACATGGCGTCTTGCCGTTCTTGGGTGGCATCACAGATGGTGTTGAAGCTGAGGAAATGGTCGTTGAGAGCTTGGGGGCCATACTTTTTCAGCATGGTGTGCTCGAAGAGTTTGCCGATTTGCTCGGTTTCGCCCTTCAGCATGGTGGTTTGGTTGGCAATGCCGATGCGGTCTAGGTCGGTGTCGGGCTCGAACCCAGCGGAACAGGCTCTGCCGAATTTAGCCATGAACTCGTCCCGGTTGCCGCCGTTGAGGATGTAGTGAGCGACGTATTCCGCCTGTTCCAAATTCAGGACAATCAAATACTTACCTGCAAAGGAACTGGTAGCCACAGTTTCTTCATGGTTGTATTTGCCGTGGATGATGGAGGTGTGGTCTTTTCTCTTGTGCTTTTCCACCGTGTTCCACACCTTAGAAACCCAGGGGCAGGTGGTATCCACAATGGTGCAGCCCTTGTCGTTAAGCAACTGCATTTCCTGCACGCTGGCCCCAAAGGCGGGCAGAATCACCACATCCCCTTGGCCCACTACCGAAAAATCCTTGTCGCCATTTTTCACCTCAATAAAGGCAACGTTCATCTCCTTAAGGCGCTGGTTGACGCTGGGGTTGTGGATGATTTCGTTGGTAATCCAAATTTGCTCGGTGGGAAAATGCTGCCGAGTTTCGTAGGCCATGGCTACTGCCCGCTCGACACCCCAACAAAAGCCGAACGCCTCCGCCAGTTTGATGGTGACATCGCCGCGAGTCAGCGTATAGTTCAGTGCCCGAATTTCCTGAATCAGACCACTGTTGTATTCGGTCTGCATCTGGTCGGCTACCTCGTCCCCGTGGCCAAAGCCCTTACGGAAATAGTTCTCGGAATGGTGAAGGGAGCGCTTAAAGGCCTTGGTATCCATCGGTATTTCCCAGAGTGGCGACACGTTACCTAGAATAACGGGTTGTGAACCGGGTTTCGGTATTCCCAGCCTAGGAAAATTTCTATGGTTGGCACTGGCCAATGAACGGATGATGGCCAGAATGGAGGTTGCGCAAGCCTTAAACCGATGCGCCCGTTTCTCGGCCCTATGACCATGCTCTACCTGTGTTGTCAGGCGCAACCTTGGAGTGTGAAGTTCTGCGATAGAAGGGGGTGGTGATTTGGCGGCTGGGATGGGTACTCTGAGGAAGAAAGACCTCACACGTTACAGGGCAGGGGTTGCCATGAAAGGACTAGGGCTGGGCCTGGCGGCTTGTGTTGGGCTGGTGGGCTGTTCTGCGGGGCCGGGGGTGGATATTGCAGCCGAGGTGATGCCCAGTGTGGTGCTGATCACCTATGGCGACTTATGCACAAGTTTCGGCGTTGCTGGATAAACGTTATGAGTTGAGCTCTGTAGGTATTGAAGCCTCATTCAAATTTTCGCGAGACCATACTGCTATTCAGCAACGCCCAAGTTTCTATGCCGCTGGGTTTCTAGGGTTGATCCCCCCCTAACCCCCTTTTTAAGGGGGGAATCAGATTCAAAGTCCCCCTTTTTAAGGGGGATTTAGGGGGATCCCACAGACATGACGGCATGAGAACAAGATATGGATAAGCGGTAGCTTCCCTAAGGGAAGGGGCAAACTTTATGGCAGGATGCTAGCGGGGCCAGGGAAGAGAGCCGTTGTGTGGCTTTCTCCGGGCTGTGGTGATGTGGATAGGGAGAACGGTCACAATGTACGACTGTATTGTGGTGGGGGCTGGCCCCGCAGGGGCATCTACGGCCTATCATTTGGCCAAACGGGGACACTCGGTTTTACTCCTCGAGAAAGCAATCCTGCCACGCTACAAACCCTGTAGTGGGGCGGTATCGCCCAGTGTGGCCCAGTATTTTGACTTTGACTTTGCCCCGGTTATCGACAGCCAGCGACGCTATGTCCGCTACACCTATCAATTAGCCGATCCCATTGAGGCAGAACTAGAGACCGCTGAACCCATCTGGATGGTGCGACGGGAGGTGTTTGACCAGTTTCTGGTGCAGCAGGCCCAGGCCCAGGGGGTGGAGGTCAAGGACGGGACGCCTGTCACCGGAATCGCGTTGGTGGGCGATCGATGGCAGGTTTCGACCCCCCATGGCCCATGGACAGCGGCCTACCTGGTGGCGGCAGACGGGGCCGAGGGGCCAATGGCAGGGTGGCTGGGGTTTCCGGCCTTGCCCCTACGCACCGCCATGGTGCTGGAGATGCCGACGGTGGAGCCTGTAGCCGCGACCTTTCCCATCAGCTTTGACTTTGGCCTCGTGAAGCAGGGGTGTTTGTGGAACTTCCCCAAAAGCCAGGGCTACTCGATTGGGGCCGCCAGCTTTTTGGGGAAAACGGCGGTGGATTATCAGCCTGCCTTAGCCCGCTATAGTCAAACCTTTGGGGCCAATCTCAGTCAAGCCCAAACCTACCGCCATGCCCTGAAGTTGTGGGACGGCCAACATCCCCTCCATACTGAGCGGGCGGTGCTGGTGGGTGAAGCCGCGGCCATTGTCGATCCCCTCAGTTCGGAGGGCATTCGTCCCGGCATGATTAGTGGGGTGAAGGCGGCGGCGGCAATCCATGCGGCCCTTGATGGGGAGACCGATGCCCTGGCGGCCTATACCGCTGAGATGCAAACCTCCTGGGGCGCAGATATGCAGTGGGCTAAACGCATTTCGGGACTCTTCTTCCGGGTGCCGGGGCTGGGCTACCGAGTGGGCATTAAGCGCCCCACCGCTACCCGACGTTTGGGCCAAATTTTGGCCGGAGAAGTGCAGTACGCGGATATTGCCAATCGGGTGATGAAGCGCCTGAGTGGAGGGCTGATTCCGGGGCGGTAACCGTGAGGGGAGGGCGGCGGCTAGTTCATGGTGTCGGCTTCTGGGTCAGCGGTTGGGGATGGGCCGTTGTCGGAACCCGATTCTGGCTCGATTTCACGAGGGGGCACGACGGGAATTTCGATGGGGTCTTCTGGGGTGGGGGGTGCGGGGATGGGACGGGTGAACCACCAGCTCGCAACGGCGGTGATCAAAATGGCCCCCGACAGCAGCAACACCCACAGGGGAACGGCCTTGGGTCGGCGGGTGAGCAGGGGATCGCTAACCTCCTCGGTGTCTTGGGTTTCGCCGTAGAGGGTGGCTCCGGCAGCGGGGCGGCGGGTGGCATCATCCACGGCGACGCTGTCGGGGGGAACGCTGTCGGGGGCAGCGATGCGGTGCTGAAGGAGGACAACGGCGGCATTATCATGGCCGTTTTTTTGGTTAGCCAACTCCAGCCAGGAGACTACCGCCGACTCTAGGGTGACGATATCTTTGACAATCAAACCGATGTAGTTAGCCCAGGCTTCCTCGATCCGATAGTGATCGCTGAGGCCATCGGAACACAGCAGTAGCACCCCCGTTTCATCCAGCATAAAGCGCTGGATATGGGGCTGAAAATAGTCGCCGCTGCGGGTGCCTAGGGCTTGGGTCAAGGCTCCGGCATCGCTGCGTTCTAGGGCTTGGGAGAGGGTTTGGCGACCTGCCCTCACCTCCCGTCCGGCAATGTCGTCATCGACGGTGAGCAGATGGCAATAGTCGGGGGTAATCCAGTAGGCACGGCTATCGCCAATGTGGGCGAGATAGACTTCCGTCACGCGCCGTTCTCCCCCATGGGTGGATACCCGCTGGGGCACAAGCACCGCCATCACCAGGGTGGTGCCCATACGCTGCCGTCCCACCCGGCTTTGGTTATCGTTTTGGAAGCTAATCAAATCGTTAACGATCCGCAGCACCGCCCCGATCTGCTGGATGACGACCTGGGGCGGCAAAATTTGGGTTTCCTTTTCCACTTCCGCCAGCAGGGTTTGCAGTTGTAGCTTGAGGGACTGAATCGCCAACCGACTGGCAATCTCGCCGCCCTCGTGACCGCCCACCCCATCGCACACGATACCCACCTGCAACCCTGCCGCCGACTGGGCATCAAGGGTAATGCCATCGGGCCAGCAGGTGTCTTCATTGCGAGGGGGGGTGGGGCCGGAGGTGGTGGCTCCCGCCAGGGCAAACCGTCCAGGGCGCAGGGCACTTTGGCCCAGCAGCAGTTGGTTAAGGCGCTGTTCCAGGGTGTCTGCGTCCATCCGGTCAGCCTTCAGGTCGGCGATCAAGGCCGCTAGGGGTTCCGAAATCGACACCTGTAGGGATACTAACCAGGCTTGCCACAGATTCGCGAGGTCGGCCAGATTAGGCGTCGGATCGTCGGGATAGAGTTCCAATAGTCGAATGCGCCAGCCTTCTACCCGGAGGTTTTGGGGCTGGATGAGACTGCGGCGTAATCCATAGGGTTCTAAGCGCTGCCACAAATCCCAGGTTTGCCAGATCCAGTGCATTTGGCGGAGAGGGTTAGTTTCGGCCAACACCGTTTCTATCGCCGGAAATAGAACCCCGGCTTGGGGATGAATAGGGGCATTTTCCAAAAGCAGGAGAGGGGCGGCCAAACCGGGCTGGAGTATGCCATAGAGAGTGGGCACATGCAGCCGCAGCGGATAGGTTTGGAGGTAGGGAAGCGCCTGGGGTGGCCAGCCATCAGGCCCATCAGGCCGCTGATCGGGCTGGGTATCGAGCCACAGATGTGGGGCGACCACCCGATACCGCTGCCCCACCAACTCATCAACGGGCAGGTAATCAATGCCATCCCCCACTACCCAGAGGTAGGGCTGGTAGCGAGAGGAAAAACGCTCAGCACGGTTCATAGGCTCAGACAGGTCGGGGGCAAAGGGCGAGGGAGGGGCCGTCTTGACAGCCTTGTTCCCTATCCGTGGCGACCCCAGAGGGGCAGATCACCGGGGTCGTCGCTAGAAACAACGAGGACTCATGGCGGCGATCCACAGGCACTATCCGTTAAAAGAATGTAATTAGCCGCCCCAAGCCCTGGCCTCTAAGGATAGATTAAACCTAGACATCTCGAACATTGTGGTAGGCAACCCGCACCATGAACTATGCCCTGTTCTGGCTCATTTTAGGGACGGTGCTCTGCCTGATGGAGCTTTTCATCCCCACCGCCTTTGTGGAATCTACCCTGGGGGTGAGTGCCTTGGTGGTGGCCTTGGTGGCGCTAGTCATTCCCCTGTTTAATGTCCAAGCGGCCCTGTGGATGGTGCTGTCTTTGGTATTTATCTTTGTCCTAAAGCGGTTTGTCCCCCAGCGCACCCCTCCCATTCTGCTAGACGCCACCGAGGCCCGCACCATCACCGCCATTGCACCTGGAGAAACGGGGCGGGTGCTTTATGAAGGTAACTCTTGGCAAGCCCGCTGTGATGATGAAGTCTTGGCCATTGGGGCGAATCAAACCGTGGTTGTCCTTCGGCGCAAGGGCAATACCCTATATGTCATGCCCGAGAGCGAAATCAAACGGTGGGAGGGCTAGGCAAAGGGGCAACGATAGCGAGGAGCAACGACAGCAGCGATAGGCCACATCCATCGGCCCACCTTGGCTCCATCGTCGTGGGATGGCCTCAGCGTTAGCCCACGACCAACCCACCACACGACCTATCAACCTAACTGAGGAGTTTTCAACCATGGGCGGTTTTTTTGGTTTGATTATCACGATGATGATCCTAGGCGGATCCATTGCCGCCAGTGGCGTGCGCATTGTGAACCAAAGCGATGAGGCACTGGTAGAGACCCTGGGCAAATATACCGGGAAAAAGCTATCCCCCGGCCTCAATTTTGTGGTGCCCTTCCTCGATAAAGTGGTGTTTAAGCAAACCATTCGGGAACGGGTGCTAGACATTCCTCCCCAGCAGTGCATTACCCGCGACAATGTGTCTATCAGCGTCGATGCCGTGGTCTATTGGCGGATTGTCGATCTGGAAAAGGCCTACTACAAAGTCGAAAACCTACAATCGGCCATGGTCAACCTCGTCCTCACCCAGGTGCGGGCCGAGATGGGCAAGCTGGAACTGGATGAAACCTTCACCGCCCGATCCGAAATTAATGAAATCCTGCTGCGCGAACTTGATATTTCCACCGATCCCTGGGGGGTGAAAGTCACCCGCGTAGAACTGCGCGACATCGTACCCTCCAAAGCGGTTCAGGATTCCATGGAGCTACAAATGGCCGCCGAACGGAAAAAACGGGCCGCCATTCTGACCTCCGAAGGGGAACGGGAAGCGGCGGTGAACTCCGCGAAAGGACGGGCTGAATCGGCAGTGCTCGATGCGGAAGCCCGCAAAAAAGCCGCCATCCTCGATGCCGAGGCCGAACAAAAATCCATCATCCTCCGGGCCCAGGCCCTACAACAGGAGCAAGTGCTTCACGCCCAAGCCACCGCCCAAGCCATGCAGATTATTGCCAAAACCATAGCCACGGATCCCGAAGCACGGGAATCCCTCCAGTACATCCTGGCTCAGCAGTATCTAGACATGGGCCTAAAGATTGGCAGCAGCAACAGCAGCAAGGTGATGTTTATGGATCCCCAAAGCATCCCCGCCACCCTAGAGGGAATGCGGGCCATCGTTGGGGACAGCATTCCTCCCCGCGCCTAACCGCAACGTCTACCGAGAGGGATAACGGCTCTCTTGCCTGAGTCTCCCTCAATCTCCCCCCTCTCCGGGCCACAGCAAGCGCACGGCTAGCAGCCCAAAGCCCACGGCAGCGACAGCTTTCACCAAGCGCTCAGGCAAGATTTGGGCCGTGCCTTCGCCCACGAGAACCCCTAAAAAGCTCGCTAACAACAGGGCCGCCGCTGTCCCGAGGAAGACCGCCTTAGGCGATTTAGAACTTCCCCCCAACGCAATGGCAGCGAGTTGGCTTTTGTCTCCTAGCTCGGAGATAAACACGGCGGTAAAGCTAAGGGCGAGAAGATTCCAGTCCATGGGTGAGGGGGGAGACACAGCAAACGGGAGAACCCTCGAGGGGAGGGGAGCGGTCAAGATCGGTGACCTCGTGTGAGGAGGAGGCCACGTTGGCTACGGGCGTAGGGGGCGGCCTCAGAGATGGGTGATATCCCACAGCAACCAGACGGTGATGCCCAATAAAACGGCCCCAGCGGCGGTATCTAGTGCTTGGGGGGGCACCCGTCGGGCCAGCCATTGCCCCAACAGCACTCCCATTAGACTGGTGGCAATTAACGCCGACCCGGCACCCAAAAAGACAATCCAGGGCGCTTCCGACTGGGCGCTCATCAACAGCGTTGTGACCTGGGTTTTATCTCCCAATTCCGCCAAAAAAATGGTGATAAAGGTGGACACAAACACCCGGCGAAAAGAAACGCTAGGGGGGGCTGAGGTGTCTGGCGTGGAGGCGGTTGAAGGCGAAGGTGGCGAAGAGGAAGACACAGCGCTAGGGCCAGAGATGAACAGCAACAATCCATAGAGGCACAAAAATTCCTTGTCCTAGGAGATGGGGAATTTTCATTATTTCTTCATTATCTGCAACGAGTTGCCCCACGGCAACCATCAGGCGGTGATGATGCTTGCCGATGAGGGTAGGCTCTGTCTACTCGATGTCTACGGGAGATACGGGGTTGACCCAACCCACAGCTTGGTTAAAATGCTGCATTTCGGGGCTGTCTTCCCCATAGCGGTCTTCGATGTGCTGCTGGCAGCAGTCGATGGCAAAGTCGTTGAGGTCGTCGGGTTCGATACCAAACATGACCTCAAAGGTGTGGGGTGTGACCCGGCAAAACTCTGGGCGGGTGTCGTAGATCGAACAGGTGCGAGCTTCGGCATTGTAGTGGATGCACCAGCCCTCATCGCCCACTAGGCTAAGGTAGTGCTGGAGTTGGTCGGGGGTGAGGTAATCCTCTAGGTCGGGGCGCTCGCTGGGATCGAGGTGACAGCAGGCCCCGCAGTTACGAACGCATTGCCAGGTGGTCATGGAAAGTTCAATCCTTTAGGAGGGGGCCGCACAGGAGACTGGACAGTGAGGCTCACCTATCGCTTTGCGCCTTAGAAATTTGTTAAGTTATCTAAAAAAGACAGGCCGTAAGCGGGTAAAATAAGCCACAAGTAATTTGCCAGCTTTCATTCTAGTCGGTCTGTGTTGGGAGGATCCATGAGCTTTTTGAGTAACATCAACTTTGAGCTAATTGCCCAGTTAGCGATGTTGGCCATGATTGTTATCGCTGGCCCCACCATCGTCTTTTTGCTGTTCCTCCGTGGCGGCGACCTGTAAGGTTTCGGTGCCTTAGGGGCCTTCAGTACGTTCAGCACTTTAAAGAGGGGTGTCCTTACCAGACACCCCTCTTTTGTGTCTCACGTCCCTAGGCCAACACCTTGACCGGGGAAAGGGTCAGCACTTCCACCCCGTTTGGGGTGACGGCGACGGTGTGCTCAAACTGGGCCGACAGTTGCCGATCCACCGTTAGCGCTGTCCAGCCGTCGTCGAGGATTTCGGCTTCGTGGGAGCCGATATTGATCATCGGTTCAATGGTGAACACCATGCCGGGGCGAAGCTTTTTGCCCTTGCCGCGCACGCCATAGTGGGGCACCTGGGGGGCGGTGTGGAAGACTCGGTGAACGCCATGGCCGACAAAATCTCGCACCACGGAAAAGCCCTCGGCCTCTGCGTATTCCTGAATCGCGGCCCCAATATCGCCAATGCGGGCACCGGGCTTCACCTCACGGATGCCCCGCCACAGGCATTCCTCGGTAACTTCCACCAGTTTGCGTACCTTAGGAGGTACCTCGCCGACTAAAAAGGTGCGGGAAGTATCCCCGTGGTAGCCATCCACAATGGGGGTAACGTCGATATTGATGATGTCGCCATCTCGCAAAATCTCTTCGTCGCTGGGAATGCCGTGGCAAATCACCTCATTCACGCTGGTACAAATCGATTTTGGGAAAGGCATCACCGTGCCTTCGTAGCCCAAGGGAGCACTGATGGCTCCCCGCTTCTTGGTCCAGGCTTCGGCCAAGTCATTGAGTTCTAGGGTGCTAATCCCTGGCTTTACATAGGGCGTTAGATAGTCCAGCAATTGCGCCGCCGTTTGACAGGCTTTTCGCATTTTCTCCAGTTCGCGGCTGGAAAGCAGGGTAATCACTTCTGGGGAGGTTGTTTGTTCTTCCACGGTCGGTTTTTAAGGAATGGATAGGAATTGGTGAACGGCGGGCATCGCCCCCGCAAGGGTTTGGGATACGGATTCTATGGTAAAGAAAAATCCGTCCGTTCGGGCTAGGGTTGGGCTAGGGATTGGGAGTCGGCCCCATCGCTTACCCAACGCAGCCGCTAATGTTAGGGGGTAACGGGCTGTTTAGCCTCAAATTTGAGCTTAGAGCGCTTGAACGGTTCAGGAATTTCCACCGGATATTTCCCGGTGAAACAGGCGGAGCAGAAGCTGCTGGGTTCCTGGTAGGTGGCCTCTAGCATCCCTTCCCAACTGAGGTAGGCCAGGGAATCGACGCCAATTTGCTTGGCAATGTCCTCGATGGACTTGGTGGCGGCGATCAGTTGGTCTTGGCTATCGGTGTCGATGCCGTAAAAGCAAGGATGGGTCACCGGGGGCGAGGAAATTCGCATATGGACTTCGGTGGCTCCGGCATCGCGTAGGGCGCGGACAATTTTGCGACTGGTGGTGCCCCGCACAATGGAATCATCTACAATCAGCACCCGCTTGCCCTCTAGCACGTCGCGCAGGGGGTTGAGCTTCATGCGAATGCCCACCTCCCGCATCGACTGGGTGGGCTGGATGAAGGTGCGGCCCACATAGCGGTTTTTGATCAGCCCCTCCGCGTAGGGAATGCCGGACTGTTGGGAGAAGCCAATGGCCGCTGGCACGCCGGAGTCGGGCACCGCCATGATTAGATCCACGTCGGCGGGGGCTTCCTTCGCTAGCTGGTGCCCCAGCCGTCGCCGATAGCTGTAGAGGCTTTCGCCGTTGACGATGCTGTCGGGGCGAGAGAAGTAGATCATCTCAAACACGCAGAGCTTGCGCTGGGTAGCCTCAGCCCAATGCAGGGAGCGAATCCCCTGTTCCGTAATCCACACCAGTTCTCCGGGTAAAATATCCCGCACGTAGGTGGCCCCAATGATGTCTAGGGCGCAGGTTTCCGAGGCCAGCACGTAGTGGGCAGGGCTACCCTCGGAGGGAATCTCCGTTCCTAAAACGCCCAGCACGAGGGGCCGAATGCCCTGGTGGTCACGGGCTCCGAGAATGCCGTCGGGGGTGGCAATTACCAGGCTAAAGGCCCCTTGGCAGCGGTTGAAGGCTTTTTCGGCAGCGCTGACCCAGTCCAGTCCATCGTTGACGGCCTCCGCCAGGGCAAAGGCGATCATCTCTGAGTCGGTGGTGGTGATCAGGTCGTGGTTGCGCTCCAGCAGTTCCACGCGCAGATCGGCGGCGTTCACCAGATTGCCGTTGTGGGTCAGGGCCAAATCCCCTAGGCGGGTGGGCACAATGGCGGGCTGGGCATTGCATACGTGGCTAGAACCCGTGGTGGAGTAGCGGGTGTGGCCCACGGAAATCTGCCCCGGCAAATCTTTCAAAACATGGTCATCAAATACCTGGGAAACCAGCCCCATGTGCTTGTGGCAGTGGCTTGTTGTGCCGTCAAAGGTGGCAATGCCCGCCGATTCTTGGCCCCGGTGCTGGAGGGCGAACAGGCCAAAGTAGGCCAGTCGTGCTACGTCTTCCCCAGGTGCGTAGAGGCCAAACACCCCACAGGCTTCTTCAGGTTTGTCGGGACGATCTGGGGATAGACCCTGATGGCTGGGAGACTCGTCAGAATAGGCCAAGGCTTCAGAGGGGAAGGTCATTGCAATTGCGGGGTAATGGGGTCGGTGGTGCAGGGACGAGGGGAAGGGAAGAGAATCTGCTCCAGAGGACAGACGAACATCATCAATGGGGCAGGGGGGATGGCCACAAAAAGAACGCGCTGACCAACGGGGGCAAGCCGATCAGCGGCAAACAACGGCCCTGGCCTCCATGGAGAACAATCCATCCGTAGCGCACAGGGTTAAGGAAGGTTTAATGAGCCATCCTGGCCTGATCTTATCAAATCATTGGGGCGGGCAACCTTGGGCTTATCTGGGGAACTAACCGCCGTCTTAGCTATACCTTCCACCTCGCAATCTCTATGGCTGTGGTATTGGGCTATGGCATTATCTCCCTCTGGCAAGCGGCGGATCAAAGGGCTGGCGGTTTAGGATGGCGGTATCCATGAGGTGTGGTCATGAATTTAGACAAAGATATCGTTACGGTCAGGCCCACAGAAACGGTAGATACGATTCAAAAGCTGCCCAACTATGTAGGAATTTCAGAGCAAACCGCTGGGGCTAAAGGAATTTCCATGAATGTTGTGGTGATTCCCCCTGGAGCTAAGGCAGAACCCCATTTCCATGATGGGTTTGAAACGGCGATTTACCTGATTCAAGGCAACGTTCAAACCTTCTACGGCGCGAACCTGGCAAAATCGGTCATCAACCAAACAGGGGACTTTATCTTTATCCCCGATGGCGTGCCCCATCAACCTGTGAATTTGAGTAGCACCGAAGCGGCCATTGCCCTGGTCGCCCGCAATGATCCCAACGAGCAGGAAAGTGTTCAGGTCTATCGAGGCCATCCAGCACAGTAATATCCAATCCGAATCCTACAACCTTGATTTCTAACCCGCCCAACGGTAGGGGCAACATTTCCTCACCCTTCTAGGTTGGCAAGGCCCCTGGTTAAAGAATAAAAAAGTCCATGCTCCTCAAGGAAACATGGACTGCGGGCAGGTATGCACTGGCAACAGAAACCGGATTTAGCCCTTCCTACCGAACGCTTAGTTCGGGGCTGGCCTTGCCGCTAACGATGGCCGGATCGATAGCGAAATCCTCGGCAATCAGGCGGGCGGTCATCTTGGCGGACATCATTACGCTGGGGGTGCCTGCGCCCGGTTGGGTGCCTGCGCCGACCAGGTAGAGGCTACGGATGTCTTCGCTGCGGTTGTGACCCCGGAAAAAGGCAGACTGCACCAGCAGCGGCTCGGGGCCAAAGGCGTTGCCCTTGTAGGCGTTGAGGGTGCCCTCGAAGTAGTCGGGGGTGATGTAGCTCTTGCACACCAAGCGTTCCCGCAGGTTGGGCAGATAGCCCCGCTCTTCGAGGTAGCTGAAGACGGCCTCACAGAGCTGTTCCCCGGCTTCGTCCCAGTTGATGCCAGAGTAATTATTGGGCACGGGCACCAGGGTATAGGCCGCGTGGTGTCCAGGGGGGGCGAGGGAGGGGTCTGTGAGCGTCGGCAGGTGCAGGTATTGGGAGAAGTCTTTAGACAGCACCTTGCGACCAAAGATATTTTTTAGCAGTCCCTCGTAGCGGGGGCCGAGCAGAATGGTGTGGTGGCAGAGCTTTTCGGTTTCGGTGCCGTCGGCCTTGAAGCCAAAGTAAATCACAAACACCGACATGGATTGCTGGGTTAACTTCACCCGCAGGTCGCTGTTCCAGAAGCGGTACTGGGGTTCGATTAGCTTGCTGTAGGTGTTGGCCCAGTCGCCGTTGGAGACCACTACATCCGCATTCATCACGGTGCCATCGGCCAGGGTAATGCCCGTGGCTACTTTGTCGTTGCCCTGGCGGGTGACATTGATTTTGGTGACTTCGGTGTTATATCGGATTTGGCCACCCAGATCCTCAAACTTTTTCACGAAGCCCTGCACCAGTGCCCCGGTGCCGCCCATGGCAAAGTGGATGCCCCAGGTTTTTTCCACGAAGTGGATCATGGCGTAGATGGCGGGCACCGAGAGGGGGTTGCCGCCCACCAGCAACGGCTCGAAGGTGAAGACCTGGCGCAGCTTGTGGCTCTTGAAGTAGCGGCTGCTGAAGCGGAATAGGTTACGCACCGCATCTAGGCGCAGCAGGTCGGGGGCCACCTTGAGCATATCGCCCACGGTGCCGAAGTGAGTGTAGCCGAGCTGCAAAAAGCCCCGCTCAAAAATGGCTTTGGACTGAGCTTGGAATTGCTCGTAGCCCTCTAGATCGCCCGGTTCGCCCAGGTCTTGAATTTGCTGGCGGGTATGGGCATCGTCGCCGTCGTAGTCAAAATAGGTGCCGTCGTCGAAGTAGATGCGATAGAAAGGCAGGATAGGGACGAGTTGGACGTAGCGGCTGGTGCTGGGGCCACCGGAGATACCCTCTTTGATGCGCTTATTTTCGTCCACGATGGTGGAGGGGAAGTCTTCGGAGGTGAGATCGGCGTGGTCGCGCTCTAGGGAGAAGAGTTCTTCGATGAAGTGGGGAACCGTGATTACCGTTGGCCCCATGTCGAAGGTGAAGCCATCCATGCGGCGCACGTAGGCCCGGCCACCGGGGGCATCTAGCTTTTCGACGATGGTGGTGTCAAACCCTAGGCTTTGCAGGCGAATTCCGGCGGATAGCCCCCCAACGCCCGACCCGATGATAATGGCTTGCTTGCGGCCCATGCTCGACTCCTGCCCGAATAGTTTACAAAGGTTAATATCTCCCTCACATCTTACTACCCTTGGGCCTGCGCGGCAGTTTGGGCCACGGGGCCGAGGGGCTGGCTCAACATCGCTGCTGTGATCTTGTCCGCTGGTGTGGGTTTGGCAAACAGAAATCCCTGGCCAAACTCACAGCCTAGTTGCCGCAACCCTTGCAGTTGTTCGGGGGTCTCAATCCCTTCGGCCACGACTGCCAGCCCCAGTTGGTTGCTGAGGGCGATGATGGTTTCGACCACCTTGTAGTTGCGGCTGCCTCGATCCATATTGCCCACGAAGGATCGGTCGATTTTCAGCACATCGATGGGAAAGCGGTGCAGATATCCCAGGGACGAGTAACCCGTGCCAAAGTCGTCGATGCTGATTTGGATGTGGCGCAGCCGCAGATCGTTCATTAGGGCAATGGCAGTTTCGGCATTCTGCATGATGGCGCTTTCGGTAATTTCTAGCTTGAGGGAGGCCGGATTGACCCCGGTTTTGGCTAATACCTGGTCAATATCGGCCAGCAGGGTAGGACTGGCAAACTGCCGCACCGAAAGGTTGACAGAGACCGATAGATCGGGCCAACCCTGCTGATGCCAATGCTTAAGCTGTTCGCAAGCCTGCCGCAGAACGATCAGTCCCGCCCGCACCACCAGCCCGGTTTCCTCCAGGCAGGGGATAAACTCTCCCGGTGACACAATGCCGCGTTCGGGGTGAGGCCAGCGCACTAGGGCCTCCAGGCTCGTCACCTGCTGGGTAGCCAGATCCACAATGGGTTGGTAATATACCACCAGTTCCTCCTGATCGATGGCACGCTGGAGGTCGTTTTCTAAGGTGAGGCGGCGTAGGGTAGCCTCGTGCAGTTGGGGGTCAAACTGCTGGTAACAGCCCTTGCCCCGGTGCTTGGCTCGGTACATTGCGGTGTCGGCGGCCTGAATGAAGGCTTCGGGCTCGGTGGCGGGCATATCCCCTAGGGCAAGGCCCAGGCAGGCTGTCATAAACACTTCACAGTGGGAGGTCTGGAAGGGGGCGTGGAAGGACTGAAGCACCCTCTCCACCCACGGTTCCAACTGGAAGTCGGAGGACAGGGGGGAAATTAAAAAACAAAATTCGTCTTCTCCCACCCGAGCCAACAGATCGCTGGGACGCAGGTGCTGTTGCAAACGTTCGGCAATGGCCTGGAGTAACTGATTACCCACGGTGTAGCCGAAGGCTCCATTCACCAGCTTAAATTGGTCACAGTCGAGGTAGGCGAGGGCAAAATCCGTTCGCTGATCGGTTTGGAGATTGCCGATGTGCTCTAGCAGGCTAATGCGGCTGGGTAGGTGGGTGAGACTGTCCTGGTAGAGCAGGTGTTGGAGTTCGGCGGTGCGCTGGGCTACCTTAACCTCGAGCTGGGCGTTAAAACTATTGAGCTGCTGATATTGCTGGCGAATTCGCAGCATGGATCGCACCCGTGCCGTCAGTTCGAGGCGGTTGATGGGTTTGCCCACAAAGTCATCGGCCCCAGCTTCTAGGCATCGCGCTAGGGTTTGCTTGGAGGCTAGGGCTGTAACCATGATGATGGGCACCGACCGCCACTGGGGGAGGGCCTTAATCTGTTGACACAGCGCTAACCCGTCGATGCCTGGCATCATCACGTCTAACAAAATGAGATCCGGCTGGAACACGGAAAGGGCCGCCATGGCCTTTTCGCCGTTTTCCACATAGTGGAGTTGGTAGTCCGGGTAGTTTAAAAATGTCTCGATGACATCAAAATTATCCGGCTCGTCATCAACAATCAAAATTGAGAAGCACGTCATGAGGTAGGGTCTTTTTTGTTTAGTAGAGCACGAACAACTTCCGCCAAGTCCTTGAGCTTAATCGGCTTACAGATATATTCATTAATCCCAGCGGCTAGGCACCGATCACCATCCTGGGGCATAGCCAAGGCGGTTAAGGCCACGATGGCCGTCTCCGCCAGACTAGGATCGGCCCGAATTTGGCGGCTAGCCTCTAGACCATCTAGGTCGGGCATTTGAATATCCATCAAAATCAGGTCTGGATGGTGGGCCTGGGCCAGTTCCACCGCTTCTCGTCCGGTTCTAGCTCGCTCTAGGCGATATCCCTTAGCCCCTAGGTAGCTAGCAATTGTGGAGGCATTGGCTTCATTATCTTCTGCCAACAAAATGAGTGGAGCATGGCCAGGGATTGAGGTCGGCAGGGACGTGACTGCCGTGGCTAGGGGGCACACCTGCATGGGCAAGGTAGAGAAAGCGGCCCAGGGCAAATCAATCGAGAAATGACTGCCAACCCCCACCTCACTGCTCACCTGAACCTGCCCCCCATGCAAATCTATAATACGCTGCACCAAGGCCAGTCCTAATCCTGTACCACCGTACTGACGATTAAGGGTGCTATCGATCTGCACAAAGGGCTTAAAGAGCCTTTCGAGATGCTCCGGGGCAATGCCAATACCGGTGTCGCTCACGGTGAGCCGCACCCAAGAACCCTCTGACTCGGTAGCTACGCTGGTGGCCCTAAGGGTGACGGTGCCGCCAGCGGGGGTAAATTTCACAGCATTATTCAGTAAGTTAATCAACACCTGGCGTAGGCGACGTTCGTCTACCAAAATAGAGGGTAAGTTCTGGGGCACCTCGACCCGCAGATTAATCCCTTTAGCTTGGGCCTGGGCTTGCACAAAGGGCAGGCTAGAGGAGCAAAGGTAGGGGATGGACACGGGGATGGGTTCAATACTCATCTGACCCGCTTCAATTTTGGCGAGATCGAGGATGTCGTTGATCAGCTCCAGCAGATGGGATCCACTCTGTTCTACGGTGCGGAGAGCATTGCGTTGGCGCTGGTTGAGAGGGCCAAACACCCCATCTTGCAAGCCCTCGGTCATCCCTAAAATGGCGTTGAGGGGGGTGCGCAGTTCGTGGCTCATGTTGGCGAGACATTCGTCCTTCATGCGGGTAGCACGGGCCAGTTCTTGATTGGTACGCTGGAGAATAGCCTCCGCTTGCTTGCGAGCGGTGATGTCTGTGACCCGCACTAACTTCATGCGTTGCCCCGCCAGGGTGATCAACTTGGCGGCAATATTGCCCCAGAAACGATTTCCAACCAGGGTCTGATACTCCAACTCCTGACTCCAAACCCCGTATTGGGCCATCTCTTCGTAAATTGCCTCTAGCTCTTCGGGGGTAAAGGGTTGGGTTTGCAGGGTGTGCCCTTCGATGTTGATAAGCTGATGTTTATCCGATGCCTCAAACAGGTCTACCGCCCGTTGGTTGCAGTCTAGGGTGCGGTTGGTCTGGCTATCGACCAGGAAAAGAGCGTCGGTAGATTCATTGAAAATGGCCTCTCGCAAATCTCGACTGCGAATCAGGGCGAGTTCGGTGCGTTTGCGATCACTAATGTCGCGGATGAAAAAGACCACCTCATCCTGGCCACAGGGGGCCACTCGCACTTCCTCGTAGCGCTGATCGCCGTGGAAGGCCACGACCTGTTCGTAGCACTGCACCGTTTGGGTCTCCAGGGCACGATGGATGGCCACTAATTTCTGGGTGAGGTGATCCTTAGAGGCATGGGGCGGCAGCGCCTCGGACAGATGCTTGCCCACCGCAAAGTTCGGATCAACCAAATTTCCATCGGCGGGGGAGGTCATAAAGTCGAGGTAGTGCCCTTCTCGATTGACTCGAAACACTAGATCGGGCAGGGCTAACAGGGTGGCCCGCGTTTGGGCCTCGCTGCGCTGGAGAGCATCCTGCATGGCCTTGCGCTCACTCACATCCATGGCAATACCAAACAGGCGACGGGGCCCTCCTTCGGCGGGGTCTTGGGAGGTGGCTTTAATGAACAGATAGCCGGGACTGCCATCGACGCGCACCATCGGCAAATCGGCGGTGCAAGGTTCTCCCGTGGTCAGCGCTTGATCTATCAACTGCTGGAACTGTTCCCAGGTATCCGCCGAGAGATGGGGGCGCAAATTCTTTGGCCCACCCCCTAGGGCATACCCCAGCAGCGCCATCACCTCGTTAGACCAGGTGATCTCGCGGGTATGGCCATCCATTTCCCAATGTCCCAGGCGTGCCACCTGCTGCGCCTCCTTGAGCCGAGCCTCGCTAGCCCGCAGGGCGGCGGTGCGCTGGGCTACCCGATCCTCCAGTTCTCGGTTGAGTTGTGCTAGGGCTTGGGTGGCTTGGTCTTGCTCGATGGCAATCTTGATTAAATTGGCCGCCAACTGAAGCGTATCGAGATCGTAGGGATAGGGCCGTCGGGGCGTAGGGCAATAGACGGCCAAGGTGGCCAGCACCGGGCCGTCACTAGCAAACACGGGAACCGACCAACAGGATCGCAGTCCGTGGGCCAGGGCTAGATCCCGAAACTCGGCCCAGAGGGGATCGGTGGCAATGTCTTCTACAATCACCGGCTGACGCCGTAGGGCCGCCGTACCGCAGGAACCCATGGCTTCTCCCACCGTGGTTCCAGCTAGGGCTTGGGTGTAGGCGACGGGCAAGTGGGGCGCTACCCCTGGATACAAACGGTTGTCGTCGCCGCAGAACAAAATCGAGCAGAGTCCGCCGTGGATTTGATCTTCTAGTGCCAGAGCTAGGGTGGTGAGGATGTGGTCTAGGGGCTCGGTGCGGGCAATGCTGGCCAAAATCCTACTCTGCAAGGCGAGGCGCTGTTCCGTGCGGTTGCGCTCCGTGATGTCGATGGCCACACCGCCCACGAGGGTTTGGCCATCAGACTGCGGTAGGGGAAACTTAAAGGCCAAAAACTCCCCCGGACTCCGATCCGGGCGTAGGCCTGGTTCCACCACCTCTAAAACCTCGCCATGCTCGGCCACCCAGCGGTTGTGGCTGGCATAGACCCTGGCAATATCCTCGCCAAAGACTTCAAAGAGCGACTGTCCGGGCACCCTCTCTGCGGGGGTCTGGGGCGGCAGGGCATAGTTGCGCTGCCAGCCCCGACTGATATATTCCAAGCGGTCGGTGTCTGGGTTGGTAATCCAGGCGGCCATGGGGCTGTTGTCCATGAAGGTGCGAAAGCGGATTTCGCTAGCCCGCAGTGCGGCTTCAGCCCGCTTGAGATCGTCAATATCCGTATGGGTTCCCAGCATTCGTAGGGGCCGATCGTTGTCATCCCAGGCCACAATTTTGCCTAGGGAAAGCATCCACTTCCACGCCCCCGACTGGGTTTTAAGCCGAAACTCTGACCGATAGCTGGGGCTTTCTCCGGCGATGTAGGCGTCGTAGGCCGCTAGGGTCGCCTCCCGATCCTCCGGGTGCAACATATTGCGCCAGTTTTCCCCGGTTGCCTCAAAGGTGGCGGGGTCGTAGCCCAGCATGGTGGCATATTCCGGGCTGACAATGACTTGTCCGGTTTTCAGGTTGACGTCATACAGCCCTTGGTTGGCAGCCCGCAGTGCTAAACGTAACCGCGCCTCGCTTTCCTGAAGCTGTTGTTCATCCTCAAGGCGCTGCTGGGTCGCCACAACCGTATGCCCCATGACCTGTAGGAGCTGGATCGTTTCCGCCTGCCACCAAGCCCTAGGACGATGGGTCACCAAACCAATGGCACCGACTACCGCCGACTTGTACACCAACGGCAAACTTAAGGTCGCCTCAATGCCATACTGTTGCCAAAGCGTCTGATCCAACGCCGCCACCTGCGGCAGCGTCGCAATATTGGGAACACAGACGATCTTGTCCTGGCGGAGCAGCCCGTAACTCCAGGGCAGTTGGGTGGGGCCAGGAACCAGGGCGGCATCCCTCAACCCAGCGACCCAAATTTTGGGCGCGGCACTAGGATGATCGGGCTGACCGTGGAACATCAGATAGCTGCCGTCCACCTGGGTCACCTCTTGCACTAGGCGCAGCGTTTGGTGAATTTCCTGGTCTAGATCGGCGGGGCGGATTTCCACAAAACGACTGATGATGGCCGTGATCAGATGGCTGTAGTTGCGCTGGGTTTGGAGGGCCTGCCAGGGCGATGCCCCTGGGCGAGGGACGATGGGGCGTACCGCTGGAGGGGCGGTTTCCGATAGAGTCTGCACCCCTAGAAACTGTCCTTGGCGATCCGTCAACAGCAGGTAAGGATGCGCTTGTTGATCCCCCAGGTCAGCCAGGGTGGGCCAGACATCTTCGGGGTCAACCACGGCTGCCGACACCATCACGGCCTCGGCCCCCAGCGCTCGGAGGTCTTGCCCCTGGGCGCAGGCGCGCACAATGTCGGCCTCAGTCACCACTCCTAGGGGCCGCAAGTCATGGCCCTCTCGGCTATCTAAGGGAACAGCAATCACGACCACCTTGGGATCTGCATGAGCCAACTGTTGGGCCACCGTTGACAGCGGTGTGGTTGGGAGAGCCCAAGCCACCTCAGCCGTGGGGGAGTCGGCTAACTGGGGCGCGTGATCACCGTCCTCGTGGGGCGTGGCAGTCGTAGCCATGGGGTATTCCTCATCTACCCGCTTGCAGTATTTGTGCCTTCGCTTCGACACTGGACTGGATTATCAGGGGGCCAACGACGCGCTGACCTGCCGATGGCTTCTCAGTCATCCCCATCAGCCTGCTGTGGCAAACTGCGTTCCGGCCATATACCCCTCTGAGCCTAGATTATCTAAATACCAGCCCCTGACATTGACGTTGACCGAGGAACCACTCAACCTAACCTCAGTAGATCACAAAGATGTCTCTTCGTATGGGCTTAGCCCTCACCCCCAGCCCCTCTCCCAGGGGGGAAAGGGAAGCCGGAAGTCCTTCAAAGTCCCTCTCCCAGCTTCAGTAGATCACAAAGCATCGAGCCAGGGGCTGAATCTGTAGAAAAGGGGTAGGGTCAGGCTAGACGAATTGGATGAAAAGCCATGACAACCTGCCCTTCTTCAGTATCTCCTACGCCAGCGTTGACGGACGAGGCGACCTTGAGTGCGGCCCTAGCGTGCATGAAAGCTCATCTGCCGGTGCCCATGCAAGGGGAGTGCCCGTCGGAGACCCTCTACGCCGTGTTGCTGTGGGCGGCGAGTCATCGTGACAGCATTGAACATGCCGCCCGGCACCTGACTGGAGTGCCCAGCGGCAACGATCTCCGGTACCACCTGAATAA